>ERZ772909.1568-NODE-1568-length-12414-cov-3.663646_pt1 | contig 12414 bp, 6 predicted proteins | sample MGYA00511137_ERZ772909 | MGnify/ENA primary metagenome ERZ772909 (study PRJEB29015, sample SAMEA2738095) | human oral metagenome | biome: human oral; feature: human-associated habitat; material: saliva | place: China | collected 2270 ... | reverse complement strand
TTTATAAGGCAAATTTATAAACATTTACTCCTCCTTAATCATTTATAATCAAACTTACATTTTAGATTTCTGGATAAATTTTTTATCCATTAAATATAGATAGAATAGTTGATAAATTTTCTCCTCATAAAATTTATTGAAAAAAATTTTATTTAAAAATATCATAGATAGATTTTAATTTTAGATTATTTAATTAAAAGATTAAGGATGAGAGAGTAATGAGAAATTCAAAAAAATTAATGCTTTTACTTTTTTGTATAAGCACTGTAGGATTTTCAAATCATGGTAGATATGAACAATATTGGTCAGACTACGAAGATTTTGCAAATAATAGGGGTAAATTTAAAATAGGGCAAAAGGGAGTTATTGTATATAAAAAAGAAGGATTGGGAGAAACTGCAACTATAGAACAACCAATACCTAATTTTGATGGTATGGTAGATGGTGGAGCTTATGCTCTTTGGGGGGATCCACAAATATTATCAACTGCAAGCCATGTTGGTAACTGGGGAAGTTTCACATTTATACAAAGACATTTAAGAAAAGATGTTGAATTGTCAGAAGGATTTAAAAATAAAGCGAATACTAATAAAGATAGTATAGTTCAGGAATATTCTGAACGTGTTAAAATGCCTTATATGAGAGATTTAGGAAATGATTATTCAATAGGTAGATTAAAAACTATTGCTTTTGATGGGTATACGCCAGAAACTATAAAGAATAGAAATCAAATTCATTATGGAGATTTAGTAGCTAGAACTGGGGGTGGAGTAAATAGTTATGCTCAAGATGGTGGAGAGAGATACCCAGTAGGATATGGGAATATAGCTGGAGGATTAAATATAATATATCATATAGATGGTGGAAGTGGAAGTGGAAGTTTTTGGATAAAAATGAAAAGAGAAATCCAAACGCCATTAGATAGTGCAAGTAGACCCGGAGATAGTGGTTCTCCTGCGTATATTTGGGATAAAGATAATAATAAATGGTTATTAGTTGGAGAAAATTCAGCCGGTTCTGGAGATAATAACTGGAATAAAATGTCAATAATCAAACAAAATCCAAATGCAGTAAATGCTTATTTGAAAAGTATAGAAGATGAAAAAATAACAGATGCTAATGTTACACTTGAGGGTAAAACTTTAGGTTTTGGTAATTCTACAAGAGTTATAGATGATAATGCAGCAACTGCAAAAAATCAAACTTTTGCTAAAAATGGATTAACTTTAACTGTAAATAGTGATAGTGATACAGGTGCTTCTCGTTTTAGATTTAGTGAAAATGCAAATATTACAGGTACAGGTAAATTTAATACCGCAGGTCTTATAATTGATAAAAATGTTAATGTAAACTATAACATAATATCAGATAATAAAACTATCATAAGAAAAAGAGGAGAAGGAAGTTTAACATTAAATGGGAATTCTAAAAATGATGTTGAAGTTAATATTGGTGAAGGAAGCTTAATACTAGATAATAGTAATGGTTATGCAGCAAGTCATATAAGAGTAGCACAAGGTGCTAAGGTAATATTAAATAAAGATAATCAGTTAAATGATAACAAGATATATTTTGGTCATCGTGGAGGTACTTTAGAATTAAAAGGTCATAATTTATCATTTAATGATATCTACCATTTAGATAAAGATGCTGTAATTTCTAATAAGGAAAGTACTGATAAAGCAACATTTAAGTTTACACAAGGAAATGATAGAGTCTTTTTAGGTAAATTTAGTGGTAATATGGATGTTGAGTATAATCCAGATGAAGTTAAAGACAATGCCAAATGGAATTTAAGAGGGAATACAGATATAACTGGAGATCTTAATGTTAAAAAAGGAATGGTTTCTATTTCTGGTGATGTTATAACAAGTGGTTATGAAAATAATGTTTTAGAAAATCAATTTGAAAAAACGACATTTAAAGCAGGAAATATTAATGTAGATAATGGTTCAACTTTACAATTAGATAGAGCAACTAAAGTAGAAAGTGATATTAATGTATCAGGTAAATTAAATTTAACTGCTACAGGAGAAGTATTAACTAAATTAGATAAAACAAAACCATATGTAGGTTATGAAAATCAAAGTGAAGTTAATAAGGTAAATGTAAATGGAAATATTACATTTAAAAATGGAACTTCGAATAATTTTAATGTTAATGTAGAAAATAATAATTTAGTAGAAATTAATTCTAAAATTTCAGGAACTATTAATGGAATTAAAGATGGAAATGGGTTAGTTAAAATAAATAATGAAAATAATGATTTTTTAGGTAATTTAACTATAAAAAATGGAGCCTTAGAAAGTGAAAATGAGAATATTTTATCTAATGGAAAATATAAAATAGAAGAAAAAGGACTTTTAAGATTAAATAATAATTCTAATTTTGGAGTTTTAGATAAAATAGATAAAACTTCAACAGGAGTAATTAGTTTAGGTAGAAGTTTGACAGAATTAGATAAAAAATATTCTGGATATACAAATTTATACATAGGTTCTAAAAATGATATAACAATAGGAGCGAATAATAAAGCTATAGATAAAAGCATAAGCAATATAAATTTAGGTGGGGATAATGGTACAGTTACATTAAAAGGACTTGAATTAGAGGATGGAACTACAGTTAGAAATATTAATGCAGGTAATGACAAACATAGAGGTAATGTAGTTATAGATGGATTATCAAGTACAGCTAAGGTTAATATATCTATTAGAGATGGTATAAATTTTGTAGTAAATAATAATCATTCAAATTCTCAATTTTTAGATTTAGGTTATGGTGCAACTGCAGGGACAGCTTTAAAAAATAACTTAAAAGATGCATCTATTGGAGTTCTTGAATTAACTAATGAAAATAATATAAATGTAAAAAATATAGCGGTAGGAGCTAAAAAAGGGTCAAATGTAACATTAAATTCATATACAACAACTAACGATAAAACAAGATTTTCGGGAGAAGGTAATTTAACATATACAGCTGCTTTAGGAAATAAAGAGCTTGAAGTTGATGCTCAAAATTTAAGTGGAGGTGTAGTTACTTTAACAGGAGATAATAAAAATTTTGATAATAAAGTAACTGTTATGGGAAATAAAAATGGAGAAAATAAAGGAGACATAACACTTAAATTAGGGTCTGAAATGTTACAAAATAAAAATGAAGTTTTAATTAAAGATGGTGGAACATTAGATATTAATAATAATAATGTTTCAATAAAATTAAATAACGCTTCAAACAAATATGGAACATTGACTAACAGTGGGACTAATAAAGCAAATGTAACGCTTGATAGTAATGAAGCTACAACTATAAATACAACATTGACTGGGAATTTGAATATCGTAAAACAAGGTAAAGGAACTTTAAAATTTGATAATAAAAATAATTTTAAAGGTAATGTTGTAATGAATGGTGGGGAATTAATTTATGATAAAGATGTGCTGGAAAATGATATTGAATTAAATGATGCAGTAACTATCAATAAGAGAAGATTGCTATCGGGGAAAGAAATTACAACGGAAAAACATGCAATTACTAAACTTGCTATTTCAACTAATAAATCAAATGGTGATATTAAATCATCATTCGGTATGATAAATGTAAAAGAAAATGCAAATATAAATATAAATTCTATAACAGTATTGAAAGGTCATGATGATGAATTTGATGTATACAAACATCTTAATTTATATGGTGTAAGTAGAGATAAAGGAAGTATTAATATTGGTAAAGTTACTATTGCAGATGGTGCTAAGATGTATGTTAGAAATCAAAGAATGATAATGCAATCGCTTGATGCAAAAGATAATTCTATTTTAACGTTAGAACGAGCTAGTTTAAAATTAGTATATAGTGAAAATACAATATTAAATAGTGGATTAAAAGAACTTGGATTAACACGTTCAAAACTATATTTAAGAGATTATAGTTCTAAAATTAGTGATAAAAATTCTGATAAATTAACTAAAGTAGTTATAAATGCAAGTAGAGAAGCTGGAGATAGTGAAATTATAAACGGTGAAAGTCTTGCAGATAATGGTGGAGGAGGAGGAGCCACTTTTGTTAATCCTATATTATTAAAAAAATCAGGTACTAATGTTGCAACATTGATTTTTAAATCAGGAGGCTTCTTTGGTTCAGGGACAGGTCTTACTATAAATGCTAAAGTATCAGGTGAAGGGGTTATAAAATTTGAAAGAAACAATAATGCAAAATTTGAAATTCAAGATAATTTTAAAGATTTTACTGGAAAGGTAATGTCTAATAATCAACCAAATGTTAATTATGATTATAATATATCAAGTGATAATGCTGAAGATAGAGTTATAGGATATAATTTAACTGGTGTTGGGTCATATACTAATAAATCAAATAAAGATTTGACATTTACTAATTTATCAGGATTTACAGGTAAACTTGTAGCACAAAATGGTGATATTGTATTAAAAGATGAGAAAGCTATAGATAATACAGGTAAAGTAGAAACTTATAATAATACGAATATTACACTTTTATCTGATAATAATATTGATGTAACTGGTATAAATTTAGAAAATAAAAATACAAGTGAAGGAAATACTAATAAAGTTATTAAAGATGGTAGTGGTAAATTAAGTTTAGGTGATAATACGAGTATAGTTAATTTTAAAACATTTGAAGTTAAATCTGGAGAATTAGAACTTAAGAAAAATATAGAAGTTTCAAATATAGATTTAAAAGATAGTACAAAACTTGATTTAAACTTTATAAATAATGGAACAATAACTTCAAAAATCACAGGGACTGGAGATTTAATAAAAACTGGAACTACTAAAGTTGATATAGAAGGTTCTAAGTTAAATAGTACAGGAAGTATTGACCTACAAGAAGGAGAATTAAGTGTTACAGGAAATAAAGTATTAAGCAATAAAGTAAAAGGAAGCGCAGAGTTAATATTTAAAGATTCTAATGTAGAAGTAAAAGATATAGAAAACTTTAGTGGAAACTTAAATTTAGATAATGCAAATTTAACATTGAAAGAAGATAAAGCGTTAGATTCAGATGCTAAGATAAAAGCTAAAGGAACATCAAATGTAACTTTAGATATAACAGGAGATAAAACATTAACGAAATTAAATGTAGAAAATCAAGGATCTGAAACAAACAAATTAGAAAAAACAGGATTAGGTAAATTAACATTAGGAGAAAATGCAAATATAGTAAATTACAAAAATCTTGATGTAAAAGCAGGGACACTTGAATTAACAAAAAATGTTAATGTAGATAACTTAAATTTATCTAATGATACAAAACTTAATCTAAATTTATCATCAAATGGAACAATTACATCAAATTTAAATGGAGATGGAGATATAGTTAAATTAGGTGACAATAAAGTTGATATATCAAGTTCTAAATTGAATAGTAGTGGAGATATTTTGATTGATGCTGGAACATTGAATATTAAAATGGATAGAGATAAAATTATTGAAAATAAATTAAAAGGGACAGGAAATTTAAAATTTGAAAACTTTGGAAATTCAGAGTTGAATATTAAAGATACTGCTAATTTTAATGGAAATATTAATTTATCTAATATTAATGTAACATTAGATGATGAGAAAGCGTTAAATTCAAATTATAATTTCGATGGAAATAGTAGATTAAAATTATTGAATGATAGAATGTATCAAGATATGAAATTAAGTGTAAATACAGGTAAATTGAATATAGATTCATTGAATAAAATTGATGCAAAAATAAATGTAGCCCCAAATAGTGAATTGACATTTACTCAGGAAAATAATTTTGTTAGAGAGTTAACTAATAATGGGTTAGTTAGTTTATTAAATCAAAAATTGACAATAAATAATTATATGAACGGAAGTGGAATTTTTAACATAACTTTAAATAAAATATTAAATGATACATTAAATGTTGAAAATTCGGATTCAGATATAAATGTAAATCTTAATCTTTCGGAAGAAGTTTTAAATACGTTAGAAAAACAAAAATTACGTATAGGAAAAACAAATAGAAAATTTAATATATTAAATTTATCTAAATTCCATAGTAAAAATGGTAAAAAAATACTTCTTTCAAATGAAAATTCAAGTTATTATTTATCTTATGAAATTGAGAAACTTTTAAAAAAATATGATATGAGATTATTATCAATTATGAATAATAATACTAATTTATTTGATGTAATTTCAAAAATTTCATATAAAAACTTTATTAATGCAAAATATATAAATCAAAATAGAAAAGATATAAATAATTCTTTAGATTTAGACTATTTGACTAAAAATAATTTACACGGAGTATCAGTTGAAGTTGGGCAAGCAAGTAAAGACAAAAATCTTGCTTATAATGTAGAGTTTATTTATTTAGATAACAAATTAAGTGTTGATGGAAATGATAGAATAGAAAGCGGAGAAGTAAAATACAAAACATTTGCAGTAATTCCAAAAATAGGATATAAAAAAGGAATATTTGATGTTTCAACATCATTGGGAGTAGTTAGAAATGATATAAACATGGATAAAAAATTACAAACAACATCATTTGTAAATAATGTAAATATAGGATTAAATCCACAATTTGATATAAATGAAAATATGAAATTAACTTATGTCAATAATATTGGATATAACTATATGCCAATGAAAAATGAAAAAATAAAAAATAAAGATGAGAAATCCGAAGAATTAAAATCAAAATTATCTAATATTTATTATGAAACAGGGTTAAAACTAGAAAGTAAAATTATAGGATTAGATTTTGTTACTCAATTTAAACATTATAATAATCATTCCGAAGTAAATGGTGAAGAAAATAGAGAAATAAAAGAAAAATATTTTGAAACAAATGCTAAATTAGGGTTAAGTTTAAATCCTATTGATAACTTTAAAATTAAAGCAGGACTTGAAACAAATTTAGGTAAAAATAGAAAAAATAAAAATAAATTTGATTTTGGATTTGAATATAAATGGTAAAAAGTAAATGTGTTATATAACAAATAAGTTGTATAACACATTTTTTTGTTTGCAATAATAGTAGATTTTAAAGGAAATAGTAAAATATTTTTAATAACACAACTTGACAAAACAAGAAAAAGTTTTGATTGACAAATAAAAAAATGATGTTATACTTAATACTACATACAAATGAATTTTTATATTTTAGTTATTGTTATTTTAGAAATAATAATTAAAATTTTTGGTAAAAAATAAAATTAATAGGAGGAAAAATGAAAAAAATTATCGCAACACTTAGCTTATTATTATCATTAATTTTAGTAGTAAGTTGTCAAAATTCAAAAACAGAGGCGAAAGGAGAAGTACCTAAAGTAGTTAAATTGGCATTTAATCAAGAAGCAGTTGGAAATTTAAATCCATTTGAGTATTCACCAAGTCAATTTATAACACAAGACATGGTTTATGAAGGATTAGTTTATTATGGAGAAAATGGAGAGATTAAACCTTCATTAGCAGAATCTTGGACAGTGTCTGAAGACGGTAAAACTTATACTTTTAATTTAAGAAAAAATGTTAAATTTTCTGATGGTTCAGACTTTACATCAAAAAATGTTGTAAGAAACTTTGATACAATTTTTTCAAAAGAAAATAAAGCTAACCATACTTGGTTCGAATTTACAAATCGTTTAAAATCATACAAAGCATTGGATGACTATACATTCCAAATAGAGTTAGATACTCCGTATACAGCAACATTATATGATTTAGCAATGATAAGACCAATAAGATTTTTAGGTGATGCAGGATTCCCAGATGAAGGAAAAAATCCAGCAAAAGAAATTAAAGCTTCAATTGGAACAGGGCCTTGGGTATTAAAAGAACATAAAGATAATGAATATGCAATATTTGTACAAAATGAATATTATTGGGGAGAAAAACCTGCAGCAAAAGAAATCATGATAAAAGTAATTCCTGATAGTGAAACTTTAGCATTAGAATTTGAAGCAGGGAATATTGATTTGATTTATGGAAATGGGTTAATAAGTTTAGATAGATTTAACACATATAAATCAGATTCAAAATATACAGCATCTAGTTCAGAACCAATGTCATCAAGAATGTTATTATTAAATACAACAAGTAAATTCTTAAACGATATTAATGTAAGAAAAGCATTAAGTCATGCAATAGATAAAGAAAGTATTGCGCAAAATATATTTGGTGGAGTTGAAAAACCAGCGGATACAATATTTGCACCAAATGTACCACATACAAATGTTAAATTAGAAAAATATAATTATGATTTAGCTGTAGCTGAAAAAATGTTAGATGAAGCAGGATGGGTAAAAGGAGCAGATGGAATAAGAGAAAAAAATGGACAAAAATTTGAAATAGAATTCCCATATATTGGAGCAAAAGTTACAGATAAAAATGTTGCAGAATATGTACAAGGGGAATGGAAAAAAATAGGAATTAATGTAAAAGTAAATGCAATGGAAGAAAAAGCATATTGGGCAAATGCAATGGCTAAAAATTATGATGTAATGTTGAACTTTACTTGGGGAGCTCCTTGGGATCCACATGCATTCTTAACATCTATGACAGCTGCTGATTCAAGTAATGGTGGACCAGATTATACAGCACAATTAGGATTACCGATGAAAGCACAAATAGATAAAACAATAAGAGCATTATTAGTAGAACCAGATGAGAAAAAATTAGATGAAATGTATAATTATGTATTGACAACATTACATGATCAAGCAGTTTATATTCCATTAACATATCAAGCAGTTTTAAGTGTTTATAGAACTGGAGAATTGGATGGAGTTAAATTTATGCCAGAAGAAAACAGATTACCTGTAAATACAGTAGTTAGAGTAAAATAAATTTTAAATAAAGGATTACAAATATGTTAAAAAAAATATTGTCATTATTTTCAATTTTAATAGCAATATCGGTGATAACTTTTGCTTTAATAAAGTTATCACCAGGTGATCCTGCTACAAATTATTTACGAGTAGCACATATAGCTATAACAGATGAGAGTTTAAGAGTGACAAGGGAAAGATTTGGATTGGATAAACCTTATATAATTCAATATTTAAATTGGCTTGGAAATATTTTTAAAGGAGATTTTGGAAAATCTTATATAACAAACAAACCTGTATTTGAAATGATAAAAATCGCTATAATCCCGACATTTGAATTGGGTATTTTTTCATTAGTTATTTTGGTTATAATTTCTCCAATTTTAGGAGTATTAAGTGCAATTTATAAAAATACATGGATTGATAAGATTGTTCAGTTTTTTTCATATGTTGGAGTTTCATTACCTACATTTTGGATAGGATATGTTTTGATTATAGTATTTGCAACAGTATTTAAAATATTACCAGTTTCAGGGAGAGGAGATTTTAAAAATTATATTTTACCGAGTGTAACTATAATTATTCCATTAATTGCACAAACAACTTTCTTTATTAGAAAAAATATATTACTTGAGATGGAAAAACCTCATGTAGAATATGCTTTGATTCGTGGAGTTTCAAGATTTAAGGTAGTAAAAAATCATCTTTTACGAAATTGCTTAGTTCCTATTTTGACAGTATTTAGTTCAAATGTAATGTATGTATTGTCAGGAAGTGTTTTAATAGAGGAAATATTTGCATGGCCTGGAATAGGAAAGTTATTTGCAACAGCTGTTAAAAACGGGGATTTACCTCTTATCCAAATTCAGCTTTTATTTTTTGGAATTTTATCAATAATTGTAAATGAAATTACACAAATTGTAGTTAAACAAATAAATCCAAAAACAAAAATAATTGAAAATAATAAAAATAAAATTATGAAAGAGAAAAAATAAAATGAGAAATAAAAAAATATTGTATTTTTCGTGTTTTTTGATAGGTATATTAGTAATTGTTTCATTATTTGCAGGTCAAATAACAAAATTTGATCCACAATATGTTGATATTACTAAAAAATTAGCATTACCAAGTAAGGAACATATTCTAGGGACAGATCACTTAGGGAGAGATGTTTTTTCAAGACTGATATATGGAACGAGACTTTCTATATCAATTTCATTAATAATATCAATAATAACGCTAGCTATAAGTTTTCCAATTGGAATTATAGCGGGTTGGTATGGTGGAATTGTAGATAAAATATTTTTATGGACTGTAAAAATATTAATGGCATTTCCAAGTTTTTTATTAGCGATGGCTCTAATTGGAATTTTAGGACAGGGATTAACTAATATAGTGATTGCGATAACAGTAATTGAGTGGATTTATTATGCAAGAATACTTAGAAATATGGTATCTAGCATAAAAAATGAAGAATATGTTAAATTCTCTCAATTAATTGGAGCGCCTACATTCTTCATTATAAAAGAACATATTTTACCATTTATTATAAAACCAATAATGGTTATAGCGTTAGTAAATATAGGAAATGTTATACTTATAATTTCAGGTTTTTCTTTTTTAGGAATTGGAGTACAACCAAATATAGCAGAGTGGGGAATGATGTTAAACGATGCAAAACCGTATTTTAGAAGAATTCCAGGACTTGTAATGTATCCGGGACTGGCAATATTCTTAACAGTTTTAGCATTTAATTTATTAAGTGAATATTTTGACAGTAAAGGAATAAAAGATAAATGGAAAGATTAAAAATAAAAGAATTAAATGTTGAAATAAAGAACAGAAAAATTTTAAAAAATGTATCGTTAAATATAAAAAAAGGTGAAACACTAACTATAATAGGTGAGAGTGGTTCTGGAAAAACAATGTTATCTAAATTATTAGTTGGTTCTAAGCCAGAAAATGCAATTATAAATGGTGAAATATTATTTGATGATGAGAATTATTTGAATCTATCGGTAAAAGAATGGATGGAGAAAAGAGGAAAACAAATAGCTTATATCTCTCAAAATCCTATGGCAATTTTTAATGATTTTCAAACGATAGAATCTCATGTGATTGAGTTGTATCAAAGTCATTTTCAAATATCAAAAAAAGAGTGTATTCAAAAAATAAAAGAAGCTTTTGAAAAAGTAAATTTAGATAACGTTGATGAAGTTTTAAAAAAATATCCATTTCAGCTTAGTGGTGGAATGCTTCAAAGAATTATGTTTGCAATGATGTTTGAGTTAAATCCAGAAGTTTTAATAGTTGATGAACCAACTTCTGCACTTGATATTTTTAATACAAATAAAATTATTGAATTGTTATTAAACTTTCAAAAAGAAAATAAAATATTAATAATTATAACTCATGATTATGAAATGGCAAAAAAATTAGTTGGTAAGATGATAGTAATTAAGCATGGAGATATTATGGAAGAAGGATTATCGGAAGAAATATTGTCGAATCCAAAAACAGAATACGGAAAACAGTTAATTTTAAGAGAAAAATATAGAAGATATAATAATGAAAATAATAAAGAGGAATTTTAATGATATTAAAAATAGAAAATTTAAGTAAAAGTTATGGGAAGCAAGAAGTTTTGTCAGATATTAATATAGAACTTAATGAAAATGAATGCCTTGGAATTATGGGAGAGAGTGGTTCAGGTAAAAGTACTTTGGCAAAATTATTAGTTAGACTTGAAAAAGAACATACTGGAACTATAGTATATGAAAATATAAAATATGAAAATTTGTCAAATAATGATATTTTGAAACTAAAAAAAGAAATACAATTTGTATTTCAAAGTTCATTAAATGCTGTTAATCCTAAATACACAGTTGAAAAGATAATGTTAGAACCGTTGGAAATTCATCAAAAAAATATGCCAAGAGATAAAAAAATTGAAAAAATAGTAGAAATGTTGCAACAAGTTGGATTATCAGCAGATTATTTAAAACATAATCCTAGAAATTTGAGTGGAGGGCAATTACAGAGAGTGTGTATTGCTAGAGCCTTGATTTTAGAACCAAAGATTATTATATTTGATGAATCTTTAAGTGGTCTTGATCCTTTAATTCAAGTACAAATATTAGAATTATTAGTAAAATTAAAAAAAGAATGTAATTTAACTTATATTCTTATTTCTCATGATTTTGAAGCGTGTTATTATTTGTGTGATAAGATTGTTTTATTTAAAAATGGAAAACTTGTAAAAACTTTTACAGAAATAGATAGTTATAATCCAAAAGAGATGGAAAGAGAAGTAGAAAAATTAATTGGAAATGAATAAGATTTAAAATAGGTATTCTTGATTTAGAGTATCTATTTTTTTGTAATTATTTTTAAAAAATATGTAATTATATTAAAATAAAAGATTGACAAAAAATAAAAAAAATGATAATATAACATATGAACAGATATTCATATGTTATAGGAGAAAATTATGAAAAAAATAGAAAAATATAAATTGAATGTAAATGGAATTGATTGTGTAGGTTGTTCGACAAAAGTTGAAAAAGAGATAAGTAAAATGAGTA
>ERZ772909.1563-NODE-1563-length-12448-cov-12.420479_pt1 | contig 12448 bp, 9 predicted proteins | sample MGYA00511137_ERZ772909 | MGnify/ENA primary metagenome ERZ772909 (study PRJEB29015, sample SAMEA2738095) | human oral metagenome | biome: human oral; feature: human-associated habitat; material: saliva | place: China | collected 2270 ... | reverse complement strand
CAAAGAAAGCATCAATAACTGGACTGAGGGCAAAGAGTTGGTCCAAATTGGCAGCTAAGTCAGATGTCAGCTCTACTGCTTCAATGGCTGCAGCCAAGTCTTTTTCCTCTTGATTTTCAAAGAGTGCTGGATTGACATCTGTCTGGCCTTGGGCTTTCTCAGCAAGATTGAAAACCCGCGACAGGCTTTCTACCGCTGACTTGAAGTTATCTTCCTTAGCTTTTTCTGCTAGAAGCGCAGCTGTTTCTACCAAATCGCGTACAACGAAATGAGTGCTTTGAAGAACAGCTGTCACGATATCCTTCGGAATGCTGCGGTCCATCATTTTCTCAACACGGGCACGGAAGAAGTCCAGCACGGCCTCTTGATTGTCATAGCTTAGACTATCAAACTTGAGTTCGTAAAGTCGACCAAGAAGCTGAGCCAAGTCAATGTTCCAGCCAAACTTGTCCAAGATACGCACAACACCTTGAGTCGCACGGCGTAGTGCATACGGGTCATTAGAACCGCTCGGAATCAAGCCAACAGAGAAGAAGGACAGAATGGTATCCAGCTTATCAGCCAGCGCCAAGACGGCTCCGACCTTGGTGTCAGGCAATTCGCCATCGGCTGAAGTCGGCATATAGTGCTCCCGAATGGCAGCCGCCACCGCAGCATTCTCACCAGCCAGAAGAGCATACTTCTCTCCCATGATACCTTGCAGCTCATCAAACTCACCAACCATGCCAGTCAGCAGGTCAAACTTATAAATAGCCGCGGCACGAGCCAAGTCAGCTGTCTCAGCAGCATCTAATCCTGCTTCCTGCGCCAAGAGAGCCGCAATCTTGCCAGTCCGCTCCATGTGCTCTGCCAAAGAGCCAATCTTTTCGTGGAAGGTCACATTGCTCAGCTTTTCAACCAAGTCAGCAATAGCCAGCTTTTGGTCTTCCCGCCAGAAGAATTCCCCATCTTCCAGACGAGCCACCAAGACCTTCTCATTTCCTTTGATGACATTTTCTAGATGCTCTGCATTTCCGTTGCGGACAGAGATGAAGTGCGGCAAAAGTTTGCCTTTAGCATCGCGCACAACAAAGTAACGCTGGTGCTCTTTCATGGAAGTTACCAAGACTTCTTCTGGCACCTCTAAGTATTTAGCATTAAAATTACCCAAGAAAGCAGTTGGATATTCGACCAGATTCAAGACTTCATTGAGCAGGTCTTCGTCAATCTCGATAGAAACACCGTGCTTCTCTTCCAAGGCTCGAATCTGTTCGACAATCATATTTTCCCGCTCAATAGGATTGCTAATGACAAACTGAGCCCGTAGGTCATCTTCATAAGAATCTGCTGAGGCAATCTGCGTTTCTTGACCCAAAAAACGGTGTCCACGGCTAGTACGGCCGCTCTTGATGTCCAAGAAATCCAAGTCAAAGGCCTGCTCATCTAAGAGCACAGTCAAGGTGTGGACCGGGCGGATATATTCAAAGGTGTTGTTGGCCCAGTGCATGCTGACAGGGAAGGTCAGAGCTTGCAGAACTTCCGTCACTGCGGGGATGATTTCCTCTACTGGACGGCCGACCTCTTCCTTGGTCACATAGACGTATTCCTCTCCCTTGATTTCACGGAAAGTAATGTCCTCAACCGTCAAGCCCTTACCACGGACAAAACCTTCTGCAGCCTTGGTAAAGTTCCCATCTGCATCCAGAGCGATTTTCTTAGAAGGGCCTTTGAAATCTTCTGTCAAATCGGACTGCTTGTCTGCCAAACCAACCACGCGCACCGCCAAACGACGAGGTGTTGAGAACATTTCAATCTTCTCAAAGGTCAGACGATGGTCTGTCAGGAAGGCCCCCATCTTGTCGCGCAGCTGCTTCATGCTCGGTGTCACGACATAGGCTGGCATTTCTTCCAAACCTAATTCAACTAATAAATTTTTTACCATGATTATTCCTCTTTTTCTACTAAGATTTAGTAAACTTCTTTAACACTATAATACAAAGACATCCTTGACTCTTTGAGAATATGCCTTTCTTCCATGAGGAATCACAAATACTTGGCCAACAAGTGAATTTTCAAGATTTCTAAGTAAATCATCAGCATAATTATAAGACTCTACATAAAATCCAATTTGAACATGATCCTTACTAAAACACTTAACTGTTGCTTTAATGGACATCGCATTCGAAAGTTCCTTTAAAACTTTTCTTTTTATACTCTCTTTAACTTCAGTGTAGTCAATCTTTTTAGGTTCAATGTAATCTAAATTTTCCCAGACATCTTCAAAAGTTATATCTAAAATAAAATCTGGCATTTCTTCAGTGTTAATAGATTCTCCTGCTATTTTTTCACCGGTGGTCTTTACCATGATTATTCTCCCTCCTCTGCCAAGAGTTTCTCGCGAGTCTCAGCATCCAAAAGCGGATAGCCCAGACGCTTGCGCTCAGCCACAAAGGTCTTGGCCACGACACGCGCCAGATTACGAATGCGAGCGATATAGCCTGCTCGCTCTGTCACGGATACAGCTCCACGCGCATCCAAGAGGTTAAAGGTATGCGAGCACTTGAGAACGTAGTCATAGGCTGGGTGCACCAGATGCTCGTCCAGACAGCGCTTGGCTTCTGCTTCAAACTTCTCAAAATTCCCCAAGAGCAAGTCTTGATCGCTGACCTCAAAGCTGTATTTAGAATGCTCATACTCAGGATGCGTGAAAATTTCGCCGTACTTGACGCCATCTGCCCACTCAATGTCATAGACAGAGTCCACTTCTTGGATATATGAAGCCAGACGCTCCAGACCATAAGTCACCTCAGCGGTCACCGGTTGAGTTGGCAGACCTCCGACCTGCTGGAAGTAAGTGAACTGAGTGATTTCCATACCATCCAGCCAGACTTCCCAACCCAGACCAGCCGACCCAGTTGATGGATTTTCCCAGTTATCCTCGACAAAGCGGATGTCGTGCTCCAGCGGATTGATACCCAAGAGCTCCAAAGACTGCAAGTAAAGTTCTTGAATATTGCTTGGAGACGGCTTCATAACCACTTGAAATTGATGGTGCTGGTAAAGACGGTTAGGATTTTCCCCATAGCGTCCATCTGCCGGCCGACGAGACGGCTCGACATAAGCCGCGTTCCACGGCTCTGGCCCAATAGCCCGCAGGAAGGTATAAGGACTCATGGTTCCCGCACCCTTCTCATTATCATAAGCCTGCATGAGCATACAGCCCTGATCATTCCAGAACTGCTGTAAAGTCAAAATTATTTCTTGAAAAGTCAATTTTTTAGACATTTGTTACTCCTTTTTTTGTTTCATCTCCAGCACTAGGCCTATACTATGTTCTGTTTGAACAAGCAAAAGAACCACATCCGACAGTCCTAGGCTATTGTGACCTAGGGGCGTCAAGACGCGGTTCCACCCTAATTTATTACTTCATTACTTTTGAAATTATAACCGAAAGCGCCATCTGCACTGCTTCCCTATCCGGCTCACACTATCCCGAACTCACTAAAAAGTAGACAATGAGAATTCTTTCTAAAAAAGATTATATCAGAAAATAGATGATTTGTAAATTACTTAATAATCTTTAAATAGGAGTCCAAAGTAAGTTATTTCTATAATATAAGTTAGAAAATTGAATAATTATCTGTTTTCATAGAAATTTTCAAAAACTTTCATATATTAACCTATTTACTCTAGCAACCTAATCTTTATCTAATTATTTATTAGGAAGAAACAGCCAGAAAAGCTTGATATAATAAGATTTCTCTACAACGATAAACTTTGAAAATCCTTGTTGCTTTGACTCAGGTACTTGCATTTTTCATGAAAACGTTTTATAATAATAGTTAGCCTTAAAGTTTTCTTAAACTTAAGTCAAACATTTTATAAGGAGGAAAAACAATAATGAGTATTGGAATCATTATTGCCAGCCACGGTGAATTTGCTGCCGGCATTCATCAGTCAGGTTCTATGATTTTTGGTGAGCAAGAAAAAGTTCAAGTTGTAACTTTCATGCCAAACGAAGGTCCTGATGATCTGTATGCAAAATTCAATGACGCTGTGGCTTCGTTTGATGCGAACGATGAGGTATTGGTCTTGGCTGACCTTTGGAGTGGGTCTCCATTTAACCAAGCTAGCCGTGTCATGGGTGAAAATCCAGACCGTAAGTTCGCGATTATTACAGGTTTGAACCTGCCTATGCTAATTCAAGCCTACACAGAGCGCATGATGGATGCAAACGCTGGCGTAGATGCTGTCGTTGCAAACATTATTAAGGAAGCTACGGAAGGCGTAAAAGCACTTCCAGAAGAGCTAAATCCAGTCCTAGAAAGCGCTGCTCCTGCTGCTGCACCAGTTGCTCAAGCAGCTATCCCAGAAGGAACTGTTATCGGAGACGGCAAGCTCAAAATCAACCTTGCTCGTATCGATACTCGTTTGTTGCATGGACAAGTTGCAACAGCTTGGACTCCAGATTCAAAAGCAGACCGTATCATCGTTGCTTCTGACTCAGTAGCTAAAGATGAACTTCGTAAAGAGCTCATCAAACAAGCTGCACCTGGTAATGTTAAAGCAAACGTTGTTCCAATTGATAAACTGATTGCTGTTTCAAAAGATCCACGTTTCGGTAATACGCACGCTCTTATCTTATTTGAAACTCCACAAGATGCCCTACGCGCTATCGAAGGCGGTGTGCCAATCAAGACTCTCAACGTCGGCTCAATGGCTCACTCAACTGGTAAGACAATGGTCAACAACGTTCTGTCAATGGACAAGGACGATGTGGCTACTTACGAAAAATTGCGTGATCTCGGAGTTGAATTCGATGTACGTAAAGTGCCAAATGACTCTAAGAAAGATTTGTTTGACTTAATTAACAAAGCCAACGTTCAATAATCTTAAACGTTTCGCTCTCATATTATTATGAAAGGATTTAAAACATGTCTATTATTTCTATGGTTTTAGTAGTCTTTGTTGCCTTCCTAGCTGGTCTTGAAGGTATCTTGGACCAATTCCAATTCCACCAACCATTGGTTGCATGTACCTTGATCGGTCTTGTAACTGGTAACTTAACTGCTGGTGTTATCCTTGGCGGATCTCTTCAAATGATCGCTCTTGGTTGGGCTAACATCGGTGCTGCCGTTGCTCCTGATGCTGCTTTGGCTTCAGTTGCTGCTGCTATCATCATGGTTCAAGGTGGAGACTTCACTGACAAAGGTATCACAGTTGCAACTACAATCGCGATTCCTCTTGCCGTAGCTGGTCTCTTCCTTACTATGATCGTGCGTACTATCTCTGTTGCCTTGGTTCACGCTGCAGACTCTGCTGCTAAAAAAGGTGATTTTGCTAGCGTTGAACGCGCGCACTTTGTAGCTCTCCTTCTTCAAGGACTTCGTATCGCTATTCCTGCAGCCCTTCTTCTTGCTATCCCTGCAGAAGCAGTGCAAAAATTGCTTGCTATGATGCCTGATTGGTTGGCAGGCGGTATGGCTGTCGGTGGGGGAATGGTTGTTGCCGTTGGTTACGCTATGGTTATCAACATGATGGCAACTCGCGAAGTATGGCCATTCTTTGCTATCGGTTTTGCTCTTGCTGCTGTTAGCCAATTGACTTTGATTGCCCTCGGTGCTATCGGTGTAGCAATCGCCCTTATCTACCTCAACCTTTCTAAGAAAGGCGGAAACGGTGGTGGCGGTTCTGCTACATCTAACGACCCAATCGGCGATATCCTAGAAGACTACTAAGAAAGGAGCTGCTATATCATGACTGAAAAAATTCAATTATCTAAATCAGACCGTCAAAAAGTTTGGTGGCGTTCTACTTTCTTGCAAGGTTCTTGGAACTATGAACGTATGCAAAACTTGGGTTGGGCTTATTCTTTAATTCCAGCTCTCAAGAAACTTTACACTAAAAAAGAAGATCAAGCTGCTGCTCTTGAGCGTCACTTGGAATTCTTCAATACTCACCCATACGTTGCTGCTCCAATCATTGGTGTAACACTCGCCCTTGAAGAAGAAAAAGCAAACGGTGCAGAAATTGACGATGCAGCTATCCAAGGGGTTAAAATCGGTATGATGGGACCTTTGGCTGGTATCGGTGACCCAGTCTTCTGGTTTACAGTTCGTCCAATTCTTGGAGCGCTCGGTGCATCTCTTGCTATGTCAGGAAATATCATCGGCCCACTCCTCTTCTTCGTTCTTTGGAATGCAATCCGTATGGCCTTCTTGTGGTACACTCAAGAATTGGGTTACAAGGCTGGTTCTGAAATCACAAAAGACATGTCTGGTGGTATCCTCCAAGACATCACTAAAGGTGCTTCAATCCTTGGTATGTTTATCTTGGCTGTATTGGTTGCACGCTGGGTAAACGTTAGCTTTGCGCTTCAATTGCCATCTACAAAACTCTCTGAAGGAGCTTACATCAACTTCCCAGAAGGAGCTGTTACTGGCGCTGACTTGCAAAAAATCTTGGGTGATGTTGCAGGCGGCTTGAGCTTGACTCCTGAAAAAACAAACACCCTTCAAGGGCAAATTAACTCTCTGATTCCAGGTTTGATGGGACTTCTCCTTACCTTCCTCTGCATGTGGCTGCTTAAGAAGAAAGTTTCACCAATTACAATTATCATCGGACTTTTCGTTGTTGGTATCGTTGCCCGCGTTATTGGTTTGATGTAATCAAAAAGAAGGTTTCGACCTTCTTTTTATTGTGGTATAATAGCTATATCATTAAAAAGGGAGATGTTCTATGGCACAATCGCAAAATAAATCGATTGAATTTCAAACGACAGGAGTTTCCTATCTGGGTTTGGGTGGCAAGGTTGGGAAGTTTTTGGTCGGTGATGTCGCACTGGAATTCTACGCTGACGCCAATGTAGAAGACTATATCCAGCTACCTTGGTCTAGCATCCAGCAGATTGGTGCCAATGTCTCTGGGAAAAGTGTCAGTCGCCATTTCGAAGTTTTTACAGACAAGGGCAAGTTTCTCTTTGCTTCTAAGGACACTGGAAAGATTCTCAAAATTGCACGGCAACATATCGGGAATGAAAAGGTTGTTAAATTGCCTACCTTGATCCAAACAGTTGGCCAATTCTTTAAAAATCTATTTGCAAAAAAATAGAAAATCCTGTATAATCTAGGAAACGGATAAGTAAGACTATCGCTTCTTTCAGAAAGTCTGCGGGTGCTGCGAGCAGATAGGAGCCTAGTGTGAAATTCTACCGTTGCAATACAACTACATACATAATCAAGTGCACACCTGTGAAGTTGGATGGAACCGCGGCCTAGCCGCTCCAACAGTTTCCTCGGTGTGCTTTTATTTTTGGAGGTCTTATGTTAGATTTAAAACGTATTCGGACAGACTTTGATACTGTCGCAGAGAAATTAGCTACCCGTGGCGTAGCGGCTGATGTACTCAATCAAATGAAGGAAATTGATGAGCAGCGACGTGATTTGCTGGTGAAAGTAGAAAATCTCAAAGCAGAACGCAATACTGTTTCTGCAGAGATTGCCCAAGCCAAGCGCAATAAAGAAAATACAGATGACAAGATTGCAGCTATGCAAAAACTATCTGGTGAGGTCAAGGACTTGGATGCTACTTTGGCTGAATTAGATGCTAAACTGACTGAGTTCACCACAACTCTGCCAAACATTCCACACGATAGCGTGCCAGTCGGAGCAGACGAGGATGACAATGTAGAAGTCCGCCGCTGGGGTACACCTCGCCAATTTAACTTTGAAGTTAAGGCTCACTGGGATTTGGGGGAAGATTTGGATATCCTAGACTGGGAGCGTGGTGCAAAAGTTACTGGAGCCCGCTTCCTCTTCTACAAGGGCTTGGGTGCTCGTTTGGAACGTGCTATCTACAACTTCATGCTGGATGAGCATGGTAAAGAAGGCTATACGGAGGTCATCACTCCCTATATGGTAAACCACGACTCTATGTTTGGTACTGGGCAATATCCTAAGTTCAAAGAAGATACGTTTGAACTGAGCGACACTAACTTCGTGCTCATTCCAACTGCTGAAGTTCCACTGACCAACTACTATCGAGATGAAATTCTAGATGGCAAGGAATTGCCAATCTACTTCACAGCTATGAGCCCATCTTTCCGCTCTGAAGCCGGTTCTGCTGGTCGTGACACACGTGGTCTGATCCGCCTGCACCAATTCCACAAGGTTGAAATGGTGAAATTTGCCAAGCCAGAAGAATCTTATGAAGAGCTGGAAAAGATGACCGCCAATGCAGAAAACATCCTACAAAAGCTCAATCTGCCTTACCGTGTTGTTGCCCTTTCTACTGGCGACATGGGCTTCTCAGCTGCTAAAACCTACGACTTGGAAGTCTGGATTCCAGCGCAAAATACCTACCGTGAAATCTCTAGCTGCTCTAACACAGAAGATTTCCAAGCTCGTCGAGCTCAAATCCGCTACCGTGACGAAGCAGATGGCAAGGTCAAACTCCTCCACACTCTCAACGGGTCTGGACTGGCTGTCGGACGCACAGTGGCAGCTATCTTAGAAAATTACCAAAATGAAGATGGTTCTGTGACCATTCCTGAAGTCCTGCGTCCCTACATGGGAGGCTTGGAAGTCATCACACCAAAATAAGCAATGAAAGGTCCGAAACAAATCGGACCTTTTCTTATTCTACTTGAGGAGAAATCCAACAGTTCAAAAAAATAAACGAAATATAGGATTTTCTACTTTAAAAGAGAGTGGGACAGAAATCGGTAATTCGTTAGAATTCGATTTCGTCGTCCCACCTCCGCACAGTTGAGTAGGGCTGTAAAAGCTGATGAAATCAGCGTAGTAGAGCCCACTCAACCACTGCGTCTTGCTCGACAATCCAAAGACAATTGAGAGGCTAGGACTTTTGTCCCAGCCTCTTTTCCTTTACTTAACGTGACTTGCTAAGTCTTCTTGAGCTTTTTTATTTGATTCTTCTTTTTCTTTTTCCCATTTTTCCAAAGCCTTTTGATAATCAGCAACTGTCAGAACCTCATCTTGAAGTTCCATGCCCTTAAATACATAGCTATCACCCTTGATACCTACATAAGAGTAGGCTTTGGTAAATGGTACGACCTTTTGAACGGTTGGTGAACCACCCGCAGAAATAGATGGGATAACAATAGAGCTATCTGTTAACCAAGCCTGAGCCGCTGCATACTTCGTATAGCGAGCATTGGTGTCTTGCTTTTCTGCATCTGCCTGATCCAAAAGCGCTTTGTAGTCCGTTAAACCAACCTTGGAAGTAAGGTCTTGGTTTTGTCCTTTTGTCAGACCAATATTGTCCAAGATATCCCCTGTCTCTGGGTTAAAGATATTCAAATACGTCACTGGATCTTGATAGTCTGCTGACCAACCAGACATATTGAGGTCATAGTCCTTTTGGGCAGATGTTTCCGCAAAGTAAGTAGAGTTATCAAAATCGTCTGATGACATTTGATGCACGTCAATCACAACGTTTTCTTGGCCTAGAGCTGCCTCAACAGATTGTTTGAAGGAATTGGTCCGCTGCACCATGATTTTATCAGTTTGGTCAACTGGTACATCTAGATGAATTGGGAATTCAACTCCCTGTGCTTGCAAAGCTTCTTTTGCTTTAGCAAATTCTGCCTTGGCCTTTTCTGGGTTGTAAATGCTGTCTTGAGCATCAGCTAATTTGACCCCTTGCCATTCATCCCCATAAGAAGCCAACTGTGATTCAACGATATCTGAGAAGTCCTTGCCATCTACTTGCACAAAACTAGGAGGTACAAGCAAGCTTCTGATGATTTTCGTTGCTCCTTCATTACCATTCATCTGGGCACCAAAGGATTTACGGTCAAAGGCAAAGTTGATTGCTTGACGGAAATCTTTATTTTGAATTGCTTCTTTGCTGGCAGCTTTTTGGGCATCTGTCTTAGAAGTGTGGCTATAAGCCTGACGATTCAAGTTAAAGGCATAGAAATAGCTAGTTGAGTTTTGTGGAGTAAAGATGATGTTGTCTTTGTATTTCTTTTCTACTGATGCATAGTTTGAGCTAGTCGGATAGAGACGAGCTTGTGTGTAAGCACCATCAGTAAAGTTACGGATCAATGACTCTTGGTCAGAACCATCGTAGTAAGTCAACTTGACATCTTCGATCTTCACATTGTCCTTGTCCCAATAGTTTGGGTTTTTAGAATATTCGATAACAGACTTAGAAGTAAATGACTTTAATACATATGGACCATTGTAGAGAATCCCAGAAGGTTTCACGGTACCAAAGTCCTTGCCTTCTTTCTTTAGAAATTCTTCGTTAATCGGGAAGAGAATGCCCATCGTTGTCTTAGAATTCCAGTAGCTTTCTGGCTGATTCAGGGTGTATTGGACTGTATAGTCGTCGATTGCCTTAACACCGACAGTAGAGAAATCATTGCTTTCCCCTTTGATATAAGCATCCAAGCCCTTGATAGAGTTTTGTACAATTGGTAATGCTTCAGATTTTTCATCCGCAGCGTGCTTGAGACCTGTTACGAAGTCTTGTGCCTTGACAGGAGCGTACTCTTCGCCTTCTGCTGTGTACCACTTAGCATCCTTACGCAACTTATAAGTATAAGTCAGGCCATCTTTAGACACAGTCCAGTCTTCAGCCAATGAAGGGATAAGATTCCCATATTGATCATTTTCTAAAAGACCGTCGACCAAATTGGCAATAACGTCAGAAGTGGAGGCGCGATTGGAATTTACATAATCCAATGTATCTGGATCTGTATTATAGACATAAGAATATGTCTTTGCCGAGCTGGTGCTTGACTTGCCACAAGCAGCTAAGAATAGCGCTGATGCTGCAACCAAACCAGTAATAGCCAACCATTTAGATTTTTTCATGAGCAAATCTCCTTCTTTAGATTATGTATTATTATACATCATTTCTAGACAAATACAAGTCTTATTTAAGAAAATTTTAAAATTCTATACATTTTTCTTATTTTTATTGAAACAAAGTATAGGAAAATTTTTATGCATTTTCATATATTTTCATAAACATGCAGAAAATATTATAAATAAAAATTTGTTCAATATTTTACAAGGATTCTTGAATAGGATTATCAAAAATATCGGCTTTTTTATGTTACAATAGATTTATTACTAATCTAGGGGAAAGAAATGAAAAAACTTTTTGTATTCCTACTGCTATTCTTTGGCCTGATTGCCAAGCCCGTTCTGGCGGATGACTATGAAATTGCCGCTAAAAGCGCTATTGCTGTCGATGCAAACTCAGGGAAAATCCTCTATGAAAAGGAGGCTACAAGCCCACTAGAAGTCGGTGCTATTACTAACATTTTGACTGCTTATCTGGTTTACGAGGCCATTGCCGAAGGCAAACTGAGCTTAGAAACTGAAGTTGATATTTCTGATTATGCTTATCATCTGACAGTAAATCCATCTATTGCAAATCTTCCTCTGGAAGCGCGACGCTACAAGGTAAAGGACTTGCTGAATGCCTCTCTTTTGGCCAGTGCCAACAGCGCCACCATCGCTCTGGCAGAACAAGTTGGTGGAAGTGAGGAAAATTTTGTCAAAATGATGAAAGCTAAACTCAAGGAATGGAATATTTCTGATGCAACCATTGTAAATGCTACTGGTACGGATATTCGTTTATTAGATGGTTCGCTCGAAACTAGCAGTGCTGAGGAAGAGACTACAGAGAACTCTAAAAGCAAGAAAAAACAAGATACCATCAATAAATTCAGTGCTTATGATATCGCTGTGATTGCTTCGCATCTGATCAATGACTACCCAGAAGTCCTTGCCACCACTTCCAAACCTCACGTTAATTTTGCTGGAATCCATCTGGAAAATCCCAACTTAATGTTGGAAGGCTCTCCTAGTTTTCGGACAGGAGTGAAGGGTTTGAAGACAGGCGGGTCTGAGCAGAATGGTGTTTCATTTGTCGGTGTGACAAGTGAAAAAGGGATGCGATTGATTACTGTTGTATTGGGAGTAGACCAAGTAGAGGATGACCCTACTACCCGCTTTAGCGTTACATCTAGCCTAATGACCTACGTTACACAAAATTTCTCTCCGACAGTCCTAGTCAAAAAAGGGGAAAGATACAACAACTCCCAAGTAGCTGTTAGAGACAGTCAAGAGGATAAAGTCGCTGCAGTTGCCAGTGAGGACTTGGTAATCTTAGAGCGGATAGCCAATCAGGCTGAACATAAAGTCACCTTTACTCCAAGCTCGCAAGAGCTGCAGGCACCCTTGAAAAAGGGTAGTGTAGTAGGCACGCTTACTTATACAGATTCTGAGCCAATCGGCCAGGGCTACATCGAAAACAAGAAAACTTCTGTTTCTATGGTCACAGAAAAAAACATTGAAAAAGCGATTATTTTTAAAGTCTGGTGGAACGACTTTGTCCGCTTCGTCAATGAGAAGTTATAAATGCTAATAAACAAGAGGCTGGGACAGACAGCCATGACGACATAGCCGTCACCCACAGAAGCACGAAA
>ERZ772909.1562-NODE-1562-length-12451-cov-5.491691_pt1 | contig 12451 bp, 9 predicted proteins | sample MGYA00511137_ERZ772909 | MGnify/ENA primary metagenome ERZ772909 (study PRJEB29015, sample SAMEA2738095) | human oral metagenome | biome: human oral; feature: human-associated habitat; material: saliva | place: China | collected 2270 ... | reverse complement strand
CGGCGCGGGTTGACGACGGTGACGATTCGTGACTATTACGGGTAGTGCGGGGGAGTCCTGGCGGGGGTTCCGGTGGGTATACTGGGAGGCATGATGAAGCTTCCTCAGAACCCTATTCTTCGGCAGGTGCACCGTTTCCGTGAGTCGCTGCTGCTTCTGCTGTATTATTCGCTGTCTTTTTTGGGTGTGCGGTGGGTGCGCTCGGGGCATCCGCGTGTGGCGGCGGTGTGGTCTGTGGGTTTGTGGCTGAATTTGGTGGTGCGCGGTATGGGTCAGCTGGTGCGTATGCTGGTGCCGGTTCTGCAGGATGCGGAGGCGCGCCGTGCTCGTGCTGAGCGTGCCCGCGCCTACCAGCCGCGCTAACCTCACAAGCTGAGCTAACAGAACGAGGCTGATATGACGAAGCCCCCTCGTACTAGAAATAGTACAAGGGGGCTTTCGCTATATCTGGGGGGCACCAGCCGGAGGTGCTAGTCGTCTTCGTGGGAAAACTCGTTGATAATCTCGGGGGTCTGCATCGCAAACTCATCAGGTTCCGCAGTCTCGGGTGAGAAATCCAGATAGTAGTTACCCTCAGAGGTGCGGGTGATGGTGACGTAGGTGCGACCGTAATCGAGTAGCTCACGAATGCCAACCTTGGTGCCCTCGTCGAGGCCCATGCGCTTACGAATATAAGAGCCAAGCTCAGAGTTCGGGATGGTCGACATGTCCTTACCGCAGCGGTCAGAACCGCTGGCAACACGCATGATAAGGTCTTCACCGTCATCGCAGTGCACCACAATAGGAGTGTTCTTTACCGGGAAGAAGTTTGACCGCCCAATGTTTGCGGGAACGGCGAAGTAGGCTTCATCCTTATTGGCCCGGATATCGCGCAGACCCCAGTTAATGCCGGAACCGCAGTTGTACGAAGAACCCTTACCCGCGTGACTGTAGAGGTACAGCTTGATGGAGGAGAAGTCCTTCAAGCGTTCCTCACGTTCCGTTTCAGGTTCGGGGAGCGGAGGAACCGGAGGCAGAGACTTATTCGCCAGGACGTCGGAGGGCGCTTCAGGGAAGGTGAAGAGAGAATCAACCACAGGGTCGGTGCAGCTCAGCGAAGCACCGAATAGCGTATCGATATAGTTCTCCGCATACTCCACGGACACCGGCACAAGAACGTTCTCCTGCTGGCATTCCGAAGCGTCTCGACCGATATTGAGGCCGTCCGTCGAAAGGTTAGCCGAGCCAGCGTAAGCAATATCGAAGGAACCGTTCTGAGCCCAAGCGTAGAGCTTAGTATGCACCAGGGGAGAGACGCGAGGATCCGGGTAACGAATATCCAGGTACCCGTGACTAGCCTTGACCCATCCCTTGAGGATTTTATGAGTCGTAATGCTTACCGCACCATCTCGTGCCATACCAACCAGAAGATGAATCTTAGGCGTGGTGGAGGTGGGGGTAAACTTACTCATCTCACCCCAATGACCGGCTTCCTTGGAACGCCGTCCGGGGGTGAAATCAGCCTGGTATAGCGCGCTGAGAATGGTAGTCCGCGAGATATACCCGGTGACCGCCCACAGCTCATGTCCGGCGCAATCACCCTTAGGATACGGCGATTGGAGAACAAGCTCAGCGAGGTTGTCGCCCATGAGTGACGAGTAAAATTCCATGGGAATACATCCTCCTTTTACCTAGAAAAGAGTGCCTTCTTTCTTCTCAAGTTCACGAATGCGCTTATCTACATCAATATTCGGTTCAATACCGTCGTAGTCATTCTCCATAAGCGTATTGAATAGAGCTTCGAATATGACCTGCGCACCGTCCGGGGGAACCGCCATGCCAATCTGGCGGCGTACATTCTCCTTGTTACCGATGAACTTGTACCAGTCAGGGAACGTCTGCAGGCGCGCGCGCTCGCGGTTGGTGAGGGCGCGGGGCTCTTCCCAATGGTAGATGTGCGTGCCGCCGCCGCCGGATCCGGTGACAGTGTATGCGGGCTTATTGGGGTCCAGCCGCTTATAAATCTGGCTGAGCTTAGCGCCACGCACATTGAGGCGCAGTTCCTCAGGCATATCGGTAGCGTTGAAAGCGTTCTCACCGGGTTTGATGTAAGCGAGGCGCTGCTTCACCACCTCAGACTGGCGAGTGAGCTCATTGTTGGTTGCCCACTCGGGGATAGGAGGCTCGGTAAGCGCCTGCTTAGCGGTGCGCATCATCGAAGGTTCGGGAGTGGTGGGTTTCGGAACCTTGAATTCTTTGCCGCTGGCAATAAGGTCATTATGTAGGCCTACGATAATGATTCGGTGTCGAGCCTGGGGGAGACCGTACTCCTCAAAACGGTATTTATGAGCGACAACGGTGTACCCCGCACGCTGCATTTCTCGTAGGATGTAGGGAAATGCGGTACCTGCATTAGCGCCAGAAAGACCACCCACGTTTTCCGCCACAAACCATTCAGGCTTATGGCTCTTGAGCACGTTGATTCCGTAGGTGTAGAGGGGACCGTAGGTACCATCTAGACCCTTCTTTTTTCCTACGAGGCTGAAGTCGTTGCAGGGAAAACCGAACGCAAAACCATCAATCGGGGGTAGCGCGTCGGTATCGAGCTCACGAACGTCACCTACGTATACGGTCTCTTCGGACGCACCGGGGGTGTTTTCGCGGTAGGTATCCGCAGTCGTGGGGTCGTAGTCATTAGCCCAGGCGTGCTCAATTTTGATACCTGGAACCTTATCGGCTGCGTTGTGTGCGCCCAGGGCAATGCCGCCGGGTCCACAGAAGAGCTCACCCATTTTGTAGGTTGTGGGTGAGGATGATGTGTGCTTCTCAGCCATAAGGTTCTCCGCAAGTCATAGTGCTATGTCAGGTGCCGGTTGAATACATAGATTTACCGTCTCTATATATTCAGAGTTAAACTCTCTAAGAATAGCAGCCCGGAGGCCTCGCTCGCACCCTTACCCCAAGTAGATTTTGTTGCCTGGAGTAAAACAACTTGGCTTTAGTAGTTTTATGGTGCATCGTGATGACGAAAAGCTGTGCTGACGTGTGAGAACGAGTGCTAAACTCACAGAGGAAGCTAATCGATGGCTCCTATAATCACTCACACTATATTTTCGATGAGGAGAAAAATGGCAGAGGAAATTTCCAAGCCGGAACAGCAGATTTATGACACTGCTGCGAGGGAGCATATCTCATATGAAGAAGCCTGCCGCCAAGTTATTGACGGCATGACCGCTGCAGGTATTCCAGAGGACGCAATTGTTCCGGTCTATGAGAAGGCACTTCTCAGTATTCAGGAACGCGAAGTCGCGAACGCCAAGGGCGAGTTCGATGAGGCTGCTACGTCTAAGGAAGACTACCACCACTGGTACGATACCGCTAAGCCTGACACTGCCGCATGGCGTCATCTGCGTGAAAAGCTCACCGAGAAGATTGGCGAGGACGGTACGTCCACTATTCACCAGGAATCCGGCAAGGTTGTCGGTCTTCTTGCCGATCCCGCTACGAAGAAACTGACCCACAAGGGCCTTGTCGTTGGTTACGTGCAGTCCGGTAAGACCGCGAACTTCTCGGCGGTTATCACTAAGGCAGTTGACGAAGGATACCGTTTCGTTATTGTCTTGGCGGGTATGTACAACAACCTGCGCCGCCAGACTCAGGAACGTTTGAATAGCGACGTCGTCGCACCTATCCGGAGCGCTGGGAAGCCCGTTTACGCTCTGACCAGTATCGAGGGCGATATTTCTTCGGACGCCGACTATCTCCTCAATGCTCTGCGCACTAATAGCAGTGTTGTTTTTGCTGTGGTGAAGAAGAACTACAGCCGTCTGGGCAACTTGCTTAAGCAGTTGGAAGCCGCAAACCGAGAAGGTCTGCTAGAGGACGTTCCTATGCTCATCATTGATGATGAGTCGGATCAGGCAACACCCAACACCGCGAAGGAAGATGAGGCCTACTCCGGTATTAACCGACTCCTTCGCCAGATTTGGGACCAGGTACAGCAGGGCTCCTACGTTGCATATACTGCAACCCCCTTCGCGAATGTCCTGATGGACCCGAACGATGAGGAACGCTACACCGAGTACGTAGAATCGGATAATCCTGAGAACCCCGAGGGTGAAACTATTGAGCGCTACCCGGGCCTGTACCCCTCCGACTTTATCTACGCTTTGGAACGCCCGAATGGCTACATCGGTGCGTCCCGTATTTTTGGTACCCCTCTGTGGGCTACCGAGGACGAAGATGGCGCTCTGAATGATGGTGTTGACCTCGATGCTGTCCGAGATATTCCGACGGGGGAAGCAGATGATTTGTGTCCTCCGGCTCGGAAGGATACACGAGACGGCAAGAAGAAGTATGAACCGAAGATGGTAGACAGTCTTGAAGCTGCAGTGCAGTGGTTTATGATTGCCACGGCTCTCCGTCGTCGCCGTGCCAAGAAAAAGCAACACAGCTCGATGCTGATTCACCTTTCGCACATTGTGGACACTCACTTTGAAACCGTCAAAGTTATCGAGGACTACCTTGATGAGCTGAAGAGGGGCTACGATAATCCTGAAATTAACAAGTTGATGCAGGGCCTGTACGAACGCGAAGTAGCTCGTATGCAGGCTGTCCGTCCCGAAGAGGTTTACCCGGAATGGGATTCGCTGAAGATTGCTGTGGGCCAGGTTATCCGTGAGACCAAGTGCATTGTGGATAATGGTTCTTCGGAAGAACGACTGGAATACAAAGAAAACGAACCTGCTACCTACATCGTAATTGGTGGTAACACCCTCGCCCGTGGTCTGACTCTTGAAGGTCTTATTTGCTCCTACTACCTCAGGGCAAGCAAGACCTACGATGCTCTTCTGCAGATGGGTCGCTGGTTCGGTTTCCGCCCCGGCTATGATGATCTGATTCGTCTGTGGACCACTGCAGATCTTCAGGACTATTACCGTCACCTTGCCGGTGTGGAAGATGAGATTCGCGAAGAAATTCGTCTTGTGGGTAGCACCCCCAAGAGTGTTGGCGTGAAAATCCGTACTCACCCCGGTGTGCTACAGGTTACCGCTGCGAATAAGAAGCGTCACGCCAAGGCGCTTACTGTCGATTACAGCGGTAAGCTCCATCAGCTGACTCGCTTCGAGGAGAAGAACACTGAAATCCTGAATCACAATATTCAGGTATTCGAGTCGCTTATTGGCTCTATCTCAAGTACTCACGAGGTAGTACAGGATAAGAACAACGGTAGCTACCTCTTCAGGGAGGTTCCTGTGGATGTGGTACTGTCCTACTTCAAGGACTTCAAGGCTCATTCCTCGCACTATGAAGCTGGCGCGGACAAGCTGGTTGAATGGATTGAGAAGTACGCCGATCAGGACTGGAACGTTGTCGTCTACTCCGGTACCCAGAAGGATATGCCGCAGCAGAACTTTGCCGGTCTGGATATTCGTATGGTAACTCGTAGCGCATACAATATTCCTCTCGGTAATAATAAGAGTGCTGAAGAAAATAAGATTGCTGATTTGGGAGCACTCGCTGTCGGTGATACTCCAATTCTGGACTTCAAGATTCTCGCTAACGCGGGAAATCAGGAGTACAAAGATCTGCTTGAGGGGCTGAAAGAAAAGGAAAAGAAGAACACTGGGGAATCTGAAAAGAAGCGTATGGGTCGAGCCGCACAGCTGAATCTTCGTTACGTTGAAGGTAACGTGCCGCTTCTGGTAATTTACGTGGTCAACCCCCACTCGAAGGCTAAGCCGGGCGCTCGCCGTCGTGACCTTGACGCTGCGGCACCGGTCGTCTTGCACGCGGTGGTTCTTCCCCAGGTTGCAGGTTCCGACTACAGCAACTTCATCTCGGTTGTTCCTGAGCAGGTCGAGGATCTGGCACTCGATGAGGAAGAGCTGGATGAGAACAGCCTCATTCTGGCTGCCGCTGAAAGCGATGATGAGGGCGACTACAAGGAGTAACCTCAGGTAGCTTCTTCAGGCGCCCATATCTGGGTATAGGTTTCGGGGTGGCATTTCACTGGATAATGCCACCCCGGAGCTTTATATCCTCAACAACACACACCGTACGACTCAATAGTGCCCAAACTTCTACAGGGCAAGGAGATAACATCGTGAGCCTTAACTGGTTCCCCCTTCCTAAAAACACTGGTTCGATATCCGCTCGAGGTGCCTCGCGTACCCTCGGCCGACCCAATCTGAGCCCGCTTGCTCTGGTAACCCGAGAGATGGCTCAGAACTCGTGGGATGCACGCCTTGAGGGGCACATGCCGGAGTTCGGTTGCTTGGTTCGGCACGCCAACCAGGGTGTGCTGAATACCCTGAGGAACGAGGTGTTCGCAGCTGGTTTTGAGATCCACAGCAAGTACACCGGTCTCGATCAGACTTTTAACCGCGGCGACGTCTACTTCTTGGAGTTCTGGGACCGTGGCACCGTCGGTCTTGATGGTCCGGACCGTCCCGATGAAGCTGTTGAGGAAGGGGAGAGCCAGAACTTCGTTAACCTCACGATGAACCTTGGTAGCGATAACAAGGGTCAATGTAACGGTGGTTCATACGGCTTCGGTAAAACGGCTGCTTTCAATATGAGCGAGTCTCAGTCCGTTATTTACTGGTCTGCCTTTAAGACCAAAACTGGCGAGATTGATTACCGACTTATTGCTGTCGCTCTTGGCAAGGAATATACGTACGATGGTCGAAACTATACCGGTCGTCATTGGTGGGGATATGAGGGACCTACAGTTAAGGGAACAGGTAATATTCTCCCGCTGACGGGAGAGCCTGCTCGTCGGCTGGGTGAGGCTATTTTCTCTCGTCATTTTAATGACGGAGAAACTGGCACTTCAATTCTTATCGTTGATGCAAAGCCTGCAGAGCTTATGGAAGTATCAGACGATGAAGGTAAGATTTCGGATGACCCGAGTCGAATTATTGACCGTTCCCACGAAAAGATTCAAAATATCGTGATGTACCATCTTTGGCCTAAGCTGGATGTTGAAGATGGAAATAGGTCTATGGATATCAGGATTAACAATGATCCTGTCTTGATTCAGGACCTTAAGAATAAGCCTGAATATAAGGGAATTGAGCAGCTGTGTTCAGCTCTTGTTGACGTGCGAAAAATGGCTGAGCTTCAAAGGATGAATTTTGATGCGGAGTCATTTGATGGTGTTTTCCAGTACAAGAGCTTTGTGTTTAAGCGAGCAAGGGATTCTTACAATATCGGATACCTAAGAATTGCTCGAGGTGCGTACGATATTAACGCTGAAAGGTCTATCTATCCGCAAAACACTGTGTGTTTGATGCGTAATGAGGCTGAATTGGTTGTCCAGTACCGAAAGGTAAATGACCTGGACGATTCAAAGGCCACCTGGTACGGCGTTTTCAAGCCTGACCTTGAAACGGATGTTGCGTTCCGAGAGGCTGAGCCTCCGGCCCATGACGAATGGAATCCGAGCTCTCTCGAAAATGCTAAGCATAAGAACATTGTTGTTTATGCTGCTTCGAATATCACGAAGAGCCTGAAGAGTCTTTTTGAATCGAAGGACACTAAGCGTGATAGCGGGTCCCTGGGTTCTTTGTCGAAGATTTCTCAGAAGCTTGCTCGATTCAATCCGATTATGTCCTCCGGAGGCGGTGTCGTTAATGAGCTGACGGAAGAGGACGAAGGCAAGAACAAAAAGCGCCCGGGTGGCGTTGTTCGTCGTGCCTTGGTATCGATTGAGTCTGCATCGATGACTGGCGTGCACCCGCAGAACCCTGATTACGTGCAGTATTTCATTAGCTTCTCCTGCAGTAGCGCTTGGAAGGCTGGTCAGCGTATCGGCATCAAGGTCTCTATTGCAACTGGTGATGAGAGGACTCTGGAGTACACGGACTCGCACGACCTTGAGCCTTCTTGGAGCGACGGCTGGGGCCCTGATGCTAATGACACCCAAAAGGCGGGTCATGTTTATGTGCAGTGGGACGGTCCTGAAGATTCCGAGGAGAACCAGGGGGCTGTGGTCATCACGCTGCGTAAGGGTAAGACCTATATTTTTGAGGTGGAGGGCTAATAGCTATGGCAGGTAAGCGTGTAAAGGCATATCCTCATCTCACCCTTTTCCCGAATGAAGTGGAGTGGGGCGAGTGGGATATTCGTAATCAGAACGGCGAAATTGTTGACCCGGATAAGTTGCCCTCCACCTGGGATTACGACACTGATCTGGAACTCTCCATCTCCGTCAAAGTACAGCTTGAAGGAATCCGTCGAGTACTAGGTGATGAGGAATCTCTACCTCGACTGATTTGTGAGGTCCAGTGTCGACCGACCCACTGGAGCGTCATTGAAGAGAGTCGAGATGTTCAGCTTGATTCGGAATCATTTGTCGCGGTTGTTAGCGCCAAGATTCCTGGACGTAAGGTTGCGGGAGAACTGAAGCTCCGGGTAGCTCTAGTGGCGGGTGCCCTAAATATCGATGGATATAACACCGATGAAACCGCCTATATTGCTGTGCAAGAGGACAGTCTGTCTTTGAATGCTAAGGGCGCTGGCATGCCGTTCTCGCAGCTTGATTTTTCTCGAGTGCGCGAGTGGGATAAAAACGCCCCCTGGGTTGTAAGGTGCAATGCCACTAATCCGGAGGCATTGTATTCACGATGCGTGCGAGTATTTGTGAATACGAAACACCCGGTTTGTAAGGCTTTGGTGCGAGGGGACGAAAAGGATTATGAGATTCTAGAACCCGCTATTTCTCGAGATTTCCTGGCAACTCTTGTGCGAGAAATTTATATTTCGCATCTGAGCGAGACTTCTGTGTATACATCACAGAAAGAACGCACCGACAAGAACTGCGAACAGTTCCAAATCGTGGCGCAGAAGATTATTTTCGAGAATTTCTCGATGACAATTCCGGAACTTATTGATGCGCTGAAGAGGGATTGGAATTCCGTGCAGAGCAAGATTGACGGTATTACCGGATATATGCAGAAGGGATGGAAGTAGATATGGTTCAGCAGAATGTGGAACTTGTACAGCAGGATGTTGCTCCTGAGAATACTCAGGCGCCTGCAGAGCAGGAAGAACAGTATCTTTACTACCGCCTGGATGATTTCTCCGCGGATGATGAACTACAGCAATGGAAAAACTCTGGGGTTCCGCTACGCAACGTGGATTGTGGAGAAATCGACACCAACCTAGAGATTCTTAACATTGGCGGCAATGAGATTCCAATGCAGACTCTGGAGAATCTCCGCACAATTGTAGATAAAGAGCTCGAGAAGCTTAAGGCTTTTGCTGATGATCGGGATAAGTGGAAGTACGAGTACTCGCACCGTATCGGTAAAGCTTTGCACAAGAACCTGCATATGATTCGTGGTGAAGCTGAATCTATTGAGGTCTGGCAGTTTATCGGTCTGAGGGTTCTTCCTGCGGCTGCTTTTGCACGTTTTGCTCCGTCGAAGGAAGTTCGACATATCGGTAACTTGCGCCGCCATGTGCTGCGTCGAACCTGGCTGACTTATGACCTCCTGGGTGAGGTTATGGATGAGGGCGGCTACCTCACGGAAGATGACCTCAATCAGATTCTCGACCGAACCTCTATCTCGACGAACCGCGATTTGGCATTGGCGCTCGCTCGAACCCTAAACTCTGTGGGTGCCCCCAGCGAATATGGTTTGGAGAGGGGAGTCTCTGCCCGTGATATCAAACGTAAAATTGCGGAAGAGCTCACGGTACGTATGGGCGTTGAGATGGTGCAGCACAAGTCGTATGAGGATATGTGCGCACTCCTTGAGATCATCAAGAACGAGGTTATTGAGGCCTTCAAGCTACAGGAAGGCATTACCGAAGAACAGGACGAAGATACCTGGGATTATGATTCCGAGGATGCAGAAGACTACGAATCAGAAGATGTAGAGGTCGAAGAGCTGGAAGACTCCGAAGATTTCGATACCGAGGCTGATGAGTACGACGAAAGCCACTACGAGGATTTCTCCGACGAGGAGTCTGAAGAGGAGGAAGAGTTTGCAGATCTCGATGTTGCTAAGGCTATCGAACCTGAGGAATCTGAGGCTGAGGAACCTGATGATCAGGAACCTGCGGAACCTCAACCGTTCTTCGTGCCTATTAACGAATTCCGTGAGTCAAACCTCTTCAGCCCAACGCAGTACGGGTACTACGTTGACGAGGAACCCGAGGAACGTCCGTCACGTCTTCGAACTCCGCAGAGCAAGCTCAAGGCCAAGCTGGAACAAACAGGCCCTGAGGTAACCGCGGATGAAGGAGCTCATGAGCAGGCTTCTGAAGCTAAGACTCACAGGAGCAAGCTCACGCCTCCCAAATCTAAGATGGGACAGTTCTGGGACAACATGCCCTGGAAGCGCTAAAAAATAAGAAGCCCCCTCGTACTATTTCTAGTACGAGGGGGCTTTCGCTATAAGAACGGGCAGAAGCCTAGTGCTTCTTCTTCGGCTCGCACGCCACGCCGTCACCATCGGAATCAAGACCAGGGCGGTAACCGGGATCGCCACGATGCAACGGTGCCGCACCAGCTGCACGTACCGCATCACAATTCTTGTAATAAACACTCGACTGCGCCGGAGCCTGCTGAACAGGCTGAGCCGGTGCCTGCTGAGCAGGAGCCTCAGAAACCGGAGCCGCCGGCGCCTGTGCGGAAGGTACCTCAGCAGCCGGAGCCTGCACGGGAGCCTCAGTCGTCGGCACCGGAGACGGGGTTACCGTCGGAGAAGGAGACTCCGAAGGAGTCGCAGACACACTCGGCGTCGGAGAAGAACTAGGGGTAGCCGAAACGGAAGCGGACGCAGAAGCAGACGTCGACGAAGACGAAGCAGAGGGCGTAACCTTCGGAGCACGAACAGACGAAGAGCAGCCGGTCAGCAGCAGAGCACCCGCAAGAACACCAGCGGTCGCGGCGTGAATTTTCAACACAATATTCCTTTATAAAGTGAGTGGACAAGGGTGTTCACCGTAGAACACACACTCAAGTCTAAAGGAAAACTATCCCACCCGCAGGCACTATTGAGTCTTTCAAACATTCCGACAAGGGAAGAAACACCAACCGGGCACAGCAAAGCCCCCTGTACCGGTTCACGCAAGAACCGGCACAAGGGGGCTTCGCTCTATTAAGGTGTCTGCATCAGTTAGGGGCGCTGGGGGAGTAGCGCCCCCACTGGGATAGCTCTAGCGGGCAGCACTAGCCAGAACCGTTGCCCAGAGCCGCCGCCGCTAGGAGCAGTTGCCGTTCATATCGCAGGACGGACCCGCCTCCGCAGCATTGTTACCTGCCGCGTCACCAGTCGCTCTCGCCAGCGGGTTCAGGAACTCAACACGGTGAGTCTCCTCCCACACCTGACGCAGCGCCTGCACCAGCATTTCCGCGGGCTGCGCACCACTGACCGCCCACTTCGATTCAATCAAGAAGAACGGCACACCATTAATGCCCAGCTGGCGCGCCAACTGCTCATCAGCACGCACATCCGCCGCGTAACGGTCGCTCTTCAACACCGCCTCAACCTCGGCAGTATCCAGGCCAATCTCAGAAGCAATATCCAGAATCGACTCGTGATCCTGCACCGAACGGCCCTGCGTAAAGTACGCCAGCTTAAACGCCTCCTGCGCCGCCGACGCCAAACCCTGCTCCGCCGCATAATGAATCACACGGTGCGCATCAAACGTGTTACCGTACCGTGCCTGACGCCAATTGAAATCCAAACCCACCTCACGGGCACGCTCCGCCAACGACTCCTGGCTCGCAATCGCCTGCTCCAGCGGCATCTGATACTTATCGGCAATCAGCTCAGGCAGCGAAACGGCAGGATTTTCCGTAGCCGACGGGTCCAGCTCAAAACTATGCCACACCACCTCAACCTCGTCACGGTGCTCAAACTCGGCGAGCGCCTGCTCCAGGTTACGCTTGCCCACGTAGCAGAAGGGGCACACAATATCGGACCAAATATCAATACGCATGGTATCTATTCCTTTCACACTCGGATGCGGCATCTACCGCCCTGTACACTCACCTAACGCCCCGGCTACCGCGATTATTCCCCCGCATTTATTCCCTAGCGTTTATTCCCGCGCTAGTCTTCAAACCCCGCCGTGTGCCTCTCCGTATGCCCTGCCGAGTGCCGCCCCCTTATAGAAGATGCACGGATAAGAAGCCCCGGCGGGGACAACGCCAAAAACGCCAGCAGAGTTGGCGCGTTTTGCAGATTCCTGGCGCAAATTGCTGTATCACTGGCGCCCTTTCCCTCCGTATAGTTGTAACCGTAAGGCAACGGAAACCACCGAAAAGCTCGGCGGAATCCACACAAGTAAGTTTCAAAAACTCAAGGAGAACACATCATGGCAACCGCACTCATCCCCGGTTCTTACGGCGGCCTCGGCACCGAATTCGTCAACATCCACGCAGCAACCGGCGGCGATGTCATCCTGGTTGGCCGCAGCCAGAGCAAGCTCGACGCACAGGCAGCACAGGTCG
>ERZ772909.1558-NODE-1558-length-12492-cov-3.891855_pt1 | contig 12492 bp, 11 predicted proteins | sample MGYA00511137_ERZ772909 | MGnify/ENA primary metagenome ERZ772909 (study PRJEB29015, sample SAMEA2738095) | human oral metagenome | biome: human oral; feature: human-associated habitat; material: saliva | place: China | collected 2270 ... | reverse complement strand
ATAATAAAAATAAAAATGTAATTTATTATAAAAAAGATTAAACATAAATAAAATAAATAAATATAGCTATTGTTTTTTTGAAAAAGAGAGGTTATACTTATATAAAGGAGAGAAATTTGAATTTTTATAAATAGGAGGTATAAAAATGGTAGGAATTATCATTGCTACACATGGTGAATTTGCAGCTGGGATAAAACAGTCATCTTCTATGATTTTAGGGGAGCAAGAAAAAGTAGAATCAGTTGTATTTATGCCAAATGAAGGTCCCGATGATCTTTATAGAAAACTTCAAGAAGCCATAATAAAATTGGAAACTGAAGAAATATTATTTTTAGTAGATCTATGGGGTGGAAGTCCTTTTAATCAAGCAAATAGATTGTTAGAAGAATCACCTGAAAATAGAGCAATAGTTGCAGGGCTTAATTTACCAATGTTACTAGAAGCTTATGGAGAGAGAGAAGAAACAGATAAAGCTCATAATGTAGCAAAAGCTCTAATAAATTCAGCAAAAGATCAAATTAAAGTAAAACCAGAAAATTTAGAGCCTGCTAAAAAAGAAGAAAAAGTGGAAGCAAAAGTTGTTCCACAAGCAGCAATTCCAGAAGGAACAGTAATAGGAGATGGAAAATTAAAAATAGTTTTAGCAAGAGTAGATACTCGTCTTTTACACGGACAAGTTGCAACAAATTGGGCAAAAAGTACAAATCCAGATAGAATAATTGTAGTTTCAGATTCAGTTGCTAAAGATGAATTGCGTAAAAAATTAATAGAACAAGCAGCACCTCCGGGTGTAAAAGCACATACAATACCTTTAGATAAATTAATAGAAGTATCGAAAGATACTCGTTTTGGTGGAACAAAAGCATTATTATTATTTGAAAATCCTCAAGATGCATTATATGTAATTGAAAAAGGTGTAGATATAAAAGAATTAAATATAGGTTCAATGGCACACTCTGTAGGTAAAGTTTTAGTAAATAATGCAATATCTATGGATCAAAAAGATGTTGATACTTATAAAAAGTTAAACAACTTAGGTGTTAAATTTGATGTTCGTAAAGTAACAGCAGATAGGCCAGCAGATTTATTTAAACTTATTTCAGCTAAAGTTGGAGAAGGATTAAAATTATAAAATTATAGGAGGATATTATGGAATTTAGTATTATTGCAATTATTCTTGTACTAATAGTTGCATTTTTAGCAGGAATGGAAGGTGTTTTAGATCAATTTCAATTCCATCAACCAATAATTGCATGTTCTTTAATAGGAGTAGCAACAGGGCATATACCAGAATGTATAATATTAGGTGGGGCATTACAATTAATAGCATTAGGATGGGCAAATGTAGGAGCGGCAATAGCACCAGATGCAGCATTAGCTTCAGTAGCATCAGCTATAATTTTCGTTAAAGCAGGAAACTTTACACCAGAAGGTCGTAATGTAGCAATAGCAGCAGCAATTACATTAGCAACAGTAGGATTAGTATTAACAATGATAGTAAGAACTTTATCAGTAGTTATTGTGCACCAAGCAGATAGAGCAGCTGAAAAAGGGGACTTTAAAGGTGTAGAATTATGGCATATGATAGCACTTGCATGTCAAGGATTACGTATTGCAATTCCAGCATTGTTACTTATGTTCATTCCATCAGAAATAGTGCAAGCAGGATTAGGTTCATTACCAGCTTGGTTCACATCAGGAATGACAATTGGTGGTGGATTTGTAGTAGCAGTTGGGTATGCAATGGTTATTAACTTAATGGCAACAAAAGAGGTATGGCCTTTCTTCTTCTTAGGATTTGCATTAGCACCGTTAAATCAATTAACATTAATCGCAACAGGAATGATAGGAATGAGTTTAGCTATCATTTACTTAAATCTTTCTAAAAATAAAGGGAATGGTGGAGGAAGCGGTTCAGCATCTTCTGGTGACCCATTAGGCGATATTTTGGATAATTATTAATACTAGGAGGAAATTAAAATGAATGATAAAAAAATAAAATTAACAAAAGAAGATCGTCGTAATGTTATGCTTCGTTCACAATTTTTACAAGGTTCTTGGAACTATGAACGTATGCAAAATGGAGGTTGGGCTTATTCATTAATCCCAGCATTGAAAAAATTATATCCAAATAAAGATGATGCTTCTGCAGCTTTAAAAAGACATTTAGAATTTTTCAATACTCACCCATACATAGCAGCACCAATTTTAGGAGTAACATTAGCATTAGAAGAAGATAAAGCTAATGGAGTACCGATAGAAGATGCAGCAATTCAAGGGGTAAAAGTAGGAATGATGGGACCTTTAGCAGGAATTGGAGATCCAGTATTCTGGTTTACTGTTAGACCAATTTTAGGAGCGATTGCAGCTTCACTTGCAACAGGGGGATCAATAATTGCACCGTTATTCTTCTTTATAGTATGGAACGTAATTCGTGTGTCATTCTTATGGTATACACAAGAACTTGGTTATCAAAAAGGTTCGGAAATTACAAAAGATTTATCAGGTGGAATATTACAAACAATAACTAAAGGAGCTTCAATATTAGGAATGTTTGTAATGGGAATTTTAGTTCAAAGATGGACATCGATAAACTTCCCAATGGTAATTTCAAAAGTAACTTTATCAAAAGGAGCTTATGTTGAATTTGATAAAATCCAATCAGTTGATGGAACACAATTACAAAGTGTGTTATCTCAATTAGCAAGTGGAATGGCATTGTCACCAGAAAAAATTACAACATTACAAGATAACTTAAACCAATTAATTCCAGGATTTGCAGCATTATTATTAACATTCTTATGTATGTGGCTACTTAAGAAAAAAGTTAATCCAATCGCAATTATCTTTGGATTGTTCGCAGTTGGTATTATAGGTCATGTAATAGGAATATTCTAAAAAAATTATAAAAAATAAAAGGAAGCTAAATTTAATAGTTTAGCTTCTTTTACTATATAAAATAAAAAAGAAAAGAGGAAAATATGGCAATTTCACAAAATACAAAAATATTTTTTACGACTAAAGCTAATAATATGTCAGGATTTTTTGGAAATAAACACGGAAATATTTTAGTTGGAAATAGAGCTTTTGAATTTTATAATGAAAGAAATCCGGAAGATTATATTCAAATTCCATGGAACGAAATAGAAAAAGTTAGAGCACAAATATTTTTTAAAGATAAATATATAAGAGGATTTTTTATTGACACAAAAGGCAATGGGGTATATAATTTTATAGTGAAAGACGCTGGAAAAACATTGAAAGCGATGAGAGAATTTTTGGGAAATGAAAAAATAGTTAGAAATAAACCTATATTTTCACTAAAAAATATATTTAATAAAAGAGGATAAAATGTATTTAAGTCAAATAAATTACAATAATTTTCGTTGTTTAGAAAATAAAAAAATAGATTTAGATAGAAATTTTAATTTAATATATGGTAAAAATGGACAGGGAAAAACATCATTGATAGAAGCTGTTCATTTTTTAGCAACGGGAAAAAGCTTTAGAACAAAAAAGAATAAAGAATTAATAAAGTATAATTGGAATAGAGTGACTGTTTTTGGAAAGTATATTAATAAAAATGAGAATGAAAATACGATAGCAATAGATGTAAATGAAGATAAAAGAGATTTTTATGTGAATAGAACGAAAAATAGTTATATTGATTATGTTGGACTTTTAAATATAATTTCGTTTATTCCTGAAGATATAGAACTTATCGTAGGAAATCCGGGAGTTAGACGTAATTTTTTTAATTATGAAATTTCACAAGCTAAAAAAAATTATTTAAAATCAATAGTTGATTTTGAAAAAATATTAAAAACAAGAAATAAATTAATAAAAGATAAAAAAACAGAAGATGAAATTTATAAAATATATAATGAAAAATTTATAGAAGAAGGATTGAATATAATTTTATATAGACGAGAATTTATAAGAAGTTTATCAATTTTACTTAACTTAAATTATCGTAAATTATTTGATGAAAAATCAGAATTAAAATTAAAATATGAATGTTTTTTGGGAAATATTGAAAAGCAAAGTCGTGAAGAGTTAAAGGAAAAATTTGAGATACAGTGTAGAAAAAAATTTGAAAGAGAAAAATATTTAGGATTTAGTTTACTTGGACCACAAAAAGATGATTTTGTGTTTGAATTAAATGGGAAAAATGCTAAAATGTATTCGTCTCAAGGTGAAAAAAAATCAATAATATTTTCGTTGAAAGTATCGGAAATAGATATGTTAGTTAAAGAAAAAAATGAATATCCTATATTTATAATGGATGATGTAGCTTCATATTTTGATGAGATTAGAAAAAAAAGTATATTAAATTATTTTGTAAATAAAAAAATACAATGTTTTATAACATCTACGGAAGATTTGGGAATAAAAGGGAAAAAAATTATTGTAGATAGGGGAAAGGTGATAGTTGATGAGTAAAGGATATGTTTCTATAAAAAATTTGACAAATAATTTGATTGAGAGAAAAAGTTCGATTTTTAATACAGAAAGATATAATTTATGGAAATTAAGTAAAAATTGGGAAAAAATATTTGATGAAATAATAAGTGCAAATTGTGAACCTAAATATTTACACAATGGAAAGCTTTTTATAAATGTAAAAGAAAGTAATATTTATCAGGCTTTAATTGTATCTCAAGAAGCAATAATTTTAAAAATAAATAATTTTTTAGAAAAAAAAGTAGTTTATAATCTTGAAATAAAAAAGATAAATAGAGAACTTGATAGATATAAAAAAGAAGAAATAATTGAAGAAAAAATAGAAAATTTTTTAGAAAAAAGAGAAGAAAATATAGAGAGAAAAATAAAAGAATTTGGTGAAATAAAACTTTCTGTAGAAAAAATAAAAAAAATTGAGGAAAGTATATCAAAAATAACATATCCAGAAATAGCAAAAAAAATGAAAGAGATAGCTATAAATTCAGCTAAAAAAGAGCTTTTTTTATTGGGAGAAGGATATAAAAGGTGTAAAATTTGTGGAAAAATATTTTTACCGAATAATAACGAACAAAAATGTTTTAGTTGTTACGAAGATGAGGAAATAATAAAACAAAGAAAGATGAAAGAATTAATAGAAAGAAATCCATATATTGGAGAAACAGAGGCAATTAATTTAACAAAAACAGATACATATACATATTATAAAGTACGAGATTTTTTGGCACAAAGTGTTTTTTCAGAGTTGCTTTGTTTATGTGAAAAAGGGAATATAGAAATTGAGGAAAATAGCGATTATAGAGAAGAAATAAAAAATGAGTATAAAAGAGATGTAGAAATTTTAATAAGTATGTATATTGATTTTAAAATTGGAACTAAAGATACAAATATTTATAAAAAAGAAAGAAATAAAGTGTTAAGAAAAATAAAAAATGAAATGAATTTTAGAAAAAATAGAGGAAAAATAAAATAAAATGTATATTTATATAGAAAATGATATTTTTATAAATTTAAAAGAAATAGATTTAATAATGGATTATGAAATTTTTATAAAAGAAGATTGTAATAAAAAAATATTGGAAAAAAAGCGAAAAAAAATAATAGATTTATCGATAAAAGAGAAAGGGAAAAGAACTATAATATTTACAAAAGATTTTATTTATATAACTTCGTATGTTACTCGTGCGATAGAAATGCGAGCAGGAGAATATGAAAGACTTGTAAATAGTATAGTTTTTTAATGAAAAAATGACAATAGACGAGTTATTAAAGGAAACTGAAATTGAATTAGAAAAAGGAGATATTCAAAGTGCGATAATTTATTTAGAAACTGTATTTGAGATAGAGGAGTATAACAAAAGAGGATTAATGTTAATGTGTAAAGTGTTATCACAAATTGAGGCATTTGTTGAAGCACTTGAATATGCAGAAAAAGCTTATAAATATTATAGTAATGATTTAGAAGTATTGTTTACTATGGGATATTTAAATCAAGAATTACAAAAATATAAAAAATCAATGATTTATTATGAAAAATATACTGAAAAAATAAAAAATTACCATGTATATTTGAATATGGCAATTAGTTCTATGAATTTAAAACATTATAAAAAATCAATGAATTACATAAAAAAGGCAATAGAAATGGAACCTGATAATATTGATGGATTTTATGAATTAGCAGAATTACATTTAAGAACAGGTAAATTTGAAACGGCAATGGATATATATGAAAATAAAATAAAAAATATGCCTGATACTGCAGAATATTATCTTTATATGAAAATAGCAGAGGCGTATTATTCAATAGGAAATGTGGAAAAAGCTGTGGAAAACTATAATATTTCCATAAATTCAGATTATATAGCAACTCCGTTAGTATATGAAAAATTTTATGAATTAATAATGTCCGAAGCTTTATGGGATGAAATGGAACTTTTAATAATAAATTATAAAAATAGTAGTTTTCCTATGAAAATGGCTTTAAATATGGAAGGAAGATATTCAGTCTTAGTATTAAAAGATTATGAAAGATCAAAAAGAGTAAGTAAGCAACTTATTGCTTTAGAACCAGATAATTATAAAAATTATATAAATTTGATTTATGCTCATGAAAATTTGAAAGAATTTGATGAAGCTTTGGAAACTTTAGAAAAAGTAGTTAAAATGGTTGGAAAATCAAAGAATTTATCAAAAATGAGAATAAATATAAGATCAAAACAAAAAAGATACTTGAAAAAAATGGAAGAAAATAATAAAAAATAAAAAATATAGAAAATAAAGATTCAAATTTTGAAAAAATAAAAAAATATGATAAAATTATAGAATATGAAAAAATAAAAAAATGAAAAAATTTCATATGAAACAAGAAAATAAAAAAATTATAAATAACAGAGAAAAATATGGAGGAAATAAATGTCTAATAACAATTATGGAGCAGAGAGTATTACGGTTTTAGAAGGATTGGAAGCCGTAAGAAAAAGACCGGGAATGTATATCGGGTCAACTTCATCGAGAGGGTTGCATCATTTAGTATGGGAAATCGTGGATAACAGTGTGGACGAAGCATTAGCAGGAATATGTAATAATATAGTAGTTAAAATTTTAGAAGATAATGTAATAGAAGTTCAAGATAATGGGCGTGGAATCCCGGTTTCTATGCATAAAACAGGAAAATCTACATTAGAGGTAGTTATGACAGTTTTACATGCTGGAGGGAAATTTGATAACGATAACTATAAAGTATCTGGAGGATTACACGGAGTAGGAATTTCAGTAGTAAACGCATTATCTGAATGGGTAGAAGCAACAGTAACTAGAGATGGAGCTATTACAAGACAAACATTTGCAAGAGGAATACCTACATCAGCTCCAGTTGTAATAGGTGAAGCTCCAGAAGAAGCACATGGAACAACAGTAAAATTTAAAGCAGATGATGAAATATTTGAAACAACGGTGTATGACTATTCTGTATTACAATCAAGATTAAAAGAATTAGCATACTTAAATAAAGGGCTTACAATCACTTTGATTGATGAAAGAAAAAAAGATGCTTTAAAAGAAGAAACATTTATATTTGAAGGTGGGATAAAAGATTTCTTAAAAGAGATATCAGATGACGATGATAAAGTTATAGAAGATGTAATTTATATGTCTGATACATTTCAAATAGAGGAAGCAAAAGAAGTAGAAGTGCAAAATGAAGATGGAACGACTACAAAAAAAATGCGAGGTGCTAAATTTGTTGAAGCTGAAATTGCTATGACTTATACATTATCTCAAAGGGAAAATGTTTATTCATTTGTAAATAATATTAATACTCATGAAGGTGGAACACATGTAAGTGGATTTAGAACAGCTTTAACTAGAACAATTAATGATATTGCAAAACAAATGAATTTAATAAAAGAAAAAGATGGAACTTTCCAAGGATCTGATGTTAGAGAAGGATTAGTTTGTGTTATAAGTGTTAAAATTCCGGAGCCACAATTTGAAGGACAAACAAAAACTAAACTAGGAAATAGTGAAGTTACTGGAATTGTGTCAAATATAGTTGGAACAAACTTGAAATTTTATTTAGAAGATCATCCAAAAGAAGCTGAAAAAATAATAGAAAAAATGGCAGTATCTAAAAAAGCAAGAGAGGCTGCAAAAAAAGCAAGAGAATTAGTATTAAGAAAAAATACGCTAGAAGTTGGATCACTTCCAGGTAAACTTGCAGATTGTTCAAGTAAAGATCCGGCAGAATCTGAAATTTTTATAGTTGAGGGTAATTCAGCAGGTGGATCGGCAAAAATGGGAAGAGATAGAAGATTCCAAGCAATATTGCCTTTAAGAGGGAAAATATTAAATGTAGAAAAATCAGGAGTACATAAAGCGTTAGAAAATGCAGAAATAAGAGATATGATTACAGCATTTGGAGCTGGATTTGGTGAAGATATGAACCTTGAAAAATTAAGATACCATAAAATTGTAATAATGACAGATGCCGATGTCGATGGTGCTCATATAAGAACATTGATGTTGACATTCTTCTATAGACATTTAAGAGAACTTATAAATGAAGGGTATGTTTATATTGCACAGCCGCCTTTATATAAAATTCAAGCAGGAAGAGCAATAAAATATGCTTATTCTGATGAACAATTAAAACAAATAACAACAGTATTAGAAAGAGATAATAGAAGATATACTGTCCAAAGATATAAAGGGTTAGGAGAAATGAATCCTGAACAATTATGGGAAACAACATTAGATCCTGAAGTAAGAACATTACTTAAAGTATCAATGGAAGATGCAAGTTATGCAGATAAAATGTTTAATGTTTTAATGGGAGATAAAGTAGAACCTAGAAGACAATTTATAGAAGAAAATGCAAATTATGTAAGAAACTTAGATGTATAATTTTAAAAGAGAAAAACAAAATATAAGAGGTGAAAAATGTCAGACGATTTCAGAGATGATGATGAAAAGAAAGAATTAGAAGAAATGGATATGAATGACGATAGAGAAATTATCGTTGAAGGGACAAAAGAGACAGACTTATCAAATGAAGTAAATATTTATATTGAAGATGAAATAAAAGCATCTTATTTAGATTATTCAATGTCAGTAATTGTAAGTCGTGCGTTACCTGATGTAAGAGATGGATTGAAACCTGTTCATAGAAGAATATTATTTGCAATGAACGAAATGGGAATGACGCATAAAAGTCCGTTCAAAAAATCGGCAAGAATTGTCGGAGACGTATTGGGGAAATACCATCCGCACGGAGATAGTTCGGTTTATGGAGCAATGGTAAGAATGGCGCAAGACTTTAATATGAGATATGAGTTGATTGACGGGCATGGAAACTTTGGATCAATCGACGGGGATGAAGCTGCCGCCATGAGATATACTGAAGCAAGAATGGCTAAATTAACTAACGAATTGTTGCAAGATATAGATAAAGATACGATAGATTATAGAAAAAACTTTGATGAAAGTTTGGATGAGCCGACAGTTTTACCAGCAAAATTACCAAATTTATTATTAAATGGAGCGAATGGAATAGCAGTTGGAATGGCGACAAATATACCGCCACACAATTTATCTGAAGTTTGTGATGGAATTGTAGCTTTAATTGATAATAGAGATATTACAATTGAAGAATTAATGACTCACATAAAAGGTCCTGATTTTCCAACAGGTGCGACAATTAATGGGAAACAAGGAATAATTGATGCATACAAAACAGGACGTGGAAAAGTAAGAGTTGCAGGAAAAGTTAAAATTGAGACAGATAAAAAAGGAAGAGAATCAATAATTGTAACGGAAATTCCATATCAAGTAAATAAATCTAGATTAATTGAAAAAATAGCTGAATTAGTTAGAAATAAAAAAATAACTGGAATTTCAGATTTGAGAGATGAATCGGACAGAGAAGGAATAAGAATAGTTATTGAAATTAAAAAAGGTGAAGAAAGCGAGTTAGTATTAAATAGTTTATATAAATATACAGATTTACAAAATACATTTGGAATAATAATGCTAGCTTTAGTAAATAATGCTCCAAAAGTATTAAATTTAAAACAAATTTTAGAAAATTATTTAGCACATAGATATGAAGTTGTAACAAGAAGAGTAAAATTTGATTTAACGAAAGCTGAAAATAGAGCTCATATCTTAGAAGGATTTAAAATAGCTTTAGACAATATAGATGAAGTTATTAAAATTATTAGAGGATCGAGAGATGCAAATATTGCGAGAGAGCAATTAATGGCAAACTTTGGATTTACAGAAATTCAAGCAAGATCAATATTAGATATGAGATTACAAAGATTGACTGGACTAGAAAGAGATAAAATTGAACAAGAATATAGAGATTTAATGTTATTAATTGAAGAATTGAAATCTATTTTAGCTGATGACAATAAAAAATATAGAATTATAAAAGATGAGGTATTAGAGCTTAAAGAAAACTTTGGTGATGAAAGAAAAACAGAAATTCAAAATGCAAGAGTTGAAATAGGAATAGAAGATTTAATAAAAGATGAAGATGTTGTAGTTACATTTACTGAAAAAGGATATGTTAAAAGAATAGCTACAGATTCATACCATTCACAAAGAAGAGGTGGAGTAGGAGTAAATGCAACAAATACAATAGAAGATGATGTTGTTAAAGACATGTATATTGCTAAAAATTTAGATACATTATTAGTATTTACAGATAAAGGAAAAGTATTTAGCTTAAAAGTATATGAAATTCCTGAAGTAGGAAAACAAGCAAGAGGGAAATTGATAGGAAATCTAATTAAATTAGGTGAAGATGAAAAAGTAAGCACTGTAATTAGAGTTCGTGAATTTGATAAAAATAAACAAGTATTCTTTGTAACAAGAGATGGTATTGTTAAGAAAACTGATTTATCATTATTTAGTAATATTAATAAAAATGGAATAAGAGCTTTAACAATAAAAGATGATGATCAATTAACATATGTTGGAGTAACAAGTGGAAATCAAAAAAATGAAGTCTTTATTGCTACACATAATGGATTTGCGATAAGATTCTCGGAAGAAGATGTAAGAAGTATGGGAAGAACTGCTGCAGGAGTAAAAGGAATTACTCTTAGAAGTAAAGATTTTGTTGTATCTGCTGCAATAATCAATCCCGAGGCAGATAATATTGAGGATAAAACAGTTTTAACGATAACTGAAGAAGGATATGGAAAAAGAACAGCTCTTAAAGAGTATAGAGCTCAAACAAGAGGTGGAAAAGGAATTACAAACTTTAAAGTTGGAGAAAAAACAGGACAAATAGTAGATGTTAAAATTGTGGAAAATGATGCTGAGATAATGTTAATAACATCAGAAGGAACATTGATTAGAACAACGGTAAATAATGTTTCAGTAATAGGAAGAGCTACATCAGGTGTTAGAATAATGAAAGTTAGAAATAATGAAAAAGTAGCATCAACAGTTAAAATTAATAAAGAACCTGTTGTGGATGAAAAAGAATAAAAAAGAAAAGACTTTAGGAAAAATCTTAAAGTCTTTTTGTTTTATGTCTAAAAGGTAAATACATTAAAGATGAAAGAATAAACATACAACTAACAAGTACAATACGATAAAGCCAAAAAGGTTTTATAAAACTAACAAATGGAGTAATATAATTTTTTAAAAACATTGCATCTGTTTTAAAAATTGAATTGTAAATCATAGCATAAATAAATATAGCTGAAAGTCCAATACAACCAGTTATAAAATCTTTTTTTGTTATTGTTTCTTTTAAGTATACAAAACCATAAATAACAATGATTGGAATAAAAGTATGTGTAATTGTGAAAATATAAATATAAAAATCATTGTGATAATAGTTAATTGCAGGTAAAAGTAGTGCAAAAATTGATCCGAAACTTAAAAAATAAGTAATACTAAATAAAATTTTATTTTTTGTAATTAAATAGAAAGCACCTATAACTATAACAAAATTACAAAGATATAGAAGCAAAACTTCTGGAATTGTTTCACCTTGATACAAATAACGGTAAATTGAATCACCGATTTTTGAAATTAATGCAATCAAACCTAAAAAAGTTGCATAAATATTAAGTTTGTTTTTATTTTTTATTTTCTTTTTCTATTTCTACATATCTTTTTATTTTTTGTGTTGTCGTTTTTTCCATAGGGATATCTGTAATTTCAATTTCTTTAATATGTTTATATGTTACTAAATTTTTATTAATTTCTTTGATATCTTTCCATATATCCTTTTGATATTCTTCTTTTGATTTTTCTCCATATATTTGTTTTATTCGATCTTTGTCATAAACAATTTTTGCTTTTAAAACCGTATCGGTTTTATCTTTATCTCTAGAAAAAACTATACATTCTAACACATAATCTAATTTTGTTATTAAAAATTCAAGTTCTTGTGGATATACATTTTTTCCATTTTTTAAAACAAAAATCTTATCTGCATATTCTAATACATAGTTCATATTATGAGATATAAGAACTATTGTCATATTAAGTTTGTCTTTAAGTTTTTTC
>ERZ772909.1554-NODE-1554-length-12514-cov-7.594109_pt1 | contig 12514 bp, 9 predicted proteins | sample MGYA00511137_ERZ772909 | MGnify/ENA primary metagenome ERZ772909 (study PRJEB29015, sample SAMEA2738095) | human oral metagenome | biome: human oral; feature: human-associated habitat; material: saliva | place: China | collected 2270 ... | reverse complement strand
CAGCAGGAGGTTATTCAGTGTTGAATGGTTCTAAAGGAACCCTCTACCGCGGCCGCTGGGGCATGTGGTCCTGGGTTGCTCATCGCATTACCGGTATCGCGATTTTCTTCTTCCTTCTTGTACACATCCTGGATACTGCCGTCGTGCGTATCTCCCCGGAGGCCTACAATGGCGTACTGAGCCTGTACAAGAACCCCATCATGGGTCTGGGTGAGACCGCGCTTGTCGCCGCCATCGTCTACCACGCGTTCAACGGTATTCGCATTATCCTCATTGACTTCTGGGGTAAGGCAACCAACTCGCACGTGGAGCACATCCAGGCGAAGAACAAGGACGGCAACGTCGAAATCAGCCAGAAGGCAACCTACACGCACATCAAGATTCTCTGGGTTGTGCTTTTCCTCTGGGCAATCACCGTTGCTGGCTTCGCCGCACGTCACCTGCCGATCGTTTTCTCGCACATGGGAGGTCACTAAACTATGGCTACTCCGCTTAAGCCCCGCACCTATGTACCCCGTCTGCGTGACAACCGCATCGACGGTGTGAAGTACAACCGCTCCTCCTCCAAGCGCAACAACTTTGAGATGTTCGCCTGGCTGGGCATGCGCCTGTCCGGCGTCGTGCTTGTGATTCTTATCTTTGGCCACCTCTTCTCGAACCTGATGGTCGGCGACGGCATCCACGCTATCGACTTCGGCTTCGTGGGCGGCAAGTGGGCGAACCCCTTCTGGCAGGTCTGGGATCTGCTGCTGCTCTGGCTGGCTATGCTGCACGGTGCAAACGGCATCCGCGTCATCATCGATGACTACGCTGAGAAGGACCGCCTGCGCGTTTGGCTGAAGGTCATCCTCTTCGCAGCATGCGCATTTGTCCTGCTGATTGGTACCCTCACCATCTTCGCGTTCGACCCCTGCCCCTCCGGCGCAGCGGCTGAACTGCTCCCCAGCTTCTGCTCGGCACGCTAACGGCGACGTATCCGAGACAAACGAAAACATCTAAAACACAGAAAGAACATCATGCAGGTACATAAGTACGATGTAGTGATCGTCGGTGCCGGCGGCGCAGGTATGCGTGCCGCCATTGAGGCCGGCCAGCGAGTTCGCACCGCGGTACTGACCAAGCTATACCCCACCCGCTCCCACACCGGTGCGGCACAGGGTGGCATGTGCGCCGCTCTGGCTAACGTTGAAGAGGACAACTGGGAGTGGCACACCTTTGACACCGTCAAGGGTGGCGACTACCTGGTCGACCAGGACGCAGCAGAAATCATGGCTAAGGAAGCTATTGACGCTGTGCTCGACCTGGAAAAGATGGGTCTTCCCTTCAACCGAACCCCCGAAGGCCGCATTGACCAGCGCCGCTTCGGCGGTCACACCCGTGACCACGGTAAGGCTGCTGTGCGCCGCGCATGCTACGCAGCTGACCGTACCGGCCACATGATTCTGCAGACCCTCTACCAGAACTGCGTTCGCCACAATGTGGAGTTCTACAACGAGTTCTACGTTCTCGACCTGATCCTGGTCAAGGACGAAGAGGGCAAGCCCCGCCCCGCCGGCGTTGTCTCCTACGACCTGGCAACCGGCGAGGTCCACGTCTTCCAGGCTAAGTCCGTGATCTTCGCATCCGGCGGTTGCGGCAAGATCTTCAAGACCACCTCCAACGCACACACCCTCACCGGTGACGGTATGGCTATTGCACTGCGTGCAGGCCTGCCCCTGGAGGACATGGAATTCGTTCAGTTCCACCCGACCGGCCTGGCTGGCCTGGGCATTCTCGTCACCGAGGGTGCTCGTGGTGAAGGCGGTATTCTCCGTAACGCTGACGGTGAGCGCTTCATGGAGCGCTACGCACCCACCATTAAGGACCTTGCACCCCGCGATATCGTGGCACGTGCAATGGCAAACGAGGTGCGCGAAGGCCGCGGCTGCGGTCCCCACAAGGACTACGTGCTGCTGGACCTGACCCACCTGGAGCCCTCGCACATCGACGAGAAGCTGCCGGATATCACCGAGTTCGCTCGTACCTACCTGGCCGTGGAACCGCACCACCAGCCCATCCCGGTGTTCCCCACCGCGCACTACGCAATGGGCGGTATCCCCACCAACAACGAGACCGAGGTCTACCACAACAGCAAGGAGACCATCCCCGGCCTCTACGCAGCTGGTGAGGTTGCTTGCGTGTCCGTCCACGGTGCAAACCGTCTGGGCACCAACTCCCTGCTGGACATCAACGTGTTCGGTAAGCGTGCAGGCCGCAAGGCAGCAGAGTACGCAGCAACCGCTGAGTTCGTACCGGTTCCGGACGACGCAGCAGATCGCGTTCTCAACATGCTCAACGGCATCCTCGAGGGTAAGGGCACCGAGAAGGTCGGCGCTATCCGCGCAGACCTGCAGAAGGCTATGGAAGCTGACATGCAGGTGTTCCGTACCGACGAGACCATCCGCGCAGCACTGGCAACCATCGCTGAGCTGGAAGAGCGTTACAAGAACATCTCCATCCAGGACAAGGGCAAGCGCTTCAACCTCGACCTGCTTGAGGCTGTTGAGCTCGGCTTCCTGATTGAGCTGGCAAAGGTCATGTCCGTTGGTGCACTGCACCGTAAGGAATCCCGTGGTGGCCACTACCGCGAGGACTTCCCCAAGCGTGACGATGTCAACTTCATGGAGCACTCGATGGTCTACCTCGACCCCGAATCTGAGTTTGAGGGTGTGAAGGGCCTGCGATTCGAAACCAAGCCCGTTGTCTACACCCGCTACGAGCCGAAGGAGCGTAAGTACTAAAATGGCTGAAAACGAACTCCCCGAACCGGAATCCGTCAAGCTGTTTGAGGGTATGACCGGCGGCGACTCCGACTCCATCCCCACCTACGATGTGGTCATCAAGATTCGTCGCTACAACCCGGAAGTTTCCTCCGAGGCGTACTGGGATGAATTCCCGCTGACCATGTACCGCACCGACCGCGTGCTGGATGCTCTGCACAAGATCAAGTGGGAAGTAGACGGTTCCGTTTCCTTCCGCCGCTCCTGTGCACACGGCATCTGTGGTTCGGACGCGATGCGCATCAACGGCCGTAACCGCCTGGCTTGCAAGACCCTGCTGAAGGACCTTGACCTGTCCAAGCCGATTACCGTTGAGCCCATCAAGGGTCTGCCCTGCGAAAAGGACCTCATCGTTGACATGGAGCCCTTCTTCCAGGCATACCGCGAAATCATGCCGTTCTTCATTAACGATTCGAACGAGCCTGAGCGTGAGCGTCTGCAGACCATCGAGGACCGTGCACGTTTCGATGACACCACCAAGTGCATCCTGTGTGCAGCATGTACCTCGTCCTGCCCGGTCTTCTGGACCGACGGTCAGTACTTCGGCCCCTCCGCTATCGTGAACGCCCACCGCTTCATCTTCGACTCGCGCGATGATGCAGGCGACCTGCGTCTGGAGATCCTCAACGACAAGGAAGGCGTATGGCGTTGCCGTACCACCTTCAACTGCACTGAGGCTTGCCCCCGTGGCATCCAGATCACTAAGGCTATTGCCGAGGTGAAGCAGGCAATCCTGAGCCGCTCGCTCTAATCTGAGCACACGGTATCAGCTGATACAGCATTGACGATTCAAGCCGTCACCCACACCGGGTGGCGGCTTGAATTGTTTGACAGAAAAGGGCTGACGGTAATGATGGAGCAGCGCATTTTCGGGGGCTCGGGCGGGTAGGAGTACTCTTCACAATCTGTCATAAAGTCATAGATATTCTCGAGGGTCGTCAGAAAGGGGGAGTAGGTAGGTAAACCTCGGTGTGCGGCGTTATTCTACTGTGTATGGTTTTCGCTAATTCTCGCTACGATTTGTCCACCCCCGTCTTTGACGACTGGGTGGAGCGCATGATGGATACCCTCGTGCAGTTCCGCCGCGAAGTGCACGCCAACCCGGAGCTTTCCTTCCGTGAGGTGGCGACCACTGAGCGCCTCATGAATCGACTGCGAGAAGCCGGCATGAACCCCGTCGCTTGCGAAGGTACGGGCTGCTACGTTGATATTGGAAGCGGCCCCTTCGCCGTGGCTCTGCGCGCCGATATTGATGCTCTGCCCATTGTTGAGCAGACCGACCTGCCCTACGCCTCCACCGTGCCCGGCGTGATGCACGCCTGCGGCCACGATATTCACCAGACCGTCATGCTCGGTGTGGCGCTGGCGCTGCACGAGCTGAACGAGAAGACCCCGCTGGGTCGTAGCGTCCGTATTCTCTTCCAGCCCGCTGAGGAGCAGCTTCCCGGTGGCGCCGTGCAGATGATTTCGCAGGGTCTGCTCAAGGACATTCCGCGTGCTTTTGCCCTGCACTGCGATCCGAAGGTGGACCTGGGCCAGATTGGTACCCGCATCGGTGCGATTACTAGCGCATCCGACACCGTGAAGATTCACCTGAGCGGTCACGGCGGTCATACCTCCCGCCCGCACCTGACCGAGGACCTCATCTACGCGATGAGCCAGATTGCTGTGCAGGTTCCCGCCGTGCTGACCCGCCGTACCGACGTGCGTTCGGGCGTGCTGGTCGCCTGGGGTCAGGTCAGCGCCGGCGTTGCACCCAACGCTATTCCCGCCGAGGGCTACCTGGCGGGCACCATGCGTTGCCTGGACGTTGAGGTGTGGCGTCAGGCAGGCAACCTGCTGGACGAAGTGATTGAGCAGGTCGCCGTGCCCTTCGGAGTGAAGGCGCGTGTGGAACACATCCGCGGCGTGCCCCCGGTCGTCAATACCGATCTGGAAACCACCATGCTGGAGAACGCGGCTCGCGCCGAGCTGGGCGAAGACTCGATCGTGCTGGTTGAGCAGTCCATGGGCGGTGAAGACTTCGCCTGGATGCTGCAGGAAGTTCCCGGCTCCATGTTCCGTCTGGGTACCCGTGCCCCCGGCGACCCCACCTATGATCTGCATCAGGGTGATTACGCCCCGAGCGAGCAGGCGATTGGCATTGGTATTCGCGTCATGGCGGCAACCGCCCTGCGCGCTGTCCGTTTTGAGTTGGCGAAGGCCGCAAAGGCGGCGAACCCCATCCGCGATGAGGCACGCTAAAGAGCTTTTCGAAAGCTTATTCTGCAGTCTTGAAAGCGCGGCGCTATAGCCGCGTTAAGCCTTGAAAACTGTACAAGTTTCACCCCGTTACCTCTCACCGAGTAGCGGGGTGAAGCTCTATGCACGCGATAGAATTAAAAGGATTATGAGGACATTTGCGTCATGTTCCGGACCCCGTGCCCACACACCTGCGGGGGATGAAGGAGATGGCGCATCATCACACGGCGCACGCCGGAGGAGGACACCCAATGAGCTTCTTTGGAATCGGCAAGAAGAAGTTGGATGAACAGTCGCGCGAAGAACAGAGCGCCGAAACTGCTAAGGTTCAGAAGGAACAGGCAAGCGAAGACGCCCCCAAGAGCGCACGACTGAGCGAAAAGATTATGGAACAGCAGCAGTGGGAGGATTCCCTGCGCCGCTTCGTGAAGTCTGAAAGCGCACGCCAGCAGAACAACGACGAAGAGCAGAACGAAGAGCACCGTGCTGTTGAGGACCTTAAGCGTGCCCTCCTGAACGGCGATGAGAAGGTTGAAGAATCTTCCGCTGCTGATGAGCTGACTGAGGAACAGGTTGAGGAGCAGGAGCGTCGTAGCCTGCTGGCTGCGCTTGGTGCTTTCCCCCAGGAATCTGAGGAGCCTGTTGAGGTTGAGCAGGTAGCTGAGGGCCAGGACATTGAAGAAGATGCCGCCCCGGTTGCTGAGGCGCCCAAGCCCGCTACCCCCGCGTTCCTGCGCGATGACGAAGAAGCTGAAGCTGAGGGTGCATCTGTTGAGCCTGAGGAAGCCCCGGCTGATGTTGAGGAGCCGAAGGACGCTGCAGAGGATGCACGTTCCCAGTTTGAGCAGCACCTGCGTGCTCTGCGTGCCCAGAATACCGAAGATACTGCTGCTGAGGTCGCTGAGGCTGTTGAGGATACTGCAGACGAGGCAGAGAGCGGCAAAGAGCATGAGGCTGTCGACGCTGTTGTAGAAGCTGCCGAGAACAAGTCCGAGAACGCTCATTCTGCATCTGAATCTGAGGATGCATCCGCAGGCGCTGAGGACTCCCTGACTGTGGAAAACATGAAGGCTACCGGTACTGGCGCTGCTGTCACCGAGGCGCAGAACGCCGGTTTGGATGATTTGGCTGCCGCCTACGCTGCTCGACTGGGCATCACCCTCGACAGCGAAGAGGAGACCTTCGGCGAGGTTGCTTCCGATGAGGTTGCTTCCGGCGAGGTTATCGCTGAAGCTGTAGCTGATGAGGCAGTTGCTGAGGAAACAGCCTCCGCTGAAGCACTTGAGCCTACTGAGGCTACTGAATCTGTTGAGGACACTGAAGTACCTGAGGTATCCGCAAGTGTTGCAGAGGCTACTGAAGACATTGAAACCGAAGAGACCGTTGACCTCACCGCAGGCGCAGAAGAAGCTGTAGAGCCTGCTGCCGCTGTTGAGGAAGAGCCGATTGAGGCTGTCGTTGAGGCGCCCGAACTGCTGGCATCTGAACTTACTGAGGAAGAAAGCGCGGTCTCTGACGAGACCGAGCTGCTCTCCGCTGTATCCGTTGAGGAGAAGCACGAAGTGTCCGTCTCTGAATCGCTCGAGGCTGAGGACTTCGACGCTGAAGAAGAGAACACCGCAGAGCTGATCTTCGATGCTTCCGCCGCGGAAGAGCCTGCTACGGAAGAAAATGCTGTCGAAGAAAGCGCTGAGGTCGAAGCCGAAGAGGAGACCCCCGCACCGGTAGCAACCGCTACCGAGGTTGAGGACTCTGAAGTTGAGAACCTCGTGGCTGAAGGTGCTGCTTCTGAGGAAGACGAGCCCGCCAAGAGCGCCTCTGTAGCTCCTGCGCTTGCCGCTGCTGCCGCCCCCGTAGCTGCTGCAGCTGCCGTTGCCTCCGCCGCAAAGGCTGAGGAGAAGACCGAAAAGGGCACCTCTCAGGGCATCGCTCTGACCGCAGAGGGCATCGATAAGAAGGAAGCAGAGAAGCACGAATCTGCTGCTTGTGAAGAATCTGCTGAGGCACCGGCTGCTGAGCTGAAGGAAACTGAGCAGAAGCTCAGCGAAGACGAGGCTGAACTGGTTGCCGAATCCATCATCCTGGGCGAGCCCGTTGAGGGCGCGGCAACCCTGCCCGTTCTCCCCGAGCAGCGCGCTCTCCACGGCCTCGCGGAGCTCATGCGCACCCGCGGTTCGGGAACCATGAGCCTGGAACTGCGCCAGGTTGATGAGGACATGCACTACCGTCTGCTGCACCGCGGCCGTGAGATTGAAACCGGCATTGTCGTGCCCGGCGTTGACTGGTTCGCACCCGTTGCGGCACTGTACACCGAGGCTCAGCAGGCCGGCGCAACCTGGAACCGTGCGGCTGTTTCCCTGAAGCCACGCCTGGGCGATGGTCTGGAGGTTCACGCATCCTACCTGGGTGCTGCGGACGGTCAGACTACCGGTGAAAGCTTCCTGCTGGGAGGCTCCGCTGTCGAGGCTAAGCCCGTTGCGACCGCTGAGGCTGCTGAGGCTACCTTGCAGGATGAGCCTCAGGAAGCCGCTGTTCAGAGCGTTGACTCGGTTGAGGCTGAACGTGAAGCTATTGAGCGTGAGCTTGAGGCGGAACTGGCTGAGAAGCAGGCTGCGAACGAGGCTGAGGCTACTGTTGAAGCCGCTGAAGAGGGTACCTCTTCGGGTCTGCTGACCGCTGCCGGTCTTGCTACTGCCGGTACCGCTGTGGCTGGTTCTGCCGCTGCCGCTTCTGCGCAGGAGAAGGAAGGCGTAGAGGAGGCTGTTGAAGCTTCTGACGAGCCTGCCCAGGCTGAGTTCGCTCCGGTTGAAGCTGAGTTCGAGCACGACTACGAGAATGACCCTGTCTTCGGCGCGGCTACCGTAGAGCCCGAAACTGAGCAGGCTGAAGAGCTCACCGCTGAAGCATCTGAGGCTTCCGAGACCCCTGCCCAGGCCTCTGTTGAGTCTGGCGAAGATATGGAAGCCGCCCTGGCCGCCATCGTTGCCAACGCTCAGAAGAAGCTGGACGCTGAGGAAGCACCCGCTGAGGACGTTCCGGCTGTCGAGGACCAGAAGGCAGCCGCCCCCGTGGTTGCAGAGTCCTTCACCCTGGATCGCACCCAGCCCGTCGAAGAAGCTGCAGAAGAGCCGGCCGCTGAGCAGTCCGAAGAGCCCACCCTGCCCGCGTTCCTGGATGATTCTGAACTGCTGCCCGAGCAGGAGGCCTCTGCTGCATCCGCTGAAGCGCACGCTGAGGAACCTGCCCTCGAAGACGTTGAGCCTGCCGCTGAGAGCGCCTCTGTGGCTCCCGGCTTGGCTGGTGCTCTTGCCGCAGCTGCCGCAGTGGGCACCGCCGGCGTCGCTGCGAAGGCTACCGAGGCAAAGGCTACCGGCGCTCAGGAAGAGCCCGCTGAGCTCAAGACCGTTGAGGTGACCCCCGCAGCCAAGATTGCTGAGGCTCCCGCCGCGGTTGCACCCGCCTCCGAGGCTACCGCTCAGACTGCACCGGCAGCAGAGGTAGCAGAGGCGGCACCCGCAGCTCTGCCGGAGACCGCACCCGCGGGCCTTTCCTCCAGCATCTCGGCGTCGGCTCTGAGCGAGCTCAACCAGCTGCCCACCATCGTGGCTGAGCCGGATACCCCCTCCGCGGCGGTGCAGAGCCCGCTGGTTCCCTCGGAGACCCAGCTGGCATCCGGCAACCTGGTTCTGACTGAGGCTCAGGTCGCTCAGCGTCTGGCGCCGGTCGTCGAGCACCTCTTCGGTGAGAACGGCACCGCAAAGGACGCCACCACCGTGCTGATTCGCGTGCGCGCCCTCGGCTCCTACTACGACGCCCTGACCCACGTGCGCCGCAACGGCTTCTGGGAACAGGTCCGCACCTTCGAGCTGATCCCCGAAACCCTGCTGGACATCCCGGCTCTGAAGACCGACTCGTACAGCGAGGGCGAGGGCTCGCCGCTGGCTATGAGCCTGACCTTCACCCCGGGCGTGCCGGTCCAGGCGGCATTCGATTATGCGAATGAGCAGGCGTTTGTCACCTACCCGCGTCCGCTGGATGCTGAGCGTTACGTTGAGGAGCTACGCATGTTCCCGCGTCTGGGTTCGAAGATCCCGGCTCATATGACGAGCGCGCTTTCGCACTGGAACCTCTAAACCTGTAAGGTGCGCCGCGCCGGCTCCCCGTGTGGGGGTCGGCGCGGCGTGCTATGTTTGTCATTTTTTCGATGAGGAAGATTGTTATGACTGATACCCCTAATATTCCTGAGGCTTCTGCGGCGCAGAACATTCAGGACACTGCCGCCCGTGCGGCTGAAGCTTTCGGTGCCCTGGTGGAAACCATGGCGCTGCTGCGCGCACCGGGCGGTTGCCCGTGGGATGCTGAGCAGACTCACGCCTCCCTGATCCGCTACCTGGTGGAGGAAGCTTACGAGGTCGTTGAGGCGGTAGAAACCGGTGGCGAGCCGAATATGCCGCTGCTGCGCGAGGAGCTGGGCGATGTGCTGCTGCAGGTTGTGCTCCACTCCGATATTGCTGCGGCGAATCCGCAGGGCTTCGACATTGTGCAGGTGGTTGAGGGCCTGGTGCAGAAGCTTCGTTCGCGCCACCCCGACGTGTTCGCGGCTGAGTCTGAGGGCTCTTCGGAGGCGCCCCGCACCGCAGCTGAGCAGCAGGCGGCGTGGGATGCGTTGAAGAAGAAGGAGAAGAGCGACCGTGGCGCGCTGGACGGTATTCCGCCGCACCTGCCGGCGCTCGCTATGGCTGAGAAGACTGCTGTGAAGGCACGTAAGGCGGGTATTATTCTGCCGCCGGAGCCGACGAGCATGGAGGATGACCTGCGCTATATGCACACTGAGGAGGAGTTCGGCGAGCTGCTCTTTGCGTTGGTGAGCCGTGCACAGCGTAACGGCCTGGATGCTGAGCGTGCCCTGCGTTCGTACACTCGCCGCTATATTGCTCAGCACACGCATGATGAGCCGAGCTTCTAAACGTATGTGATCTACCCGGTGGGGCAAATCACCTTTTGAGGGTCCTGTAGTTACGTTGAAGTGACTATGGGACCCTCGTTTACTATCTGTATATCACTAAGTTTCTAAAAGATAGTAATAATTGGGACGTCCCGTCAGGAGGAAGAATGACCACCATATCCAACCCGAATACCCAGCAGAATGTGCGCGGAACGTCGGCTGATTCTGCCTACTTCCAGTCCATCGAACGTGCCGCCAAGGCTGTCCGAGAAGCAGACCTCATCGTCATTGGTGGCGGTTCTGGATTCTCAACGGCGGCAGGTCACGTCTACAGTGGTGAGCGTTTTACAAACAACTTCGCCCCGTACATCCAGAAGTACGGCATGACCGATATGTACTCGGCTGGTTTCTACCCCTTCACATCCCTTGAAGAGAAGTGGGGCTACTGGGCTCGGCACATCCTTTTCAACCGTTACGAAACCGGCAGTCTTCCCTTGTATGAGCAGTTGCGTGAATTGGTTGCAGATAAGGAATACTTCATCGTGACCACCAATGTTGATTCTCTCTTCGAAAAGTCGGGTTTTGACCCTGAACGCATCTTTGAGCAGCAGGGCAATTATGGGGTGTTTCAGTGCTCGCGCCCCTGCACCCAGGAGGTCTACGACAACGAAGAAATGGTTCGGGCTATGGTGGCGCATACTGATGAAAACTTGCGCGTCCCTTCGGAGCTGGTACCAATGTGCCCGCGATGCGGTGCGCCGCTAACCACTCATCTTCGCATTGACGGCTCCTTCGTAAATCCTCCTGCTCGCCAGCGTCAGGAGAAGCGGTGGGAAGAGGTTCTGCAGTCCATGCCCGGTAAGAAGGTTCTTCTTCTGGAGCTTGGGGTTGGTTTTATGACCCCGACCTGGATTCGTTTCCCCTTTGAGCGGATTACGCATGTGCTCGATACTGCGACTTTGGTGCGTCTGAACCGTGACTATCCGGAGGCTACGGCGGAGAACAAGGAACGAACCGTATCTTTTGCTGAGGATATGCACCTGGTTCTACGTGACCTGCTGGCAAAGAGCTCCGAAGTAGAGCCTCAGGGCGAGGAGGTTGCCTTGTGAGCGCTCTCAAAAACTATGCTCTCGCTCTTGCGGAAGAGTATGCGCAGAATACCGGCCGGGTGTTGCCCACTCTGCCTGATGATCCGCACCAGTTGTGGACGCTGATTGGCTCCCTCAACGCGGTGCGTGTACCCGCCGAAGCAGGGGAGGAGCTTCTCGCCCTGGAGGAGGCAGCGTTCACCGAGTATGAGCCGATGATGCCGCCGCTGGCTGGCTTGGCTGATGCTAGCGCTGCGGAAGGCGACTATGCGGGAATGTACCTGTGGCGCGGGGATATTACCCGTCTGCAGGTTGACGGCATTGTGAATGCGGCGAACTCGAATCTATTGGGTTGTTTTATACCTCAGCATCGTTGCATTGATAACGCTATCCACCGCGCGGCTGGGGTGGGGTTACGGGCTGAATGTGCCCGGGAGGTGGCGCAGCGGCCTATGCCGGAGCCGACCGGCTCGGTGATGGTGACCGGTGCGCATCGTCTGCCGAGTCGCTATGTGCTGCATACGGTTGGTCCGATTATTGCCGGGGAAGTGACGGAGGCAGATCGGCAGGCTTTGGCTTCTTGTTATCGCTCTTGTCTGCGGGCTGCGATAGAGCGGGGTATGCGTTCTGTGGCATTGTGTTGCATTAGTACCGGCGAGTTCCGGTTCCCTCAGGAGGAGGCTGCACGTTGTGCGGTTGAAACGATTCGTGAGGAGCTGGGTGCGGCACGCGCGGCGCGTCAGTCAGTACCCGCGGTGGTTTTCAACGTGTTCACTGAACGTGACGAGCAGCTGTACGCGGAGCTTCTGGGGTTGTCGCAGGTTTAGGGGGTCGGGATAAGGATTTATTTCTCGTGTACTTACCCGTGCGTTCGACCCCGGCATTTGGGCTCATGTTGTGCTTTGAGCCGGTACCCACACTCTCCCAATGTGGGGGAGTGTGGGTCTTGTTCCGCTTTGTAGCGCGCGACTAAGGGTTATTGAGACCTTCAATAAGGCAATAAAAAAGCGGTGGCAACTAGTGTGTTTGTGTGGGAGTTTTGCTAGAATTTAGGGGACGCGACTTGTCCACTACCGGGTGAGCCGTTCACATCCTTGACATCTCATAAGGAGAACTATTCATGGCTGTTATTACCGCAGTTCACGCACGCCAGATCCTGGATTCCCGTGGCAACCCGACCGTTGAGGTTGAGGTTCTGCTCGAAGACGGTGCTTTCGCACGCGCAGCTGTGCCCTCGGGCGCATCCACCGGTGAGTGGGAAGCTGTTGAGCGCCGCGACGGCGACAAGTCCGTATACCTGGGCAAGGGCGTTCTGGGTGCAGTGAAGTCTGTTATCGAAGAAATCGCTGAAGAGGTCATCGGCATTGAGGCTTCCGACCAGCGCGCTGTTGACGCAGCCATGATTGCTCTGGACGGCACCA
>ERZ772909.1553-NODE-1553-length-12518-cov-2.544010_pt1 | contig 12518 bp, 9 predicted proteins | sample MGYA00511137_ERZ772909 | MGnify/ENA primary metagenome ERZ772909 (study PRJEB29015, sample SAMEA2738095) | human oral metagenome | biome: human oral; feature: human-associated habitat; material: saliva | place: China | collected 2270 ... | reverse complement strand
AATGATCTCCAAAAACGGTTTCAACGTTACCGATGCCGCCCTGACCTACCTTCGTCCTCTTGTCGCAGGCATGGAGGAACCGATTTCCACCAACGGACTTCCCCGTTTTCTTGCGGAGTTATCGTAGGGATTTGTTGCGGGCGCGACAGTACCGTGCGGACGCGTGCGATTCGTTGCGGACGCGACAGCGCCGTGCGGACGCGTGCGATCCGTTGCGGATGGGTGTGAGCCACGGCTTGCTACTCTCCGAGGAACCTTACCTCAGGGTGAAGTTCGACATCAAACTGGCGCTTGACCTCTGCCTGAACATGCTCGATAACTGCGTGGACCTCTGCAGCAGTAGCGTTATCGTAGTTGACCACAAAACCAGCATGCTTGTCAGAAACACCAGCACCACCAAAACGATAGCCCTTAAGACCAGCGTCGGTAACAAGTTTGCCTACAAAGTGACCCTCAGGACGCTTGAAGGTTGAACCAGCGGAAGGCAGCTCAAGAGGCTGCTTTTCCTCGCGAGCGCGCGTAAACTCTTCCATCTTTTCGCGGATCTTCTCGCCATCTGCGCGATGAAGATTGAACGTGGCAGAAAGCACAATCATGCCCTCATCGGCAATTCTGCTATGACGATATCCCAGGTCAAGTTCGGATGCGTCCAGCGTAGCAAAGGTGCCGTCGGCGAGAAGAACGCGGACGGATTTGAGCACGTCAGCGATGCAGCCGTCGTAAGCGCCTGCGTTCATGAAACATGCGCCACCCACAGAGCCTGGGATGCCGCACGCAAATTCGAGTCCAGAAAGGTCCAGTTCACAAGCCATCTCGGACGCCTCTTTGAGGCCAACGCCAGCCTGACAGGTCATCTCGGTATCGTCGATGCTTACACCAGTTAAGCCATCGGCAACAGCAATGATCACGCCACGATAACCTGCGTCGGAAACAAGCAGGTCAGAGCCGTAGCCAAGAATAAAATAAGGAGCTTCTGCGTCTTTAACCGCAAGGAGAATCTCTTTAACCTCATCAGGATCATCAGGGATGACATAGAGATCCGCAGGTCCACCCACTTTAAAAGTGGTGTGCTCGCTCATTGGCTCGTCTACCAGGACGTTCTCTTCTCCAACAATCGAGCAAAGCTTTCCGGCCAGGCTTTGTAAGTCATAGCCACTTTCAGACATGTAACACGCTCCTTAGTAAGTTACTTTTTATAGTTTATCGCAAGCGAGAAAAACGTGACGTTGAGGCAAGAAAAATACGGGATTAACCAAAAAATATAGTGTTGCGGCAAGCTCAAATGGCAAATAGTTAAAAGAAAACTACTCACAATGGCACAACTATGTTCCTTTAATACAAATGTTCATCTTCTTTTACGTGTTATCAGCTGTTAACTCTGCTATAGTACTTATCGATATGTTTCAGAAATGGTTGCAATTACCTACTGGTGGTAAGGTGGCCGAACGTAAGGGTTTGTAACAACCCAGTTCAAAGAGCCATCAAGTCCGCGACCCGCAAAGGCGGTTAACCTGGTTAAAGTCCAGGACCAACGGTACAGTCCGGATGTCAGAAACGGAGACTTTTATGGCTTCATCCCACTCAACCCACGCAACAACCGCATCTTCTAACGGCTGGTCTACCAAGAGAATTGCTATTCTCGCCATGCTTTGTGCAGCTGCTGCAATAAGCACCATGGTGCTTCAGTTCCCGCTTATCCCAGGCGTGACGTTTTTGAAGTACGATCCATCGGGCGTCTTTGCCCTGCTCGCAGGCGTAGCTTTTGGCCCTGCCGCGGGCGCGATTGTCTCGGTGCTTCCCTACCTTCTGCACCTCACCACGGAGTCTGGAATTTACGGCACTATCATGGCAATTCTGGCAACGCTTAGCTACGTTTTGCCTGTCTCGCTGATTGCGTATAACCGTTCCGAGAATATCAAGCAGCTGGTACTTGCCCTGATTGTGGGAAGTGTTGTCAGCGTTATTGCTTGCATTCTGGGCAACCTTGTAGTTACCCCAATCTATACCGGCATGAGTGTAGAAGCAGTGAGCGGACTAATTGTTCCCGCGCTTCTCCCCTTCAACGTGGTAAAGGTTGCTATTAACAGCATCATCTTTGTTGTTATCATGCGCTCGGCTACCTCACTCTTTGAGAGCATCAAAAACGGTGAATAGTCTGCTCGACAACACCTCTGATACAAACACGCCTGAAAGCACCGCACAAACTCAGGACCTGCCTGTAGCTGCGACGCTTTTGGACGTGACCTTTGTGCACGCAAAAGGTGTGGTTGCCTTAGACCACGTCTCGTTCTCTATTCCCGCAGGTAAACGCACTTGTATTGTTGGCGCAAACGGTTCGGGCAAGTCCACTGTTGCTTCAATTCTCTCTGGCCTTACCGCCCCTGACGAGGGAACCGTTACCTTTCTGGGAACCACCGTTGTCAATGACGGCCAGGTTGACTTTGAGGCATACAAGACCGTTCGTCCGCAGCTCGGCCTGGTTTTCCAAAATCCTGAGGATCAGATTATTTGTAGCGTGGTCGCAGACGATATTGCCTTTGGTCTAGAGAACCTTCAGGTGTCCAGCGATCAGATAACACCGCTGGTAGAACAGCAGATTACCCTTGGGACTCTCACCGAGTTTGCTTCCGAAAATCCGCAGATGCTCTCGGGCGGCCAGCAGCAGCGCGTGGCCATCTCGGGCGCGCTTGTCATGAAGCCGCAAATCCTCATTCTTGACGAACCTTCCGCAGCTCTTGACGTTGTTCATAGAAATAACGTTATGGGGCTTGTCGAGAAACTCCGTGCAGCTGGAAAGACTATCGTTCATGTAACGCATTTCATGGACGAAGTGGTTTCTGCTGACCACGTTATTGCCTTAGACGACGGCCGCGTTGCGTTTGAAGGAACACCTGAGGCCCTCTTTGAGCAGCACGAGCTAGTTGAATGCCTGCATCTTGAAGAGCCGTTTGCCTATCAGGTAGCACACGCACTCAATAACCGTGGAGTTGTCGTGTGCAAATCACCTTCGGCTCAGCGCGTGCTTGACGAGCTGACGGGGCTTCTCGCCACAGCGCCGCGAGGCGAGAAGGACGGCGTGGCTGGAAGCTACGGAGCGATGGCCGCGGGTTGTGACGGCGTTGCTACAACCGACAGCGTGTCCGAGCCAGCAGCGGTTTCTGTACGCGACGTGACGTTCTCGTACCAGAAGCCTGTGCTCAAAAACATCTCGGTTGACGTGCAAAAAGGCTCGCATGTTGCCGTGATTGGCTCCACTGGTTCAGGAAAATCTACCCTGGCGCGCTTGATTTGTGCGCTTGATACGCCTGACGTCGGCAGCCTCTGTGTAACTGGTTTGGATACTCGACAGAAGCAAAATCGCAGAAAACTTCACGGCATTGTTGGCTACGTCATGCAGCGGCCAGAGCGCCAGCTTTTTGCACAAACGGTTGCAGAAGACGTTGCGTTTGGCCCCACTAACCTGGGCCTTTCTGCCTGCGATGTCACAAGTGCTGTGGATGCTGCTCTGCAACTTGTGGGCCTTTCTCACAAGGCAGATGCATCCCCTTTTGAGCTTTCTGGTGGTCAGCAGAGACTGTGCGCACTTGCAGGCGTTATTGCCATGCATCCAAAAGTACTTGTGCTCGATGAGCCTACCAGCGGACTTGATCCCTACTATTGCTCTGAGCTCAGAAAAATTATCAACGCCGTTCTTGAAGATGGTTGTACCGTTATTGAGCTCACACACTCGATGGAGGATGCGGCGGAAGCTGACCAGATTATTGTGCTTCATGAGGGTGACCTGGTTTTCTCAGGCTCGCCGCAACAGATATTTACTCATTTCTCAGAGGCAGAATTCCAGGAACTTGGTCTGGGCATTCCTCATGCGCTTGTTTGGGCGCAACGTCTATCCCACACTACGGGAATCAACCTGGGAGAACCCCTGACCCTATCTGATCTGGTAGATGCGCTGGTTGCTGCGTTGCCGACCAACTTTGGCGACGCGCGAGCCAGCGCCGCGCGAGCCAGCGCCACGCAGGCCGACAACCTCTCGCAAGGAGGTTACTATGGCGCTTAAGATTTCTATGGGCCAGTACTATCACGGGGACTCGCTCATCCATAGGCTTAATCCCAACGTCAAGTGCCTGGCTGCACTCCTTTTGATGCTCGCAACATTTTTTATCCGCAACGCACCACAGCTTGCACTGCTGGTAGTAGGCGTGCTCTGCCTGCTGGCACTCGCTAAAATTCCCGTCAAAAAGGTGCTTGTGTCAATCATCCCACTTGCCTGGTTGCTCATCTTCCTCTCGCTCTTCAACCTGTTGCTTACGCGAGAAGGATCTGTGCTTGTCTCTTGGTCAATCTTTACCATCACTGATGTGGGAGCATGGAGCGCTTTTCTCTACCCCGTACGCATTTTAGCTGCAATTTTAATGGGCGCGCTACTCCTGCTTACCACAACTCAAACGGATCTAGGCAATGCCTTTGAAGCAGCATGCTCGCCACTTTCTAAGATTGGTCTTCCTGGCAAAGAAATTGCCATGATTTTCTCGCTTATGCTGCGCTTTATTCCAACACTTGCGGGCGACGCTGTATCCATTTCCGAGGCTCAAACTGCTCGCGCAGGAGACGTTGCTTCGGGTTCGCTGCCCAAAAGACTCCGTGCGACCTTCTCCATTGTGGTGGCGCTTCTGGCCAGCTCGCTCAGGCATGCTAACAACCTTTCTAAGGCACTTGATGCTCGCCACTATGTAGCAGGGGCTTCTCGCACTCGTTGGCATCAGCCAACCTTTGGCGCTCGCGAGACGATTGCCTTGAGCGCAACCGTTTGTTTTATCGCCCTTATCTTTGTGCTGGCGTAAAACTTTTTGGCGAAAAAACTTTTAACTAAATAATCTGTATTTTTAACGCTCTGTTACAACCCATTTTTCTTTTCTCGACAACCGCCAATTTGGCCACCTAAGTAACGTACAATAAAGCCAGTAAAAGCGTAAAAGGCTTGCATTGAAAGGTGGCCCCATGGTCCTGCGCGTCTACGTCCAAAGAAAATCTGGTTTCGAGGGCGAGGCAAAAGCCCTGCTCAAAGAAGTGAAAGACCTTCTTGGTATTACCGAGTTACAACGCATTGACCTGCTTAACCGCTATGATGTTGAGGGAATTTCAGAGGAACTCTTTGAGTCCTGTATCCCCACCGTTTTTTCAGAGCCACAGTCCGATCTTGCCAGCCGTACCATGCCAGAGTTTTCTTCTGAAGGTGCGGCTGTTCATACGTTTGCTGTTGAGTTTTTGCCTGGCCAGTTTGACCAGCGCGCAGACTCTGCAGCTGAGTGTGTGCAGCTCATCAGCCAGGGAGAGCGTCCACTTGTGCGCTCTGCTCGCCTTTACGTGCTAACCGGAAACCTCACAGAGGCAGACGTTGCCGCCATCAAGAACTACCTCATCAACCCCGTTGAGGCTCGCGAGGCTTCCCTTGAGCTGCCCGAGACCCTCAAAATTTCCATTCCAGAGCCTGCAGACGTAGAGGTTCTTGAGGGCTTTAATAACCTTGACCAGGACGGCCTCAAGGAGTTTATTGCTTCTCACGGTCTTGCTATGGACCTGGCTGACCTCACCTTCTGCCAGCAGTACTTCACCACAGAGCAGCGCGATCCTACCATCACCGAGATTCGCGTCATTGATACCTACTGGTCTGACCACTGCCGCCACACTACCTTCAACACCGGAATTACCGGCGTGCAGATTGATGATGACCTGGTAAAGGCCGCGTTTGAAAAGTATCTCTCCATGCGCAAAGAGCTTGGGCGAGAAGACCGCGCCGTGTCTCTTTGGGATATGGCAACTATTGGTGCAAAGTACCTTCGCGAGAAGGGCGTCCTCACCAATCTTGATGAGTCAGAAGAAATCAACGCCTGTACCGTAAAAGTCAAAGTAGACGTTGACGGTAAAGACGAAGACTGGCTCTTCCTCTTCAAGAACGAGACTCACAACCATCCAACCGAGATTGAGCCTTTTGGCGGCGCAGCTACCTGCATTGGTGGTGCTATCCGCGATCCCCTTTCTGGCCGCAGCTACGTCTACCAGGCAATGCGTGTCACTGGTGCTGCAGACCCAACTGTTCCTGTTTCACAAACACTTCCTGGAAAGCTTCCCCAGCGTACCATCGTTCGCACGGCAGCTGCAGGTTATTCCAGCTACGGCAACCAGATTGGCCTTGCTACCGGCCAAGTTTCTGAGCTCTACCATCCAGGCTATGTTGCAAAACGCATGGAGATTGGTGCTGTTGTAGGCGCAACTCCTCAAAGCCACGTCCGCCGCGAGCGTCCAGAAGATGGCGACATCATCGTCCTTCTCGGCGGCCGCACTGGTCGTGACGGCATTGGAGGCGCAACCGGATCTTCCAAGGCACACGATGCTGGCTCCATTGAGCGCGACGGTGCCGAGGTCCAGAAGGGCAACGCCCCTGTTGAGCGCAAGCTTCAGCGCCTCTTCCGCCGTGAGGACGCCTGCAAGCTCATTAAGCGCTGCAACGACTTTGGTGCAGGCGGTGTCTCTGTTGCTATTGGCGAGCTCGCCGACGGCCTTGACGTCAACCTGGATGCTGTTCCTAAGAAGTACGACGGCCTTGACGGCACTGAACTGGCAATCTCCGAGTCTCAGGAGCGCATGGCCGTTGCGCTTGAGGCAAAAGACGTCGATCAGTTCTGCGCATACGCCCGCGAAGAAAACCTCGAGGCAACCATTGTGGCAACGGTCACCGAGGACCCTCGCCTGGTCATGCGCTGGCGCGGTCAGAAGATTGTCAACATCAGCCGCGCATTTCTCGCCTCAAACGGCGCACCCAAATCAATCACCGTGCGTCTGGCCAAGCCTCTTGCCTACCAGCGCACCTGGGCAGGCACAACCCTTGGCGAGAAACTCCACTCGCTGGTACGCGATCTAAACGTTACATCCAACAAGGGTCTCTCCGAGCGCTTTGACTCTACCATTGGCGCAGGTACCGTCCTTATGCCATTCGGTGGCGCTCGCCAGCTGACCCCTGCCCTTTCTATGGTGGCTAAGCTTCCTGTTATGGGCCAGACCAATACGGTCTCGGGCATGGCTTGGGGCTTTAACCCCTACCTCATGGAAGCCGACCAGTTCCGTGGCGCCTACCTCTCTGTTGTTGAGTCCGTTTCCAAGCTAGTTGCTACCGGCTTTAAGTACCAAGACCTCTACCTCACCTTCCAGGAGTACTTCGAGAAGCTCGGTCAGAATCCAAACCGTTGGGGCAAGCCAGCAGCGGCCCTTCTTGGCGCACTGATGGCACAGGTCAACCTTGGTCTTGCAGCTGTCGGCGGCAAGGACTCCATGTCCGGCACCTTTGAGGACCTGGACGTTCCACCAACGCTGGTTTCGTTTGCTACCGGCCTTACCAAGGTAGACAAGATTGTCTCCAACGAGTTCAAGGGTGCAGGTCACAGGCTTATCTCTATTGTCCCATCCTATGATGAGAGCGGCCTTCTCCCCGATAACGAGTCCCTGCTCACCGCATATAAGCTGGTCAGCACCTTGGTTCAGTCCAAGAGTGCGCTTGCCATTACCACGCCAGGTTACGGCGGCGTGGCCGAAGCTCTCTTCAAGAGCTGCCTGGGCAACAAACTAGGCGTTGAGCTTGTCCCAGAGATTTCTGCCGACGCGCTCTTCTCGCCAACCTACGGCGCCTTCATCGTTGAGCTGGCAGACGGCGTATCCGTTGACGACGTCGACGGCGTGTGCGTGGCTCCTCTGGGCGTCACTACGTCCGAGTACGTTTTCTGCGCATGCGGCGAGAAGATCGACCTCTCCGAGCTCCAGGAAGCATGGGAGCGCCCACTTGAGGAGGTCTTCCCATACCGCGGAGGCTCCGACGAGGCTGTAGAGAAAATCAGCTTCGATGGTGCATCCACACGACACTCCTATGCTGGTCCAGCCCTTATCGAACCTGCTCGCCCACGCGTCATCATCCCCGTATTCCCAGGTAACAACTGCGAGTACGACGTTGCGCGCGCCTTTGAGCGTGCAGGCGCCGATCCAACCACGCTGGTCATTAACAACCTGACACCTCAGGACATTGTTGAGTCCGCAAATGCGCTGGCAGAGTCCATCAAGAAGAGTCAAATTGTCATGATTCCAGGCGGCTTCTCAGGCGGAGACGAGCCAGATGGATCTGCTAAGTTCATCTGCGCACTCTTCCGCGCACCTCAGGTTACCGAGGCAGTTCGCGAGCTTCTGCAGCAGCGCGATGGCCTTATGCTGGGCATTTGTAATGGCTTCCAGGCACTCATCAAGCTGGGCCTTGTTCCTTACGGTGATATCCGACCCATGGACGACACCTGCCCAACGCTGACGTTCAACACCATCGGCCGTCACCAGAGCCAGCTTGTCCGTACCAGCGTTGCATCCACGATGTCGCCATGGCTCTCCAAGTGCGCACTTGGCGACATCCACACCATCGCAATCAGCCACGGAGAAGGTCGCTTTGTTGCCTCCGACGAGCTACTTGAAACGCTCAAGGCAAACGGCCAGATTGCAACGCAGTACGTTGACGCAACAGGCACTCCTCGCATGGACTTCTCCGTCAACCCTAACGGCTCCATCCTGGCTATCGAGGGCATTACCAGCCCCGATGGTCGCGTCCTGGGCAAGATGGGCCACACGGAGCGCTCCGGTGCAGGCCTCTACAAGAACATCCCCGAGCTCACTCCTGGCGACCAGTTCCAACCTCTCATTGAGGGCGGCGTCGAATACTTCAAGTAAACTGATCTCAGATAATGCAAGAAAAAGGTTCCACATTTAGGACAATGTGGAACCTTTTTAATGATTATTCATTTATTGTTCTTAGCAATTATTTACTTAATTCTTTTGGAGCGCGGCATCAGATTTTTCGTTTTCCTGTATAAGACAGATTTGTGATAATCTCCATTGATTTCTTTATCGCATCATAAGAGCTGCCACTTCCCACAGCAAATGGTCTATTGTAATCATTAATCTCTTTATTTCCATCAATACTAACCGTCACATTTACTCTATGCTCATTGCAAAATTTATGAATATATTCAGAAAATAAAACTTCATTAGTTACAAAATTAAAGAGAGGCATTTGTAATCCAAGAGAATCAAAATACTCTTCTATCCAGCAGACGCCTTCCTCAATTAATTTAAAGTTTAATAAGGGCTCTCCACCAAAGAACTGAATTTTCTCGATGCCCTTTGGATAAAGACATAGAGTGCTCTTTACAGCAAGTTGTAACATAGATAAGTTCATTGGAGCGGTATGACTTGCTCCATATGTACCTTGATGTGCATAGCAATATCTGCAAGCTAGATTACATGATTGCGTGATAACCAATACTAATCTAGAGGCAATCTGATTATCTTCGACTAGCTCACTTTTTTTGTTCACGCTCTTATTCTTTTGAAAAGCCTTAGTAAGCTCAATATCACCGATATTGTAAAAACGCTACCCTTGCTCTTGATCAAGAGCATAGATAGAAAGAGTTTCGTTATCAAATAAAAAGAATGAGTCCTGTTTTTTAGAGTATGTAACATTCAGATCACCTATAGATTCCCTGTTAAAATATTAATATCAACTTTTTCAGATTTCTTAGATGACCAAACTCCAGCACAGATAGGAGAAGTCATTCCAATAGCAAAAGGCATAGAACCAGGCTGTATTTTAACAATTTGGATTTCCATTTTCTTTTCAGCTTCTTTCCTGACAAGAGACAGCCAAGTAAAATTCCTAAAACAGAACCCATTGTTCCGATAAAAACGCTCTGGTATATAAAGATGTTTCTAATTTGTCTAATTGAAGCACCGACAATTTTATAAACTGCAATGTCTTTAAATTGCTCTTGGATAGTGATAACAAAAATATTAAAAATATTTACAGTTGAAATTATTCCAAGAAGAACTGAAACGACATAGACAAATAATAGGATATAGCTAAACCAGGTATCAAGCATATCTAATACATTTTGCCTTGTTGCCACAAGTGGATGAAGCCCTGTATTTTCTAATGCTTCGGTAAGATTAGAGTCTGTATTAATCGCCTCGGTAATCTTTTTAGAGACTTCTGACAACTGATTCTGGTCTATAACTCGTGCGGAGATATAAATGTAATTTGAGGTCTCAAACAAAGAGTTGTTTGAATAAGTTGCAATTAGCTGATTGATTTCAGTAGGAAATGTCGAGAAAAGCTGTTCTTCTTGCTTATCTAAAATTCCGACAATTTTAAATGTTTTTCTTTGCGAGCCAAAATCAATATCAATACTATCTCCTATTTGGAGACCAGAAGCATCAGCAATCCTTGCGCCGATAATTATTTCATCATCCTTATCAGGGAATGTACCTGTGTAATTAATTTTATAATTGTCTAGATAACTTCTATTAATTCCTCTAAGCGAATTCGCGAGTATTCTCTTATTATTATCATAAGTAACCGCCGAAACATTTAGACCTTTCACCCCTGTAACATCAGTCCCTCCGTCAATCTTATTGATGAGATCTATGTCATCATCGGTGTAAAGGTTTAAATACGTATAGTTTAAGGCGTTGTCACCGGCTCCAAAAGCAACTGTTACAACATCAGCGTCAGCCACTCTCATCTCTTCTATCATCTTATGATAGAACGATGTCGAAAAAGTCAAAATGGCAGTTAGGAGAAATACTGAAATTCCAACAGCAAGAATCGTTAAACTATTTCTCTTTTTGTTTGCTGAATAAGCTCTTTTAACTAATAAATACATTGAAGAATGCATTACAATCTCCAATCAGACAAACTGGGCTTGGTTAAAAGTATCTTTTACCTGATGAAAGTCTCCATTTTCAATAGTGACTATACAGTCGCAATTTGCGGCTACTTTTGAAGAATGGGTAACAATAATCAAAGTCATATCTAACTCATTGGTAATTCGGTCAAACAGTTTTAAAACGTTTTCCTCATTGTCGCTATCTAGATTACCTGTCGGCTCATCTGCTAATAGGATTCTAGGTTTATTAATAAGAGCTCGAGCAATTGCCACTCTCTGTTTTTCGCCTCCACTAATCGTAGAGACGTCATGTTTGAGTATGCTTGAAGGCAAATTCAAAACATCTAACAGATATGAGATATCAAACAAATCACTAGGACTTTCGAGGAAAAATGTCGGAAGCAAAATGTTTTCTTCTACTGTTAAGGACTTGATGAGATTGAATGATTGAAATACATAGCCTATTAGATGCTGACGAATGTTACGAATCTCTTCTTGGGAGGCAGTTGAAATATTAGTGTCATTTATATAAATTGAGCCCTCATCTGCAGTCTCAATTGATGAGATTAGTTTGAGAACAGTTGATTTTCCCAAACCAGAACGTCCAACAATACAGTTTTTCTGCCCATCGTTAAAACTTGTAGACGCATGATTCAAAATTGTATGATATTGATCGCCATCTTTAAAAGATTTAGAAACATTCTCAAACTGTATCATGTTCGCTTACCTCCCTTTATATACTTTGAATCCCTACTCTTGCTTCCTGTAAAGCTTCTTCCAAGAGTAACAATCTCTTTTTCTATCTCACTCTCTTGAGGGAGCAGAATGTCGAACAAAGAAAATGTACTAATACATTTTCTAAATAGGTCCTCTTCACAACTTCTTGTTCTGCCCATTATGACTACTATGGGCAACCGATTGCTTTTCTCAACCCAGAAAGAAAAGCCATAACCTTCCCCAATGCCAAAGCACATTTCAGGAGTAATGTTTAATCCTTTATCTTTTAGGAGATATGATGCAGCTCCTAAATTACAATCACCTAATTCCATAACACTCTCCAAAGAAAAGGAAGATGCAAGCCTTTAATTAATTAAAACACATGATCTAAGACAAGAAGAACTCCTATCTCATAAAGAAATACCAGCAAACTCCTCCACAACCACATCCACATGTTGGAGCAATCATCTCTTCAAGCTCTTCAAGCTCACTCGTGTCAATCTGATTATTCTGCAAATATCTTTCAGTTCGTCTTCTAAATTAGACATAAGACTCCCCATTACATCATGACGATAAGCTGTATCTTCCTCTACTTCTAAATTGTAGAATTCATTTTCTAAAAACAATCAGTAAACAGCATGCATCCGATATTTTTATATCTAAATATTTATTTTTATGGGTAAAAATATATTTAACTATAAAACAAATTATTCCTTTTAATCATATTCATTATACGAAAAAAGAATAATTGAGCTCCATTAAATAATTTATGCGCTTAGGAGAGAGCATTAGAAAAGAAAGTGTCTCAATCAATTTTGTCGAGAAGGATCTATGAGGGACCGTGCGAACCCGATTCGTAGATATTCCAGGATCAATTAATTCAAAGCCCGGTATCCATTTTGTATGGATACCGGGTTTCTCGTGCGAAAACACTGTTAGTGGACGTGTTTCTCACCAAGCGGGTAGTACGAGGTAGAGAGCTTCTGGAGTGAGCCTGTTTTCTGCAAAGAATCTGTAACTTCTGCCTAAATAAGTAAAAGAATCGGTGGATTT
>ERZ772909.1552-NODE-1552-length-12520-cov-4.930927_pt1 | contig 12520 bp, 16 predicted proteins | sample MGYA00511137_ERZ772909 | MGnify/ENA primary metagenome ERZ772909 (study PRJEB29015, sample SAMEA2738095) | human oral metagenome | biome: human oral; feature: human-associated habitat; material: saliva | place: China | collected 2270 ... | reverse complement strand
ACTCAACCACTGCGTCTTGCTCGATAATCCAAAGACAATTGAGAGGCTAGGACTTCTGTCCCACTCTCTTGTTATCTAGTCCACTGTTTTACTTTTAATTCTAGCTCTCAGAAAGCGCAAATCATTAAAAATATAAATTAGAAGAATGATTTGACAAGAGTAAAATCCCCAATCTAGCCTATAAATATCTCTTTGAATAGTGATAGAAAACAGGGTATACATCATGAAGATAAAACTAGCTATGAAAAGTAGGAAGGATTGTAGGCTTGCTATAAAAGGATAGCCTCTCTTTTTCAAAATGGATTTGAATAAAAGAGCTAGGGCAGGCAAAATGGAAAATAAAGCAAAACAAGTTAAAAAATAGGGACCAATTAAATTTCTAAAATCTTTTCCCCAAAAGATAGAATCCTCGTTTTGAAAAATATAAATTGGATGTGACCTATCGTTTAAAAAGGGTAGGCCAAGGATGACCAGATAAAATACGATCAATAATCCGCTTTGCCAAGAAAAACCTGCTTTCCTTCTCTCTTTATTGTCTGACATGTCTATCTCCCTTCTCTAATTTTTCCTTGCTCAACCACAACAAAATCACCGTTAGTTTCATCAATAGTCTCCAATACATAGGTTCCATCAGGTAAGCTTAATTGTTCTAGTAACTGTTGGATTTGGTCTCTTAGAGAAAAATGTTCCTTGTATTTTTCTTCCGGTAAGATAATTTGAACATAGACTGCTCTGTATGATAAGGCATAATTTAAAGGCAAGTCGTACAATTCTTTAAGAATAGAATGTTTATTCCTAACGGCATCTCCCATACGATCGCTATACCAGAGCTTACCTCTAACAAACCTATCTTGGTCAGATAGAGTGCTTCTCAGCTTAACAGATACCCCTCTTAGATCTGAAGCCTGATTTAACTTTCTCGTCAGAGACTCTTCCAATTTAGTTCGCTCAGGGTTAATTTCTAAAGCTTTTTCAATAATTGGCGCATATACTCTGATAGATTCATCATAAGTCGATCCTAACTCAGATATAGGATTATTTCGCTTCTCTACATCCATCTTGTCGTAATAAGGCATGACTAATTGTTTGAAGCGGACCGATTTTTTTAGAGGGACAGAGATGGTTTTGTCCTTAATTTTTTCAGTATAGGTATAATTGACATCTATGCCCCAAATTTTTTCAGCCCAGGAAAAGCCAGTTATCTTAACATCTCCAAGAAAATTACGATTGGCGTAAAAGCCTTTGAGATGAGCTTCTAGATTCTGGTAGAAAAACAAAGACGAGACCACTAGAAAGCATACAAGCACCATGAAACTTTTTCTCTTGTCCGTATCAATCTTTAAAATCTTTTTCAATGGCTTCCTCCTTAATGACTTGCTTGAACTCTTCTTCCGTACGGATTATTTCTGCTTTGCCACTCTTTGTATACTCCCTGCCAATACTCCAGTAAAATGAGTCGGCATCGGGGAAGAACATTTTTGTTAGGGTGATGCTATCGTTGAGGGGCATGTTTTCTTTTAAAACTACTATAAAGCCGTATTCTTTTAATATTGAAAGGAGTAGGCTATCCTCTGGTTTCCTAACGCTATCATCAGAATCACCATCCGTTAAACGTGATTGGTAATCGTTCTTTTCGTAACTAAACAAAGTAGGCCAATCCGTAGTTACATTTTCGCTATCATCCTTATATGCCTCTGTAATAAATGATGGACTTGAAAGTACCCGGTAGATCCCTCCATATCCGAAATGAATCGCCTCTTTAGGTCGTTTCTTTGTTGCTTTTTTACTGGTTAGGTTTACATAGATTTCATCATTATCTTTTATCTGGATTTTTACATATTCATCTTTTCCATCCGAATACATAAGATTATCCATCTCGCCTTCTATGGTGACATAACCCATATCTTGAACAAGTTTCAAGACATCAATGGTTTGGCCATCCCCTTGCTCCTGCCCCAGTTTATAATAACGAATTCGGAAGTATTCTTCTTTGTCCTTTGCTTTCAGTCTCCCTCCATACTGCTTGGAATCCTGAAATGCTAAAAATTTCCGTCCAACAGCAAAATCATACGGACTCCACTCGTCGCTCTCTTTAAAAGAAAGAGCAATCATAGGGAATTCTGGTTCGGTCTCACCAATAGTTGTATAATCAGTCAAACGCTGATTCTTTCCTTTATAGATATAATTTCTTTCTTTGACCACATAAGCAGCTTCTTTTGTGAAAAAGAAAGAGCAAGTACCAGCGACCGTAAAAATGACTAGTGCGGCTAAAGCATAAATCTGCCACATCTGCCAAGAGAAATTCTCTAGCTTCTTCATCCTATTCTCCTTTTAGATAGATTATGGACTATTATATCATTTTTTGTAAACTTCCTGCCATAAGCACAAGAAAAGTATGATAAAATGGTATTATTATAGTTTTATAAGGGAAAAATATGAATCAAACACGTCTCAAAAAAATCCTGAAAATATCGACTTTCTTTCTATTCGCTTTTGTAACATATCATGTCTACTATCAATCTCTCGTTCCTCATCTTACAGCCAGAAACGAGGAAGATGCTAGACTGACAGAGTCCAAATATCAAATCTCTTATGGGCAAGTAAGAGATTTTCAAAAAATCGGAAATGTAGCTTTGGCCATTGATATGTTTGGTGATGTCCAGCAGAAGGAAGGCTACATTATTGCTCAGAATTATCGCATTCCCAAAACTCAGGATCCTTCTGAGGGACAAGCATTTTATGACAAAGAAAAATCTGAGTATTTTTATCAAATTGATATTTACAAAGAAGATGAGGGAATTCAGTCACTAAGAAAGATTGATGTAAGAGATATCCTCCTCAAAGAAAAGAAGAAATATAATATCATCAGTACAGCGAAAATAGATGCCTTTGACTCACCAACCAAGGCTCCCTATCTAGAAATAGGACTGGAAGAAACCGATGGGGATGCGAGAACTTTCTCACTGATCATTGATTTACAGACCTTAGAAAGTCGCATTACTCGCTTGATAGGCTCTTCATCTGAGGAAAAGATTACTAGCAGGACTAATAGAGAATTATCGGTTGTCAGAGCCAATCCTGTCTTTGCAGAGCGCTTGAAGAACATGAGCTTCGTTATTGGTAGTGATGATACTATCACAATGCGACCATATCAAGGCGGAGAACTCATCAATCTCTACCAAGAATATCCTCATATTTTTGAAATGGCTAAGAAAGGTAGCTTTACGATCTATCCGCAGTTTGACTATAAAAAAGATCTAACTCAACAAGTTTCAAATTTTGCTAATCTTTTCAATTATCCAGGTGAGGATCCCTTTTGGTCCGCTCAACAGAAACAAGAGTACGAGGCAGACCGAGCTTTGAAACAGACAAAAGATTTATCGACTCCCCTTTCATATGATTTTTTCATGGAGAGAGTAAAGGAAGAAGGCAAACTTAATGCGGTAGAAGGAATGATTCCTATCGGTTTTGATATCAATACTGGAGAAATAGTCAGCGTTGATTTTAAAAAAGGACCTGTCTATCTCCAGAATTTCAACCTAGATGACCATATAGGTAGGCTAAGTTTGATGGAGTCCAATTATTCCTATACATGGAATGTACAGTTTGATCAAGTCAGTATCGACACAGCTATGTCTTATAAATTAGGTAGAAAATCAGTAAGTGATTACAGTAGGATGATTGAGAACTCTAAAATTAGTAAACCGAGAGAGACACGCTATATCACTTGGCTTCAATATAAATCAAACAACAATGTACATGAATCCGAGATGAATATCGTTAAGGGAATTGTGGATCAAGGAATCTTGTACAAAATCTTCTCCATATTTAGTCTTGAAGAAGGGCAAATGACAGTGAATCAGACTGGGACTAACAGCAATCTTGCAGTTGGAAAGACCAAAATATTAGTACAAAACGGCCATCAACTTCTTGATTCATTACAGTTTGAGACAAATGATGTGCCTAGCTTGAATCACGATGAAATGATCAAGTCTGGTCGGATTATATATGTTCTTATCGATGGGCAGCTTCGTCAAGTAAAAGTTCCGGAGGAAAAGTAGGTGCAGAAGATAGTGATAAAAATAAAAAAATGCTTTCAAAATAAAATCTTTTTGAATGTTGCTGGCTATACCTTGGCTTTTACACTTGGTTTATTTTTAGCTTTTTATGTCTCTGAGAGGGAAAAAATGACCATTCAGTCTGAGCAAAGACAGGCTAAAAAATCCCAAGAAAAGAAAGCTACAAGAGCGAAAGATGAGGCTGTTCAGATAGAAAAACTTGAAGACAAGATCTATATGGTGAAAAATCCTAACTCTGCTATCTTGTCTGATAAGTATATCTTACAGCAAGAAATGAATTACTCTGATCAATCCTTTCACTTTGACAGTTATCAGGCGTTTACTAAGGACAATAAACATAAGAACCATGTAAAAATTAAGCTATTTAATCAAGTTGAAGCGTTGTATAAAGATTACGATTTAGTCCAATTGGCTCAAAGCCTGCATAGTCAAGCCATACCAGGGAAGGTTAGCCATCAGCTATATCAAGATCCTCAGGATGGGCAATATTATTTTGCTTTTGAAGTCTATCTACCGGGTGGTAAGCAAGAAAATGACTACTCGAACGCTCATGAGGAGAATCCTATCTATACTCTCTATACCAATATTGAAAACGGGCAGACCTTTTATCTAAAAGATTATTTTAAGCCCCTGAGTATCCGTGACAAGTATCCTGTCTATGGCGCTAGTAATCTGGATGATAAACTAGAGAAGTACGGCTTGGTTTTACTCAACAGTCCACATAACTTTACCCTCATTCAAGGGGAAGAAACTTTACAGATCAAAAAGTTGAAGCTAAGCCAGCAATTTCCAAATATAGAGGAAAAACTTGCTAGCGGCTGGAGTTTGGTTGTAACTGGAGAAGATTCTTATGAAACGAGTATCAGACTTCTAGCGTCTGAAGGAGAAACCGATCTCTATACAAACGTCAAACTAGATCGTTCTTATTCATCTGATGACCAAGATCATCTCTTAAAGTCTTATCATGATTTCCTTGAGCTATACAAGGAAAAATAGCAAGTTTCTTTTTATCAAATAAGATCGTTCCATATGAATCTTTCTAATGATGCTTTTCATTGGTTTCATATGGGGCTTTTTTTATGCCTTCAGAAAGTTATTTCGGATTTACCAACTGCACAGCCTTCATGGTATCTTTCTCAAACATTTGTAAAGGATCTAAGTCTTTATGACAAAAATCTTTATTTTTTTGACAAATATACTTGTCAAAAAGAAAAGAATCTGTTACAATGTATTTAAGTTAAGAAGAAAAGATAAAAGGAGGGGCAAATGGAGATACTGTTTTGGTGTCTACTTCCGATATTTTCTGGCTTGTGGCTGATGTCATCCAGTGAATTGAAAAATGTAAAAAGGAAGTTGAAACGTTTAGAGAGAAGTAAAGAAAGGAGTGGAGAAATGTCACGTTTTTTTAAAGAAATGATTGGGAAAAAACCGATCATCATCGGTGAAGTTTTTGGAACGGATGGCTGGATGATTGTTGATGCCGATGACGATTGGGTTAAGTTGAGTAAGACCAATAAAAAAGGTCAAACAAAAATTAAGCTCATGCGTATTGACGATATCAAGTCTGTTGAACTGAAAGAAGACTGAGAGGTGTTGTCATGAAGCTGAAAAATCGACTCAAAGAGCTGAGGGCTAGAGACGGGCTGAATCAAACTGACTTAGCCAAGAAGGCCGGCGTGTCACGGCAAACGATTAGCTTGCTGGAGCGGGATGAATACACGCCCTCCGTGGTCATTGCCCTCAAAATTGCTCAGATTTTCAACGAAAGTGTGGAAAATGTCTTTCGCCTAGTGGAGGAAGAGTAGGTAGTTAGGAAAAATCAGTTACTGTAGATAGTTTATGCTAGTTATCTTGTCATCTTGTCATGAAGACTAGCAAGCAAGCTTTCATATCATAGCGATTACTTGTCTAATCCTGATAAGTTGAGTAAGTATATTAGTGCTTTTCCGCAAGTGACGGAAAGTAAAACAAGGAGAAAAACAATGCAAGAATTTATGGAAAACTTTAAAGTTAACGAAGAACAAGCAAAAATTGCTGGTGTTTGCGCAGGTCTGGCAGATTATTTTGGGATAAAAGTAGCTTATATTCGTCTGATTTTCGCAGTTGTAGTGCTAACATCAACTGAGCTAGGGATTTTTGTAGCCTTGGGCTATGCCTATCTGGCAGGATGGTTCCAAAAGGATTATTTGTGGAATAAAATGAGCAAAAAAGTCAGAAATCACTTTATTTTTCTGATGACAGTGCTGATTATTTTACCTTTATTTGGCCGTGAAATACTGGAAACTGCCTCTGACTTTATTAGTCAAGTCATGGCTTGGCTGACTGCGCTTATTTAAGAATAGGAGAAAACAATGTCAACAAAGAAAAGAATATTGAGAAATATCGGCATCTTCATTCTTGCTGCTATATTAGGAGGAGGAGTAGTCGGTTTTATAATGGCTCATTTTGAGCATTTTTCTTGGCCGACCATATTAAATGTTGAACTGCTGAAGAACATTGGTCGAGCGAGTTTGTTCATTCTCTATCCCGTAACTTTTTTCTTGCTCTATCAGACGCATAAAGTTCACGGGGCTTACCAGAGAGAAGAAGATGATGATAAAAGCTATGAGCTCTATCGTCAAACTTTTAAAACCCTAGAATATGCGACGATTTTATATAATATTTCGTCTGCTCTGACTCTATTCACCCTCTTTGTAGGAGTGAGCTACCTAGGTCCGCTACTAGGGTCAGACATGACGATTGACATTCCATTTTATGATATTGCACTGTTTCTTGCTTTGATTTTAGGTCAAATTCTTGTATTGAAAACCACTCAGAAGGTTCGTCAATATAAATTATCTGCTATGCCAACCATTGAGGAGATGAAGGACTATGCTCTGTCTTATGATGAAGGGGAGTTGCAGGCTCATTATGAACAAAGCTTTTTAACCCTCTTCAATCTCAATCAGCGACTCATTCCAGGTCTCTATATCCTTCTCTTTCTTGTCGGAGCTGGGACACCAATGCAAGTCGTATCTGGCATGATTGTCTTAACCATTATTTTTGTCTATATCAATGTGGACTCCTATCAAGCAGTTAAAAGATATTTCAAATAAGCTGTTTGTAGGTCCAAAAGGAGTTCATTTGAAATTAGTGAGTTTTATCTTTCCTAGTATCTATATTGGATTGATACTGCTAAATCTTCTGTTCCAATTGGATACGATTTTGGCTTGGATTGCGGTATCGGTCATCTATCTTTATGTTACTGTCAGCCAGTACAAAATCGTTAAACGTTATTACAAGTAAGAAAGTGAGAAGAGGCCTTATGTCACAAGTGATTCAAGTAGAGAATATTTCTAAAAGTTTTGGAGATAAAAAAGCTTTAGAACGGATTAATTTTCATATCGATCAAGGAGAAATTTTCGGATTTTTAGGACCATCTGGATCGGGAAAAACAACCTTAATTAATATCCTGACAGGCCAGCTTGATGCCGACAATGGTCAAAGTAAAATCCTTGGTAAGGCTTCAGATGCTATTAATGCTCAGGATTTGGTGAAAATTGGCCTAGTATCTGATACAAGTGGCTTTTATGAAAAGATGACTCTTTATAAAAACTTGCAGATATATGCGAAATTATACGATTTAAAAAATGAGCGGATAGATGAAGTTTTAGAGCAGGTTGGTTTGTTAGAAAGCAAAAATATTGTAGCAGAGAAACTTTCGACAGGTATGAAGCAGCGGATGTTTCTAGCTAGGGCTCTTTTAAACGATCCTGAAGTCTTATTCTTAGATGAGCCAACGAGTGGACTTGATCCTCGTACTTCCAAGGTGATTCATGAGCTTTTGCTTGAGCTGAAGAAAAAGGGAACAACCATTTTTCTGACAACGCATGATATGCATGAAGCGAGCGCCCTTTGTGATCGACTGGCCCTGCTAAATAAGGGAGTATTAGTAGAATATGGCGAGCCGAAAGCTATTATTCAAAAATATAACACAGCCAAGAAAGTTAAAATTAGCTATGAAAATGGAGAAACCGAGCAAATTTCGTTCTCAGAATTGGCTACAAAAGACCTAAAATTAGCTATTACAGTACATTCTTGCGAACCTACATTAGAAGAAATCTTTATTCAATTAACAGGAGAAAAACTAGATGTATAAAAAAATTAAAGCTCTCACATGGCTGCGTACTCAGATTTTATTGACAAACTCTTCTTTGCTTATGTCCGTCTTGCTGCCCTTTGGCCTCCTCTTTTTGTACAATATGATTTTAAATAAGAATGGCAATGCAGGTCAAGGACTATTGAAGATGATCCTGCCTATGACTTTTGCTATGAGTGGCGGCTACATGGTGTCTATTATGATGGCAGAGGACAAGGAAAAGCGCAATCTAAAAACCTTGATGTTGAGTGGAGTTCGTTCTGGCGAGTACCTCTTATCTATGTTGATTTATCCCTTCCTATTTACAGTCTTTGCCTTGCTTTTTTTCCCATATTATTTGCATGTAGACCTGTCTGGCAAATGGCCTATCTATCTTTTGATCAATCTCTTCATTATTGTTATTATCCTTTTAATCAATCTTTTTATTGGTGGTATTTCCAAGACACAATCTCAAGCTCAGGTTTATAGTTTATTTCCGCTGTTTCTTATCAGTTTCGTGCCCCTATTTGCTAGCTTTGATAAAACAATACAGCATATTCTACGTTTTACTTTTATGAATCCTTTTATCAACTTCTTTGAAACAGTAGACTATTCATTCAAAATTGAAGATTTCTCTAATTTGGTGATTTGGCTTCTTATTTTTATCAGTGCAAGCACCTATGTCTTGAGTAAAGGTCGAAAATGATGGAGGAGCTTTTATGAAACTCATTAAAAAAATCAACTTTATGGAACAAAAGAAATATGTAATCGGGCTAAATGTAGCGGGCCTCTTACTGATTTTTCCTTTCTCCATGCTTTTTGCGAAATTGACCCAGCTAATTTTTCGTGCAGACCATTATGATTTTTCGGGTCTAGATCTTGCCTATTTTTTAGTTTTTGCCTTTATCCTTGTCGTCATCCACGAGTACATCCACGGTTTCTTCTTCAAGTTTTTTGGTAAAGGGAAAGCCAAGGTCAAGTTTGGTTTTAAAAATGGGATGGCCTATGCGACTAGTCCAGGTACCTTCTACCATCGTAAGGACTTCTTGGTCATTGGTTTGGCTCCCTTTGTTTTGATTAGCCTACTCCTGACTTTATTGGCCATGCTGGGCTTGCTCAGTTCAACTCTCTACATGCCCTTAGCGAGCATTCATGCAGCGGGCTGTGTTGGTGACTTTTACATCGCTTTGCTGTTGTTGGGGCAGACTGATGATATTCTGGTCGAGGATACGGAGGTCGGGATGAATCTTTACCAGAAAGAAGAGCCTAGTCAGGGCTAGAAATCACTTTTGTTAGATACTTCTTGTAAAATGTCTATTAAAGAGTAACAGACTTGATAATTAAAGATGTGGAGCAATGTTGATTCTGCCTAAATGGATGGCAGTGTGATACCAAATTCAAATTTAAAATAAATAAAACCCGAAGGACTAGAAGTTCCTTCGGATTTTGTATATAAGAGGAAAAATGATTAGACAAGTTCGTCAATAGAGGTGTAATCGAGGTTCAAGCCTTCTGCAACAGGTTGGCTAGTGATGTGGCCATGATAGGTTGTGACACCTTCACGCAATCCAGCGTCGTCTGCAATAGCCTGTCTGAAGCCTTTGCCAGCCAAGGCTTCGATATAAGGAAGGGTGACATTGGTCAGGGCGATAGTAGAAGTGCGAGCCACGGCACCAGGGATATTGGCTACTGCATAGTGGAGAACACCGTGTTTCTCATAAACTGGCTCATCGTGGGTTGTCACGCGGTCAGCAGTCTCGATAACGCCACCTTGGTCAACGGCCACGTCAACAATAACAGAACCGGGGCGCATTTGTTTAACCATATCGTCAGTCACCAGTTTTGGAGCTTTAGCACCAGGAATAAGCACAGCTCCAATCACGACATCTGCTTCACGGACGCTTGCCTCGATGTTAAATGGATTGGACATGAGGGTTTGGATTTGGTTGCCAAAGACTTCTTCTAGTACGGATAAACGTTTGGCGCTAATATCGAGAATAGTAACTTGAGCGCCTAGTCCCAGAGCGATACGAGCCGCATGGGTTCCTACAACACCGCCTCCGATGATGGTGACTTTACCTTTTGGCACACCTGGTACACCACCAAGGAGAACACCAGAACCACCTGCCTGTTTGGTCAGGAAATGAGCTCCGATTTGAACCGCCATACGACCAGCAACCTCACTCATAGGTACTAATAGTGGTAGTTGTCCTTGTCCGTCACGTACAGTCTCGTAGGCTACCCCGGTAGTTTTAGCAGTTACCATAGCTTGGGCTAATTCGGGAGCAGCGGCCATGTGCAGGTAAGTGAAGAGTAGGAGGTCGTCACGTAAGTACTGGTATTCAGTTTCCAGCGGTTCTTTAACCTTAACAACCAACTCAGCTGCCCAAGCTTCAGCAGCAGTAGCAACGATTTTTGCACCTTGCTTTTCATAGTCTGCATCTGCAAAGCCAGATCCAAGTCCAGCATTTGTCTCGATCAGCACCTGATGGCCTTTTCCTACAAGGCTGTGCACACCAGCTGGCGTCAGGGCAACACGATTTTCATTATTTTTAATTTCTCTTGGAATTCCGATTAACATAGAGCTTTACTCCTTTTTCTGACGCTAGGATCTCCGAATACAGGACTACAAAGGAACCTAGATCAATTATTGTGATGTTTTCATTTTAAAGGAAACTGTCGCAAAAAGCAAGAAAAAAAGGATTGTTTTAGACAGGGAATTATGCTATTCTGATAAGAAAAATCAGGAGGAAGAGATGGAAAATATTTATGTTAAGCTGAGCCAGCATTCCAGAATTGAGACGGAACGATTAATCTTGCGCCCGGTGACTTTGGATGACGCACCAGCCATGTTTGAATATGCTTCAGATGAGGAGAATGTTCGCTATACCTTTGCGACCAACAAAAATCTAGAAGAAACCCGCAATAATATTGCCTTGTTTTATCTAGCTAATCCTTTGGGGCGCTGGGGCATCGAGTTGAAGGAGACTGGCGACTTTATCGGAACGATTGACCTGCATAAGATTCGCTTGGACTTGAAAACGGCAGCTATCGGCTATGTGATTCATAAAAAATACTGGAATCAGGGCTACACGACGGAGGCCAATCGGGCGGTACTTGAGCTGGCTTTTGAAGAAATCGGCATGAATAAATTGATGGCCTTACATGATATCGATAATCCTGCCTCTGGTCGTGTCATGCAAAAGTCAGGTATGATCTTTTCGCACCAAGAGCCGTACGTAGCCTCGGACAAGCATGAGGGAGGGCGCATAGTGACGCGGATGCATTATTATCTGACTAGGGACCAATATTTTGCAAAAAAATGAGAAAGAATATTGACAAGTATCTATCTACGTGATATAGTAGATAGGTAATGCTGATTTAGCTCAGTAGGCAGAGCGCATCCATGGTAAGGATGAGGTCGCCGGTTCGATCCCGGCAATTAGCATCTTTTATCCGTCCCTTGATAACGGGACGGATTTTTCTTGACATTTCCTCTCCCTTATAGTAAAATAGTCTCTGCGATGAGTCGATAAGTAGCGAGAGCTACTATTGAGCATAAGGAGGTCATAACGCAGGAGCGGACCTTGAGAAATTGTGTGAACCAGTTTCTCACATGGAGATGCCTCTCATACTTTCTGGTTTTGCCAGAAAGTTTTTTTATTATCTCAAACTCTCTTTCTGTCAATCAATTGACAAACATAAATTCTAAATAAAAAAACCTATCACATTAAGTGATAGGTTCTTTTACTTTTAGATTAACGTACTGTACGGATACGCATTGTATTTGTACGAACAGCTTCACCAAGTGGCACACCTGCAACGATAATCATATCATCACCAGATTGAACCAAACCTTGTTCAACAGCAATTTTCTCAGCAAGATCAAACATGTCGTCAGTGTTTGATGGACGGTCAGTAGTTACAGGAATAACACCCCAGTTCAACATCAATCCACGTTGTGTCAATTCGTCAAATGTGATAGCTAAGATATCAGCATCAGGACGATATTTAGAAATCAAACGAGCTGTGTGACCTGTCTTAGTAATGGTTACAATCAATTTAATGTTCATTGAACTTGTTGCATCTTTAACTGCAGAAGCCATAACTTCAGTCTTAGAGTGACGTTCAAACAAATCTGAATTCAAACGACCATATTCATTAAGAAGTGTTTGAGCATTCTTGTCAATAGTAGCCATTGTTGTAACTGATTCAAGTGGGTATTTACCGTTTGCAGATTCACCTGAAAGCATTGTTGCGTCAGTTCCATCGATAACAGCGTTAAATACGTCTGATACTTCTGAACGAGTTGCACGTGGTTTTT
>ERZ772909.1549-NODE-1549-length-12528-cov-13.790107_pt1 | contig 12528 bp, 11 predicted proteins | sample MGYA00511137_ERZ772909 | MGnify/ENA primary metagenome ERZ772909 (study PRJEB29015, sample SAMEA2738095) | human oral metagenome | biome: human oral; feature: human-associated habitat; material: saliva | place: China | collected 2270 ... | reverse complement strand
TTGAAATGGCCGTTCAACAAAACAAAAAATCCCCTTCCAAACGCGGTATGCACCGTTCACACGACGCGCTGACTGCGCCTTCACTGTCCGTTGACAGCGCAACCGGCGAAGTACACCGCCCGCACCACATTTCTCCAAACGGCATGTACCGCGGCCGCAAAGTGGTAAAAGCCAAGGGCGAATAATCCCGTTCGACTGACTGAAAAAGCCAGAACATTGCCATGCAATTACTGGCTTTTTTTGTATTGGATGCAACATCCGTACAAACTTTCGCCATAGGTCAATATAAAGGGACAAACCGTTCCGTATAATATTCCCGCATTTTGAAAACATACCCGAAAGCACCAAGGAAATTCCGATGAAACAGAAAATCTGGTACACCTACGATGATATCCACCGCGTCATCAAAGCATTGGCAGAAAAAATCCGGAACTCCGGCGTCAAATACGATGCCATGATCGCTATCGGCGGCGGCGGCTTTATTCCTGCACGTATGCTGCGCTGTTTTCTGGAAATTCCTATCTATGCCGTAACCACCGCTTATTACGACAGCGACAACGAAGGACAGGTTACAGAAGAAGTCAAAAAAGTCCAATGGCTAGACCCCGTCCCCGAAGCCTTACGGGGTAAAAACGTCCTTGTTGTCGACGAAGTGGACGACAGCCGCGTTACCATGGAATTTTGCCTGACAGAGCTGCTCAAAGAAGACTTCGGCACCATCGGCGTCGCCGTACTGCACGAAAAAATCAAAGCCAAAGCAGGTAAAATCCCCGAAGGCATTCCCTATTTCAGCGGCATCACCGTAGACGACTGGTGGATTAACTATCCATGGGATGCACACGATATCGATGAACACAACCGTCTTGCCGAAAGCAACCAAAACTGACCACCTTCAGACGGCATATGCAGGCATATGCCGTCTGCAATCCACCCCGCTACCGCCGCAGACCGAAAACCTGCCGGAAACACCCACCGGAGAAACCCCTATGATTACATTGGCCGTAGATGCCATGGGCGGCGACCAAGGACTTACCGTTACCGTACCAGGCGCAACCGCATTCCTCCAAGCACACCCCGATGTCCGCCTGATTATGACCGGCGACGAAGCACAACTCCGCCAAGCCCTGAACGCAGCAGGCGCACCGATGGAACTTATTGACATCTGCCATACCACCCAAGTTGTCGGCATGGATGAATCACCCCAGTCCGCCCTAAAGAACAAAAAAGACTCCTCTATGCGCGTTGCCATCAACCAAGTTAAAGAAGGCAAAGCCCAAGCCGCCGTATCCGCAGGCAACACGGGCGCGCTCATGGCAACCGCACGTTTCGTCCTCAAGACCATACCCGGCATCGAACGCCCCGCCATCGCCAAATTCCTCCCGTCCGACACCGACCATGTTACCCTTGCACTCGACCTTGGCGCGAACGTCGACTGCACCCCCGAACAGCTCGCCCAATTTGCCGTTATCGGCAGCGAACTCGTCCATGCACTCCATCCTCAAAAAGGACAGCCACGCATCGGGCTGGTCAACGTCGGCACAGAAGACATTAAAGGTACGGATACCGTCAAACAAACCTACAAACTGCTGCAAAACAGCAAACTCAACTTTATCGGCAACATCGAAAGCAACAGCATACTCTACGGCGAAGCAGATGTCGTCGTCGCCGACGGCTTTGTCGGCAACGTCATGCTCAAAACCATCGAAGGCGCAGTCAAATTCATGAGCGGAGCCATCCGCCGCGAATTCCAAAGCAACCTGTTCAACAAACTTGCCGCCATTGCCGCCCTACCCGCCCTCAAAGGGTTGAAAAACAAACTTGACCCGCGCAAATTCAACGGGGCCATCCTGCTCGGGCTGCGCGGCATCGTGATTAAAAGCCACGGTGGCACAGACGAAACCGGTTTCCGCTATGCCCTCGAAGAAGCCTACCATGAAGCCAAGTCTGCCAGCCTTTCCAAAATCGAACAAGGCGTAGCCGAACAGCTCGCCGCACTCGAAGCTGCCAAAGCCGTCCAAAACGAAATCGCCGCCGACTTGTAAAGAAACATACCCCATGCCGTCTGAAAACCAACCGTTTCAGACGGCATCTGCTTATCTTCGTCCCAACCCAATCATGGCAAGAAAAAACAGACCTAGACCTTTGCAAAATTCCCCCCAATCCCCTAAATTACCACCAAGACATTTAGGGGATTTTCTATGAGTACCTTCTTCCGGCAAACCGCACAAGCCATGATCTCCAAACATATCGACCGTTTCCCACCGTCATTATCAAGAACAGAGCGGGTTCCCCGTGTCTATCGACATTCTTGACAATGCCGAATAGCTGCTCAAACGGGTCTTCAAGCAAAAGTCAAAAGTGTAAACAACGCTGTTGATTTCCACACCAAGCATTTAAAAGGCTACCTGAAAGCTAGCACAGCGGAGTTCCGCCAAGCTAAAATTTCAGGTAGCCTTTTCTATTACTGCTGCCAGTATTTAGATAGATCTGGCTAACTTTTTCTCTGAAGATCATAAGAAATTTGTCAGATAGCTTTCAATCGTGCCGAAAGTTTCAAATTATGTTGATGGCTTCAGCCGACTATTTTATTACCAAAGTTTTAATACCAGCTGGGCGAATGTCACTAAAATGGGTTCACCATTCAGGTTGTAGGTATCTTTGCTACTAGCCCCGTTTTTTGGTTTTAATTTATCCCGATCAATGACCCATATATCGCGAGAGGTCCCACCAAATTTTGGTTTTAATTCCCGACCATCGAAAAGCCAAGTATCCTTTGATGTGCCACCAATTTTAGGTCTTATTTCCCTACCGTCGAAAACCCAGGTTTCCCTGGATGTTGCACCACTTTTCGGTTTCAACTCCCTACCATTGCATACCCAATCACGGGGTAAAGTAATATTTGCTCCTATGTGTTGAGAAATAGAAAAAGCAGAGAAAATTCAGTAAGTAATGTTAAAACAGAAGGCAACAATCATTTCAGGCTTTTGGTAGAACGGTTCTGCGAGACTATACTAGCAAGAACGGGGCTTATATCAGGCATATTGCTACCGAACAATCATCATGGAATGGAAACCGTTTTACTGCTCGGCGTAAAGCTTCCAGCTTATCAGACAATGAATGGTAAGCATTCCATAATTCTTCTAAGCGGTTATGGACTAGTGCATCATGTAGACCATCGGAACAGACGAGAACTGCCTCACCTTTTTGCAAGGTAAGAGAGTTGGTAAATATTTTAAAATGCTTTTCTTCATAATCTGCTACCAGGCAATGTGCTAGGGTATAGTAAATACCAGCATATTCCGTGTCTGGCTGCGCTTCTCCCTGTTCAATTAAATCGGCTAACACTGTGTGATCATGACTCAGTTGCCGCCAGCGGCCATGAGCAGATATATGGTAAATACGGCTATCGCCGACATTACAGATACGGCATAAACCGTTTGCTTCGACTATTGCCGAAGCAAAGGTAGAGGCCGAACCGAAATATCTATCAGCTAACGTGTCGCAGAAGCTGTCATGCAAGTTCCGTAGGAAACGGCCTTCGGCATCGCCTTCACGGGCGAATGCATCCATCCAAAACCGACTGGCCACATGCGGGGCGGGGCTGCTGAATACACCATCAGCTACGGCCAGCCGTACGGTGCCGGCTACTTCAGATAAACGGGTTTTGTGCAGTTTTACCTACCGAACTGCCATACCGTCAAACAAGGCATCTTGATTTCTGGTTTTACCGGCTCCGGCCATTTGAAAATAGGCGATCTGAAACATGTGGGTCCTTGCAGTCTAGCCCTTTCCTTTCTATTGACCTAATAAGAGCATTTCTTAGGTTTGGGTGACTCTAGTGGTACATCCTTGTGGGAGCATGTTTTCTGTTTTGGTTGGGTTTGTGCAGCGTTCTTGGGAGTCCCGTTTTTCCCGAGCGGAATTTTTTCTTTATCCAATATCATATTGAAGAAAGCAATGAATGCATCTTTATATTCGCTATTGGAATTCGAGCGGTGCCCTCGGTTAGGAATGATATTGAGCAATTCTTTGGGCAGTCGGATTTCATATTTATCTCCTCTGCCAAAATACCAAAATTTTTTACCCAATAGTACATTTTTCCCTGTCAAAACATCTGAATTAAATTCACTTTGACCATGCCCAGACCATGACGGCAGTGGTTCATAACTCTCAAATCTTTCTTCTACCCATATGCAATCTCCTGCTTCATTTTTATTTTTTGGAATTTTCCCGTTTAAGGATTTATCCGTCTCGCAGCGTGCAAGATATTCTGGCCATGTTAAAACCTCATCAACCTGCATACAGTAGATGATACGATCCTGATCTTTAAGGCAATCCAAACCAACAATGATATCTCCTACTTTGGCTGTCCGCCGGATCACCGGTTTACAAATGGCTAAGGTGCATGTATCAAAATCAGGGTTTGGTGCAGTGCCGAAATCGTAGGCGACTTTGTAGGTGTAGAAACGATTGCTGCTGCTCAGTTTTAATTTCATGATTAACTCCTTGCACTGTTAGACGTGGTTTTTAATAATGTTGGTAAGCCAGTTTTCCAGCTGGGGATAATATGTACTGTCTATGACAAATTCTTGCCCCCGTTTGGCACTATGAAGCACAATACTTTCAGAATCGTCTGAATATTCCCAACAATCCAAGTTCGAATGGTACGATAGGGCATGGTCATCAACTGGATAAAACCATTTCGGCAATTGCCAAACGCTACGCCCCATTCCATTTTTTGTTAATTGTAAAGCAGTAGAAAAAGACGGGAATACTCCGCCACCAAATGGAGTCATATCAGAATATACCGATTTGTTCTTAGCAAGATAAACTGTATTGCTAGGATGTGTGTAGTCTGCCTGATTAAAATGAGGGTGATCGATTAGCCATGGGTATGTTGATAATGCCTGTTCTCTATCTTTAATAGTGTTGAAAATTTCCCCTATTTCAAGCCAACCAAACATAACTTGGATATCAGGAGCAGCTTTTTTATATTGCCACCGTCCGGTTGCAGATTGTTCTACCTCTTTAAACCAGCCAAAAAATAGGAACACATCACCTATACCCACCTGATGGTTACTTAAATGGGTTTGTGCAGCATTTACCTGCCCAAATGCAGGTCGCCAATTAGAAGGAGTCTGTCGAGGATGTCGGCTAAGCTCCGGATCTAAATGGATGTGTTTCGGGGCCTTTCCTCCAGATAAGTCATCAACCATTTGATGAAGATCGATGCCGTCCAAATAAACATCATGTAAGGTTTTCTTATCATACGGGTTAGCTGGTATAGGCAGGGAAATCATTCTTCCATCAGGTAGGATGGGGCTTGGTATACCTCCGGCTGAACTGTCAAAACCTTTTCGTGAGAAAATAAGTTTCATGGTTTCTCCTTTTGTCCTTGTTAATAGATTAAGGGGCTATGGAAAATAGATTTGAAAAAATCGTTAAGGATATTTTTAGTTTTACCCAATTTGTTTCCGAAGCAGAAAATGAGATTCCCAACCAATCCTCTCGTTATTACGATTGCTGGTGGGAATTGGAAGTCTTGAATGCCTCTGCATTGGAAGATTGGGAACGCTCGGGAAAGCCGTTAGATTGGGAAAAATAGCAAAGGCAATATCGATCTGAAGCATTTGAATTAGTTAAAAAATTGAATCAAAGCAAGCGTAAGCCGGATTAAAAACCCAGTAATCAAAATGCCGTCTGAAGCAGATTTGGTTTTCAGACGGCATTTCCTTCGCTTAAAACAGCATATCTGCAATCCCGCCTCACCTGTCCACGGCAATCTGCATCTGAAAACCATCTGTATCCCAAACCACACCCCCATCCCTGTTTCCATCATTTGCACCCTGTCCGTATTGGGCAATCATCTGTTTTTCGCTTACAATAGCCGAATCTGAACCAACTCTCTAAAAAGGCCGTTCCCATGCAGTATGCAAAAATTTCCGGCACGGGCAGCTATCTTCCTGCCAACCGCGTCAGCAATGACGACCTTGCCCAAAAGGTAGATACCTCTGACGAGTGGATTACCGCGCGCACGGGCATTAAGTTCCGCCATATTGCAGCCGAAAACGAGAAAACCAGCGACCTTGCAGCCGAAGCGGCCCGCCGCGCCCTGGATGCTGCCGGATTGGACAGCGGCGAAATCGATTTGATTATTGTGGCAACGGCAACGCCGGATATGCAGTTTCCGTCTACTGCAACCATCGTACAGCAAAAATTGGGCATAACCAACGGCTGCCCCGCCTTCGACGTGCAGGCGGTGTGTGCGGGCTTTATGTACGCGCTGACGACGGCAAACGCCTACATTAAAAGCGGCATGGCGAAAAACGCGCTGGTCATCGGTGCGGAAACCTTCAGCCGCATTGTAGACTGGAACGACCGTACAACCTGCGTATTGTTCGGCGACGGTGCGGGCGCGGTGGTTTTAAGCGCGTCGGACAAACCGGGCATCATCCACGGCAAGCTGAAGGCAGACGGCAACTACCTGAACCTGCTCAATGCGCCCGGACAAATCGCCGAAGGAAAAATCTGCGGATCGCCTTATATCACTATGGACGGACCGGGCGTATTCAAGTTTGCCGTCAAAATGCTGGCAAAAATCGCCGACGAAGTTATCGGCGAAGCCGGTTATACCGCCGAACAAATCGACTGGATTGTTCCCCATCAGGCAAACCGCCGAATTATCGAATCTACCGCGAAACATTTGGGGCTGAGTATGGACAAAGTCATCCTGACCGTCCAAGACCACGGCAACACGTCCGCCGCCTCGATTCCGCTGGCTTTGGATACGGGCATCCGCAACGGACAAATCAAACGCGGTCAAAACCTGCTGCTCGAAGGCATCGGCGGCGGTTTCGCGTGGGGTGCGGTATTGATGGAATATTAACCTAATGCCGTCTGAAACAAGTTTTCAGACGGCATTTCCCTTACCATGAAGCGGCCAACCCTCCTCAAACCGATTGCGTGTGCGGCATTTTTACCTGCCGTCTCGATGTTTCTCCCCATATTGGGTGCGTGTTACTCAATATTATCCCTCTACACGTTTGCACTTTACGGCATAGACAAAAGGCGTGCCGTACAGGGAAAGTACCGCATTCCCGAATACCGCCTGCTCCTGCCTGCATTGCTCGGCGGCTGGGCGGGCGCGTATTTCGGCAGCATGACATTCAGACATAAGACAGCGAAAAAGCGTTTTGCATTCATGCTCCTCCTGACCGTTACAGGCAATATCCTGGCAACCTTCATCCTGATTTATTATTTTGTCCCGCCTGAATTTTTCGTAAAACTCGGGCAGAATACCTGATTATCCAACCAAATAAAGGAATACCATGTCTTTTGCATTCTTCTTTCCCGGACAAGGTTCTCAAAGCCTCGGCATGATGAACGGCTTTACAGGGCAGGCCGTCGTCAAAAACACATTTGACGAAGCATCCGCCATATTGGGTCAAGACTTATGGGCGATGATTAACGGCAGCGATGCCGAAATCATCGGACAAACCGTCAATACCCAACCCATCATGCTCGCCGCCGGCGTTGCCGTTTACCGCGCCTATTTGGAAGCGGGAGGCAAAACGCCTGCCGCCGTTGCCGGACACAGTCTCGGCGAATATACCGCGCTTGTCGCCGCCGGCGCATTGGATTTTGCAGACGCCGTCAGACTCGTGCGCCTGCGCGCCGAATTGATGCAGTCTGCCGTACCGCAAGGCGTAGGCGCAATGGCGGCAATTTTGGGTTTGGAAGATGAACAGGTAAGGCAGATTTGCACCGAATCCGCACAGGATGAAGTGGTTGAAGCCGTCAACTTCAACTCGCCCGGACAAGTCGTGATTGCAGGCAATGCCGCCGCCGTCGAGCGCGCCATGAACGCCGCCAAAGAAGCCGGTGCCAAACGCGCCCTGCCACTACCCGTGTCCGTACCTTCCCATTGCAGCCTGATGAAACCCGCCGCCGAAAAACTTGCCGAAGCCCTGAAATCGGTTGTAATCAAACAGCCGCAAATCCGCGTTATCCATAATGCCGACGTTGCCGCCTACGATGATGCCGACAAAATCAAAGACGCGCTCGTCCGCCAGCTTTACAGCCCCGTACGCTGGACGGAAACCGTCAACGCCCTTGTTTCAGACGGCATTGCCGAATCCGCCGAATGCGGCCCGGGCAAAGTTTTGGCAGGTCTGGCAAAACGCATCAACAAGGCCGCCGCGTGCAGCGCGCTGACCGATGCCGGACAGATTGCCGCCTTTATAGAAGCACACTGACTTCGTTCCGCAAAAAGCAGCCTGCCCTCCTCAGGCTGCTTTTCACGTCCGAACGGCGGCAGCCCCGTATTTACGCTATAATCCATCCCGACCAAACCACCGACAGCGGATGCCATTACAGTTTCCGCCTCACCGACATGATAGAAAAACTGACTTTCGGACTGTTTAAAAAAGAAGACGCGCGCAGCTTTATGCGCCTGACGGCATACATCCGCCCCTACAAAATCCGCATCGTTACCGCGCTGATTGCCATCTTCGGCGTTGCCGCCACCGAAAGCTATCTTGCCGCCTTCATCGCCCCCCTGGTCAACCAAGGTTTTGCCGCACCCGCTGCGCCGCCCGAACTGTCTGCCGCCTCCGGCATCCTCTCCACCCTGCAAAACTGGCGCGAACAGTTTACCTACATGATTTGGGGAACGGAAAACAAAATCTGGACCGTCCCCCTCTTTCTCATCACCCTCGTCATCATCAGAGGAATCTGCCGCTTCGTCAGCACCTATTTCATGACCTGGGTTTCCGTCATGGCGATCAGCCGCATTCGCAAAGACATGTTCGCCAAAATGCTCACCCTCTCCTCACGCTACCATCAGGAAACCCCGTCCGGCACGGTACTGATGAATATGCTCAACCTGACCGAACAGGCAATCAGCAACGCCAGCAGCGTCTTCATCGTCCTGACCCGCGACACCATGATCGTCATCGGACTGACCATCGTCCTACTTTACCTCAACTGGCAGCTCAGCCTCATCGTCGTCCTCATGTTCCCCCTGCTGTCCATGCTGTCGCGTTACTACCGCAACCGCTTGGAACATGTCATTGCCGACTCGCAAAAAAGCATAGGCACGATGAACAACATTATTGCCGAAGTTCATCAGGGACACCGCGTCGTCAAACTCTTCGGTGGACAAAAACAGGCCGCAAACCGCTTTGACGCCATCAACAGCACCATTGTCCGGCTTAGCAAAAAAATCACACAGGCAACGGCAGCACGCTCGCCGTTCAGCGAATTCATCGCCTCCTCCGCGCTCGCCGTCGTCATCTTCACCGCCCTGTGGCAAAGCCAAAAAGGCTACACCACCATCGGCGAATTTATGGCATTCATCGTCGCCATGCTGCAAATGCTCTCCCCCATCAAAAGCCTTGCCAACGTCAGCATCCCCATGCAGACCATGTTCCTTGCCGCCGACGGCGTATGCGGGTTTCTCGATACCCCGCCGGAACAGGACAAAGGTACGCTGACGCCGCAACACATCAAAGGCAGCCTCAGCTTCCGCAATATCGACGTCGAATACCGTTCAGACGGCATCAAAGCCCTCGACAACTTCAATTTGGACATCAGACAAGGAGAGCGTATCGCCCTTGTCGGACGTTCCGGCAGCGGCAAATCCACCGTCGTTAACCTGTTGCCCCGCTTTGTCGAACCGTCTGCCGGCAACATATGCATAGACGGCACCGACATCGCCGACATCAAACTCGATTACCTGCGCGCCCAATTTGCCCTCGTCTCCCAAGATGTATTCCTGTTTGACGACACCCTGTTTGAAAACGTCCGCTACAGCCGTCCCGATGCAAGCGAATCCGAAGTCCTGTCCGCCCTCCAAGCCGCCAACCTGCAAAGCCTGATTGACAGCTCCCCGCTCGGACTGCACCAGCACATCGGGGCGAACGGCAGCAAACTTTCCGGCGGCCAACGGCAACGCGTCGCCATCGCCCGCGCCGTTTTGAAAGACGCACCGATACTGCTTCTGGACGAAGCCACCAGCGCACTGGACAACGAATCCGAACGCCTCGTCCAACAGGCACTTGAACGCCTGATGGAAAACCGTACCAGCATCATCGTCGCCCACCGCCTGACCACCATCGAATCCGCCGACCGCATCATCGTCATGGACGGTGGCAAAATCATCGAACAAGGCACACACGATCAACTCATGTCCCAAAACGGCTACTACACCATGCTGAGGAACATCTCCGGAAAAGATACCGCTGCCTTTCAGACGGCATAAACAAAATGCCGTCTGAAATGGTACAATCATCCAAACCTCTTCAGACGGCATAATATTCGTCAGTCCATCCGATTATCTTCAATCACCGTAAAACCCATTATGACCCAAGACAAAATCCTCATTCTCGACTTCGGTTCGCAAGTTACCCAGCTTATCGCCCGCCGTGTGCGTGAAGCCCATGTTTACTGCGAGCTGCATTCCTTCGACATGCCTTTGGACGAAATCAAAGCCTTCAATCCGAAAGGCATCATCCTCTCCGGCGGCCCCAATTCCGTTTACGAATCCGATTATCAAGCCGATACCGGCATTTTCGATTTGGGCATTCCGGTTTTGGGCATCTGCTACGGAATGCAGTTTATGGCGCACCACTTGGGCGGCGAAGTTCAGCCCGGCAACCAGCGCGAATTCGGTTACGCGCAAGTCAAAACCATTGATAGCGAACTGACCCGCGATATTTACGACGACGCGCCGAATACGCTGGACGTATGGATGAGTCACGGCGACAAAGTGTCCAAACTGCCCAACGGCTTTGCCGTCATCGGCGATACCCCGTCATGCCCGATTGCCATGATGGAAAACGTCGAAAAACAATTCTACGGCATCCAATTCCATCCCGAAGTGACCCACACCAAACAAGGCCGCGCCCTGTTGAACCGCTTTGTCTTGGACATCTGCGGCGCGCAACCCAGCTGGACAATGCCGAACTACATCGAAGAAGCCGTTGCCAAAATCCGCGAACAGGTCGGCAGCGACGAAGTGATTTTGGGTTTGTCTGGCGGCGTGGACTCTTCCGTAGCCGCCGCACTGATTCACCGCGCTATCGGCGACCAACTGACCTGCGTGTTTGTTGACCACGGTCTGTTGCGTTTAAACGAAGGCAAAATGGTGATGGACATGTTTGCCCGCAACTTGGGTGTGAAAGTGATTCACGTCGATGCCGAAGAGCAATTCATGGAGAAACTCGCAGGCGTTACCGATCCCGAGAAAAAACGCAAAATTATCGGTGCGGAATTTATCGAAGTATTTGATGCCGAAGAGAAAAAACTCACTAACGCCAAATGGCTGGCGCAAGGCACGATTTACCCCGACGTCATCGAATCCGCAGGTGCGAAAACCAAAAAAGCCCACGCCATCAAATCGCATCATAACGTCGGCGGTCTGCCTGAAAACATGAAGCTCAAGCTGCTTGAGCCGTTGCGCGACTTGTTCAAAGACGAAGTGCGCGAACTGGGCGTCGCTTTGGGCTTGCCGCGCGAAATGGTGTACCGCCATCCGTTCCCCGGACCCGGTTTGGGCGTGCGCATCTTGGGCGAAGTGAAAAAAGAATACGCCGACTTGCTGCGTCAGGCGGACGATATTTTCATCCAAGAATTGCGCAACACCACCGACGAAAACGGCACATCTTGGTACGATTTGACCAGCCAAGCCTTCGCCGTGTTCCTGCCCGTAAAATCCGTCGGCGTAATGGGCGACGGACGCACTTACGATTACGTCGTCGCGCTGCGCGCAGTCATCACCAGCGACTTCATGACCGCACACTGGGCAGAACTGCCGTACTCACTGCTCGGCCGCGTGTCCAACCGCATCATCAACGAAGTCAAAGGCATCAACCGCGTGGTTTACGATGTGAGCGGCAAACCGCCTGCCACGATTGAATGGGAATAAACAGCCGACTGTGCTGTTCAATACGGCACAGTCCTTTGGTTATCGGAAAAAAGGAAAAGACATGAGTACACAAGATTTAAGCGGCAAAGTCGCATTGGTAACAGGCGCATCGCGCGGTATCGGTGCAGCGATTGCCGATACGCTGGCGGCAGCCGGTGCCAAAGTCATCGGTACGGCGACCAGCGAGAGCGGTGCGGCGGCGATTAGCGAGCGTCTGGCGCAATGGGGCGGCGAAGGTCGTGCATTGAATTCCGCCGAACCCGAAACCATCGAAAGCCTGATTGCCGACATCGAAAAAGCGTTCGGCAAGCTGGATATTCTGGTCAACAACGCCGGCATCACCCGCGACAACCTCTTGATGCGTATGAAAGAAGAAGAGTGGGACGACATCATGCAGGTCAACCTCAAATCCGTGTTCCGCGCCTCTAAAGCCGTCTTGCGCGGCATGATGAAGCAACGCGCCGGCCGCATCATCAACATCACATCCGTCGTCGGCGTAATGGGCAATGCCGGTCAGACCAACTATGCCGCGGCAAAAGCAGGCTTAATCGGTTTCTCCAAATCCATGGCGCGCGAAGTCGGCAGCCGCGGCATTACCGTCA
>ERZ772909.1546-NODE-1546-length-12547-cov-4.827810_pt1 | contig 12547 bp, 8 predicted proteins | sample MGYA00511137_ERZ772909 | MGnify/ENA primary metagenome ERZ772909 (study PRJEB29015, sample SAMEA2738095) | human oral metagenome | biome: human oral; feature: human-associated habitat; material: saliva | place: China | collected 2270 ... | reverse complement strand
CCAATATCATCTGCTAATTCTTTCAAGATGTTTTGCAAGGATGGCGGAGCCGGAATAGAGTCAGGAACAGAAAAACTCAAGCCTTGAGCTTGACCAGGCCCATGATAGGGATCTTGACCTAGAATTACCACTTTAACCTCTTCCAGAGGAGTTGTTATAAGAGCCTGAAAAACTTTTTCCTTAGGCGGATAGACTGTACCTTGAGCATATGCTTGCTCCATAAACTGATTGATTTTCCCGAAATACCCTTCAGGTAATTGCTCCTTAATGAGCGTATGCCAGGATGAGTGTTCCATTACTTTCTCTCCTTTACCGTATCCATCGAAAAGCACGTCTTAATTCATCCGTACCATTTTTAAAAAAGCATAAACCATGTGCAAGTATGATTTTATCCGGTTTCCAGTTTAACATACGGGAAAAGGAAACCTTTGCTTCCCTTTGTCTTCCTAAAAAAGTCATCCGATAATCGATAGGAGTTTGTCCATCAGGGGATGTTACACGAGCTAAACGATAGAATCTTCTGCGGATTGGACTAGCTATCTTTTCCGCTTCAAAATTCTCTATGAGGTCTGTCACAATCAGTGTTTTAGTTGATTTATGAAAAAACACCACCTCTTCAATGACTGAACTTCCCCTAAAAATGATTTGATCAATCTCATCAGACCATAAGTCAGGAGCCTTATCTGTTAAGGGAGCATCAAATACAACCTTGACTTTCTGACTTTTCGCTCTCTCTTCTACTCCTGGACTAGATAATGCCTGCGCATGAGGATATCTTTGTTTCCAATCTGCAATATAGGCGTAGTGAATCTTATTTGGTGAAATCAGGTAAGCGACTTTGCCCAAAGCGTCCAGTTCAGTGAAAAGTTTCTCATTTGGTGCAATAGGAGAATGAATCCAAAGTTTGCCATCATTTAACTTAATCACCGTCATACGTGTCTGAAAAGGAAGTTTAAAGATCTTCATGTCCATTTGAATCAAATCACCATCTACTATCCAGATATTTTGATCAACTTCCTTTAGTGTATACAATGGTTCATAAAGAGAAAGTTCTGCCCTTAACATCGTTATCTATTCCTTCTTTCTTACTGCCTCTATTATAGCAAAAAGTGGCTATCTAAACCACTTTTTACAGTTTATCTAAGAGTTCTAGCAGAGCTTGATAAGAGTCAACTTCATAAGTCGGCTGGGCTTGTGTATTATTTTCCAAATGGTCAGGATTATACCAAACCGTATCAATACCAACATTATTTCCCCCTTGAATATCAGCTGATAAAGAATCACCAATCATAAGGGCGTCGTTTTTATCAAAGTTAGGGATTAGAGCCCCGATTTTCTCATAAAACTCAGTATCTGGTTTTTGAGTATGAAGTTGTTCTGAAATAAAGATCTCCTTGAAAAATGGTGCAATACCAGAATGATCTATACGACCTGTCTGGATATATGTTATTCCATTTGTCGCAGCATATAGTTCATAGCCTTCATTAGTCAAAGTTTTTAATAGATTTTCAACCCCAGGAAAAATTTGACCTTGTTTTGATAAGAACAACTGATAACGTTCAGCTAAGTATTGGCCATCCTTTTCAATTCCGAAATGAGCGAATAATTTTGAAAATCGTGTATTAACTAATTCCTGTTTTGTAATCTTCTTCTGTTCTAAATTCTTCCAGAGAGTCTTATTCATAGGTACATAATAATCTTTATATGCTCTGATATCCACTACTCCTTCTTCTTTTAAAAGTTGCGTTAAGGCTATATCCTCTGCACTATCAAAATCAAGTAATGTATGGTCTAAATCGAAGAGTAAAAATTTGTAAGTCATAAGAATAGTATCCTAAAGTTTCTAAATAATGATTGTTAAAATGCATTCACAATCCTTAGCTCTAAGTATATCATATTGAATACCTTATTTCTAAAACTTAGTTCATATCTTAACCAAATTTTTAACTCATTATAGGTTAAATTTTTTTAAAAGTTTGTAAAAAATGAACAATCTTTTTATTCATTTTAATAATTTATCGGAAATATCTTACTATTTTATGTTATTATTTGCTCTACACACTTTACTGTGATATAATTCACAATATAGGGAAGTTTTAGTATTAGACTAGGAGGAGGATCGGTTAAGGTTTGTCTAAAAACGTACCTATCGTTTTTTAGTTGTCTGTCTACTATATTTATCAACCGTTAAGTATATTCTATCTTCTATAGAAAGGGCAAAACATGAATAAGAAAAAAATAAGAATAGTTGCATTTTTGGTATGCTTACTAACTACTTTACTTTCATTAGGTTACAGTAACACCTTTGCTGAAACTCCTGAGGTTTCAGTATCTGGAAAATTTGTAGATACAATTACTAGTGTCAATGTTACTAACAATGAAGGTGGTAACCTAAGTTGGGATTTGGAACAATGGGCTACTTTTAGAATCAATGCTACCTATGATTTGGCAGGTAAAAACGTCAAGGCTGGCGATACTACGGTCCTAACAGTTCCTGAAGCTCTAATAATTACATCAGATACTTTTACTATCCGTGACATTAATACTAATGAAATTATAGCTAATGCTAAAGTAAGTGCTGATAATAAATCTATTTCAATAACATACACAGACTATGTTGAAAAACACTCAGATACCAATGGTTCCTTCTTCTTCTATTCAAGAGTAGATTTTAAAAAACATCCTCAACAAGGGGAAATTCCAATAGAAATTACTATCAACAAGGAAACTAAAGTTGCTGGTAAAATCACTTTTAAGGGGATAGGAAATGGGAACCCAAGACTTTTAACTAAAACTAGCTGGGTAGACAATACAGATTATAAAACAGTTGAGTATACAATCTCAGTTAACCGCACAAGAGAGAATATTCAACAAGTGACAATTGAAGATCAATTAAAATTTACAAATGCAAGCTACATCAAAGATAGTATTAAAATTATTAAGGGTAAATTCGCATTTGTTGAAGGTGAATGGCAATTTACTGATAGAACTGATGTAACCGATCAACATACTATCACGATATCTGAAGATGGTAGTTCTTTTGTAATCGATTTAGGAGATATCACTGAACAAGATCAGTATCGTATCGCTTATAAAGTTCGAATGAACTACCAACCTGTAGACGGTGAGTTATTGAAAAACGATGTAACTTTGAAAGGTAAGGGAATTGTCCTTAAAGAAGCTAGTAATGCTGCTGCTGTTCAAATAGCTGGTGGAGCTGGTGTTGGATATGTTTATTCCATTAAAATACTTAAAGTTGATGACCAAAATCAACCTTTAGAAGGTGCCAAGTTTAAAGTTGTACGTCAAGCCAACAATCAGGTAATAGGTGAATATACGACTGATGAGAATGGTTTAATTACAGTTAAAGATTTATTAAAAGATAAGTATATTTTAACAGAAACTCATGCTCCTTCAGGTTATGTTATTCAAGATACTGAAACGATTGTTAATGTTGAGGATTTCGGAAGTGATCATGCTGTTACAAAAACCATTGTAAATACTAAAGAAGTTCCTACGACTACTACTGTAACTACTACTGAAGTGCCTACGACTACCACAGTTACGACTACTGAAGCGCCAACTACGACTACAGTTACGACTACTGAGGCACCAACTACGACTACCGTAACAACTACTGAAGCACCTACGACTACTACAGTAACTACTACTGAAGCGCCTACGACTACTACAGTAACTACTACTGAGGCACCAACGACTGCTGTTATGACTACAGAGGAACGAAAGACAACGACAACAACTGCAGACGTTGCTACAACAAAAGTAACTACAACTGAAGAAAAACCTGGACTTCCTTTTACTGGGGAGAGCAAAGAGACTCTTATGGCAGTTCTTGGTTCACTTGTTCTAGTTTCGTCTATTGTCGTTCTTGCAAAAACTCGTAAAACTGAAAATAATTAGGCATATAGAAGATAAGATTTAGTTTTTTAGTCTTTAATCATTACAAAATTAAAAGGATTTACTTTAAAAGTAAATCCTTTTGCGTTTCTTTTATACATTTTAAATAAAAATCATAACTAGAATACGTATAAAAAACGATAACTTAATCAGTTTAGTTATCGTTTTTGTATTTTAGTCTTTATCGCCGAGTCTGCTATTGATAGTCATCATGATACTAGCAATCTTTTCGCCCCAGTATGGATCAGAAGCGTATAAAACGTTCATACCAGATGATTTATTCCCAAGGTGAGTTCTACCTTCATCTAGGTAATTTTCTCGAATCCATTTTGCAGCACCCAAAATTCCTTTATCAACATTATCAAAGCTTTTAGCAGATTGGTATGGTGTTGAATCATAGGCTGCAATACCAAAGAAATTATTCTTATCCTTTGCAATTTGACTACGTCCCCATGAACTTTCTAAAGCACTATGAGCCATTAAATATAGGGCATTAATTTGATAACGTCTTTCAGCTTCCTTAAAAATAGCCCCTTTCCCAGCTAAACGACTTCCTTTGATATTCATTAGAGAATATACTTTATCTAACTCTTCCGCAGTATAATTAGTCGGTTTACTTAAATCTCTAAATTGGAAAGGATTATTAATTGAGAAGTTGTCAAAGTTAATTCCATCTGCTGAATAATATTTTTTACCAACAGACATTGAAGAATGATGAGGCGCAACTCGAATACTAGTATATGGTGATAATTCATGATATACATAGCGACCATCACTAGTATAGTGCGGTATGAATTCGTTGCTAGCGCTCACTGCTGTTAGGTCACTTTTATTCATATACCCTGATAATCCTGAAACTTGAACTGGTATTCTACCACTTTGAGTTTCAGAACCAGTGACAGTAACAATACTACCTTGGTTAATATAGCTCAGACGAGTACCTGATGCACTATAAATATAAGCCGTAATTGGTTTCACTTTATAATGTGACGTTTGATCAGAAATCCATTTTCCATTACTTTGGAAAGTGTAATCTTTACCTTTTATATTATAAGTACCAGTTACATACGCACCATTTTCTTTCAAATAATACCAAGCATTGTAGTTTTTATCATAAATCCATTCATTTATGGCCATGTAACCACCAGACTTAAGATAGTACGCTCCCTGCCAGTCATTTTCAGCGTATGTTCCATCAGGTTTTATGTAAAACCAGCTATTGTATTTCTGATCAAAGACCCATTCAGCTGAGGCCATGGCGCCACTATTTTTTAGGTAATATTTATTTTTCCAGATACTACTTTCCATGATGCCATCAGTATCAAAATGATACCAGACACCTTTAATTTTTTCCCATTTATCTCGAGAGATTTTACCTTCTTGATTAGCATAAAACCAGTTATCACCTAGTTTAACCCAACCATTTTCTACTAAAGCACCACTAACATTAAATAAATAGTCATTGTAAATGGTGTTATTCAGCATGATCCCATCTTGATTGAAATAATACCAAACACCAGAAATCTTCTTCCATTTATTTTTAACTATTTTACCTTCTTCAGAAGCATAAAACCAGTTGTCACCTAATTTTATCCAAGAATTCTCAACTAGTGCACCACTTTTGCTAAAAATATAATCATCAAAGACTGTATTACTAAGCATGACCCCATTTTGATTGAAATAGTACCAAACTCCACCAATCTTTTTCCAATTGATCACAGGTTGATTGTTTTCGTAGAAAAGCCACTGGCTATTTTCTTGTTGCCATCCTTCTTTTTTTACTTCAGTTACTTTTTCTTTTGGTTGAGCTTTCTCAGTTTCTTTTTTGGAATCTTTTTTTTCTTCTTTTGCCTGCTCAGGTTTTACAGTAGTTTGTGAAGCTTCCTTCTCACTTTTATTTTCTTCTTTGTGCTCTGTAGGTTCACTATTAATGACTGATGTTGTAACTTGTTCATCTTTATTTGCTGCTTTAGACTCATCAGCAAAAATAGTGGATTGCGAAATACTTGCTACCGACAAGGAAAGCGCACATATCAGCATTACTTTTTTCATTCTAAACTCCTAATAAATACAGTCTTTCTGTATATATTTTTCCTAGATATTTTTTTAATGGGGGTATTATCCATTATATTATACATTATTATTTTAAATATAAAAGCGTTTTTTGGGGGAAGATAGAAACTTGTAATCTATTTAAAATATTTTAGAAATAAACGTAAAAAAACAGTCGTACATAAACTGTACGACTACTTTTCTTAATACTATTTATGCCTTACCATAGACTTCTTTGTGATTGGTTTGAGTAACTCTTTTTGTATTTTTCAAAGGATTAGTTTGTATAAAAATGGAAAGAATAGCTATTACTGAAAAAGCAATACCTACATACCAGTAAGGGGCATCAAGAGTAGTTGAACGACCAGAAAGATTGACAATTCCTCGGAAAAGCGTACCTGCTGTAATAATCGCTACTGCCGAATTCCATAAATTAAGACTAATACGAGAAAATTGAGGAAGAACTTTGAGAAATATTGTTAGTAGAATCCCCCCTACAAGAGGTACTGCAAATAAATAATGCATATAAATAGACGTTTCTCCAAAGCTGAATGCTTCGTAAATTCTAGAAAAAGCAAAGAAGAAAATCGTAATTAGTGTATAAGAGATGGCAGTTTTTTTAAAACGTTTTTTGTTAGGATTAATAACCGATGTAGACAATATCACTCACCGCCCTTTCTGAAATTTTGTTTCCTCCAGTCGTTGGTTTATTGATAACCTGACCGTTGAAGTAAAGTGTAGAGGATCCCCCACCATCAAGATTGTAGGCAGTTTTTGCACCATAGGATTTCATGACCTCAGCAAGCTGGTACAAAGAGAGACCTTCACTTTCGGAAGTACGTCCGTCAGAAACAACAATAATGTAGTGGTTTTCGTCGATAATACCAATGGCTGTACGTGGATTCGAAGCCATAGCTTGTCCAACTTCTGTATTGGCATTAACAGTAATTTCACCATTTTCGACCAAGGCCGGCCCAAAAGCTAAGAGGTTAACAACTCCATCATTGACAAGTTGCTCAGCTGAAATCTGGTCTTCGTAAATAATCTTGAAAGAGCCGTCTTTATAAATAGCTAAATCACCATTATTAGAATTTTCACGAACAGTATCACGATAGATAACTCCATTACGGATAACATAACCTGTAGAATTGGCACCGTAATAGTCACCATTAACTGCTAAAATCGCGTTATTATCTGCAGCAGTTACAGATGTTTTAGCAGTTACGTTTGTTCCAAATGAGTTTTGAGCAAATGCTGTTTTTAGATAATTTGACGAACTTACAGTAACATCTGCAACATATACCTGGGTGTTATTCACCGTCTTTTCTGACAAATTGATAGAGATATTGTCGTCTTTATAACTTGAATCAGTTACTGTTGCTGTTTTAGCAGCTTGGCTCGCTGTGGCTATATTTGTAGTAGTGCTAAGTGTTGCTACTGTTGAAATAGTTTCAGCTAATACAAAGGTTTTCAGCATAGAGTAACTAAAGGATCCTGTTAAGAGTAGGCCTAGAACCGACGCATAAGCATATCGTTTCTTTAAAAATTTCATAGTACAGTAGATGTCCTTTCTTTAAAGATGAATTTCTTCTGAACAGTCCATGAGACTGCAAAGAGAAGAATACCGACAATAATCTTAGAAATTAGGAGATTAATACCAAACACAGTAAAGAATAGACGAATAAGCAGAGTATCTAACATAAAGAGTCCAACTGCTAAACCAAAGTATCCCATTCCTGTCTTAGCAAGGCTATCGTTGTTTTTAAAGACTAGTTTCTTATTTGTAGAGTAATTAAAAATTGAGCTGGTCACACGGGCTAATCCGTTAGCTAGGAAGATACGGAAACTCGTCGGAACTGTTGGTAAAACCAAGATTGCAATAGCGTAGACAAGGTAGTCTACAACAAAACTACTAAGAGACGATAATGCAAATTTAAAAATATTTTTATAAATCATTAATCCATCTCTAACCGGACGGAAGTGTGAAGCCTCATTATCGTTGATATAAACTGTTTCAATAGGAACTTCTAAAATTGGATACTCTTTGCTTGCTTCAAGCAACATGTTCATTTCGTATTCGTAACGATTTCCTTCTATTTTTAGCATAAAAGGAATGAGATTTGTTGTAAAAGCACGAAGCCCTGTTTGTGTATCTGTTACTCTTACTCCTGTTTGTAGTTTAAAGAGTGCTTTCGTTAAGCTATTTCCAAAACGGCTACGAAGAGGTACTTTACCTGTGAAAGCACGCACACCTAGGATTAGCTTGTTCGGATTTTCAGAAGCTTTATTAGCCGTACGGAAAATATCCCAAATTTTATGCTGACCATCTGCGTCTGCCGTTACGACCGTTCCATAGCTATTTTGTTTTTGAATATAAGCAAAGGCCGTTTTAAGTGCTTGACCCTTACCTTGATTCACTTGGTGACGGAGCACCGTAGCATATTCTTCTGCTTTATCAAAAATATTTTGACACTTCGATGAACTACCGTCGTCGATAACTAAAATATGAAAATTACTCTTTTCATGGATTCTTTCGATGAGTTTAATCAGTTTATTATCAGGTTGATAAGCTGGAATTACTATATAGTTCATACCGGCACTCCTTTCTTAATGATGGAATAACTATACAGAACATCGCTTAAAGATAACTTATATCAGTTTTCTTTAAGAAAAAGTTAAAGAAAGTTTAAGATAAGAACGCGATTTTCTCTCGAAAGTAAAAACAATCTAGGTTCATAAATATACAAAAACCCTCAATTATCAAGTGTAATTGAGGACAGAATTTACTATAAAATAGGATGTTTACTCTATCTTATCTCTTAATTTCTCAACAAAGAGATAAGCTGCGGGACAGGTTAAAGTATTTTTGATAGTCAAGTTATTGATTTGATAAATCTTTTTTCGGTCAGTATGTGGAAATTTTCTGCAAGCCTTGGGACGGACATCATAGATGGAACAAAGATTGTCACCACCAAGAAATGGACACGGCATAGACTTAAAGACTTTGTCACCGTCTTCGTCTACCAGTAGAAATTCGTCTTCGAAAGCAGGTAATTTCATTTTAAAATACTTGGCAATGCGTGTGATATCTGCTTCCTTAAAGTCTGGTCCAAGGCTCTTGCAGCAGTTTGCACAGGCTGTACAATCAATTTCTTCAAACACCTCTTGGTGAATCTCCAGCGCAATCTTATCTAAATTTTTAGGAGCTTTCTTTTTTAAATTTCCAAGAAATTTCCGATGTTCTTTTTGCTTCTGTAATGCTAATTGGTGGTAGTATTCGATATCGATTTCTTTTGACATAGATTCTTTTACATCCTTTTCTGAAACTAGTATACCATAACTGAAAATAAATAAAAACTACTGCCAAGAAAGGCAATAGTTTTTACAAGATTAGTTCACTTCGACTACCTCAACCAACTCTTTCCCAAGTAAAATCAAATATTTTTCTACTTTATTTATTTGGTAAGAACGAGACAAGGCTTCTGCATAAAGTTCTAGTTGACCACGATAACGCTCAATCAGTTGACTAGCATGATCGTATCGGTCTGTCTTGTAGTCAAATAGAATAATCTTATCCTCATAGAGGAGATAACCATCTAAGATTCCACGGACAACAAAATCTTCCTGACTCTTATCATCTCGTTTTAACATTGAGAAAGGTTGTTCTCGATAAAGTTTATCTTGGTTTGCAAGAATCTCTTGACCAAGATCTGTATCAAAGAAAGACAAGATTTTTTCTAGATTCACTTTATCTTTAACAGCTGAGCTTGCTTGCACTTGTTCTAAAGCTTCTTCCAGAGTTTCTATACTTGACTTCTGAGAAAGGTTGATTCGTTGCATAAGTTCATGGGTGGCACTACCAATCTCAACTCCAGTAACTTTTTCGGTTTTGGAGAAGTCTGGAAGTTCAAACTGAATGCTATTCTCTTTTGGTTTAGATTGACCTGCTACCACGACACCTTCCATATCCATGACTGATTCATAGAACTTTTTAATCTGGCTTGGCGTTTGCACACTTGGAAGATTGATTGCAGCACTGTGAATTTCATTATAGATTTCCACTTCTTTTAGCATTTGTAAAGCTTCCCTAATAGTATCAGATTGACGATTGTTTGCTTGGGATTGGTCTTGAAGTTGACTTCTATTTTCCAATTCTCCGATAGCTTCTTTGGTCAGTTGTTCTTCACCTTCAAAGCGCACACTAAAGTGTAAGTCCTCTTTAGAAAAGGCCTGATAGATTGCCCAAATCCAGTCCTGGAAATTTTGAGCATCAAGTCTAGTTTCACGAGTCAAAAGACCTTTCTCATTTGTCGGATATTCTTTAGACTCCAACTTTTCACGAGATCCTTTTCCGACTAGATAGAGTTTTTTCTCAGCACGAGTCATGGCTACATACAGTAAACGCATCAACTCAGAATAGCTTGCTAATTGTAGCTCCTCCTCATTTTGACTATAAGTCAAGCTTGGAATCGATAACTTAATCGTAGATGGAAGATATTCCTCTTTTGCATTTGTAGCTACTCTAGCAACATACTTGAGACCAAGGCCATTTTTACGACTAAGGATAACTTCAGACATGGAATCTTGCTTGTTAAATTGCTGATCGATATTGAGAATAAAGACATAAGGGAATTCAAGCCCCTTACTCTTATGAATACTCATCAGCTCTACAGCATCCTTAGGTGGAGCTACAGTGACACTAGCAAGGTCGTGCTTAGCTTCCAAGACTTGATCAATCATAGTTATGAAACGCGATAAACCTTTAAAATTACTCTTTTCAAACTGGTCAGCTCGTAGTGCTAGGGCATAGAGGTTGGCCTGTCTAGCCTGACCATTTGGTAAAGCACCAACATAATCATAGTAGAAACGTTCGCTATAGATTTTCCAAATAAGATCATAAAGTGAATGCGTTTTTGAGAACAAACGCCAAGCATCAATAGTTTCCATGAAAAGACTAAGCTTTTTATGTAGTTCAGATGTTATCAACTCATTTTGAGGACTAGTTTTTGCTCGAGCATTGACTAATTTTTCATAAAAGTTCTCTTGAACCTTATCCTCAGAATTTTGAAGAGCTAGACGAGCCAATTCATCCTCATCAAAGCTAAACATCGGAGACTTCATTAAAGCTACTAACGCGAAGTCTTGCAGAGGATTATGGATAACACGAAGAGTATCCAACATAACCTGCACTTCTAAAAATTGCAAATAATTGTTTTGAGCGCCATCCGTTTTAACTGGTATCCCATATTCTGACAAGGCAAGTAAAACTTGATCATTGCGGCTTCTGCTAGCAGTTAAAAGAGCAATATCATTGAAAGGGACACCCTTATTATGATGAAGATGCAATATCTCCTTAATGACCATGCGCATTTCACCAGTCAGTTTATTGGTCGAAAACTCTTCCTCTTCCTTAGAATCGCCATCTTCGTCTTTATCATACAAGAGGACTTCTGCTCTATTTTCTGGATTTGGCTGTATATCAGTATTTCCGAAAACAAGTTGATGCATGCCGTCATAAGATATCTCTCCAACTTCCTCATCCATTAGATGCTTAAAGACGTCATTAGTGGCATCTAAAACTTCTGAACTACTACGGAAGTTTTCCTTGAGAAGAATTAATTGACCTTCTTTGCCATCCTGAGCAAAGCTGTGGAATTTTTCATTGAAGATTTGGGGATCTGCCTGTCTAAAACGATAAATAGACTGCTTAATATCGCCCACCATAAAACGATTAGAACCGTTTGAGAGGAGTTCCAACATTCTTTCTTGGATATGGTTGGTATCTTGGTATTCATCGACCATGACTTCGTGAAAACGTTCCTGATACTCTTGTCGCACCTGAGGGAAGTTTTCCAATATCTCAATGGTATAGTGGCTAATATCAGCAAATTCAAAGGCATTTTCTTCACGTTTACGCTTTCGATAAGCTGAAACAAAATCACTCATGAAAACTTGGAAAGTCTTTGCCAAGTCCCAAGACTCTTGATGATAATCTTCCTGGAATTTCAATAAAGTAATTTGGTCATTTAGTGCAATTAGCTTTTCAAACTTGTCTTTTCTCTCTTGGTTGTACGCTTCTTTCAGTTCTAGGAGTTCAGCCTTGCGACTAGCATTTGTGAGAGCACGGCCACCCTTATCCTTAGAAATACTCACAACTCGCTCTAGGACTTCTTGATATTGACTAAAAGTAGATTCATGAGTTAAAGAGCCAATTTCATCAAGAACTTGTTGGACAGCTTCTAAGTAGGCAGCTTTTCCGAATTCATTTGCATCATTATCTAGATGGTAACGGAAGAAACTTTCCAAATCCCAGAGTTTTTCCTTTATATCATCTGCTAGTTTTTCTTTAGAAATCGTAAAATCAGCATTTTCAAAGCCTTTTAAGAAAGATTCCTCTAGCCATGCCTGAGGATTACTAGTGGATTGTAAGAACTCATAAATCATATAGACCTGTTTACGCAATCCACGTGCATCCTTACTTTTACCCGCAAAGTTCTTGACCAGCTGACTAAACTGTTCTTGTTCCTGACTTTGGTAGTATTTTTCAAAAACTTGCCGAAAGACTTCATTTTTTAAA
>ERZ772909.1544-NODE-1544-length-12558-cov-5.158842_pt1 | contig 12558 bp, 10 predicted proteins | sample MGYA00511137_ERZ772909 | MGnify/ENA primary metagenome ERZ772909 (study PRJEB29015, sample SAMEA2738095) | human oral metagenome | biome: human oral; feature: human-associated habitat; material: saliva | place: China | collected 2270 ... | reverse complement strand
GGGCTCCGTCCTCGAAGCGCCCCCAGGCGCTGAAGAGGGGGCACTCCCCCGCGAGTGTTGTCCGGTACAACCTTTCAAACAACTAACCCACGGAAGCGGCACTCCCCCGCGAGCGGCGTCCGGTACACCCTCTTCTCGCAAACGCATCCAGAAAACGTAACGCTCCCCCATCTACAGACAGTAGGTGAGGGAGCGTTATGTCTTTATAAGGCGAAAGTCTGAAGGATTAGCCCTCTACGGAGCGGAATGCTACAACCGCGTTGTGACCGCCGAAACCGAAGGAGTTCGACAGTGCCACGATCTCGCCAGCAGGCAGCTCGCGCGCCTCGGTCACCACGTCCAGGTCAATCTGGGGGTCCTTGTTGTCCAGGTTGATGGTGCAGGGCGCGGTGCGGTGGTGCAGAGCCAGGACGGTCAGCACAGCCTCAAGAGCGCCCGCGCCGCCGAGCAGGTGGCCGGTCATGGACTTGGTTGCGGAGACGGCGATGTTCTTGGTGTGCTCGCCGAAGGTTTCGTGCATTGCGGTTGCTTCGGGCAGGTCACCGGCGGGGGTGCTGGTGGCGTGCGCGTTGATGTGCACGACGGTCTTCGGGTCGATGTTGCCGTCTTCGAGGGCTTCGCGCAGTGCGCGGGTTGCGCCGAGTGCTGCGGGGTCCGGTGCGGTGATGTGGTAGGAGTCGGCGGAGACGCCGGTGCCTGCCAGTTCCGCGTAGACGCGTGCGCCGCGTGCCTTGGCGTGCTCTTCGGATTCGAGGATGAGCGCTGCTGCGCCTTCACCCATGACGAAGCCGTCGCGGTCGACGTCGTAGGGGCGGGATGCCTTTTCGGGTTCGTCGTTGCGGGAGGAGAGTGCCTGCATCTTGGCGAAGGCTGCCATGGGTAGCGGGTGGATTGCTGCTTCGGCGCCGCCGACGATGACGACGTCTGCCTTGCCGCTGCGGATCATTTCGGCGCCGAGCTGCATGGCTTCGGTGGAGGATGCGCATGCGGAGACGACGGTCTGCGCTGCGGCGCGTGCCTTGAGGTTCATGGAGACGGCTGCTGCGTTGCCGTTGGGCATGAGCATCGGCACGGTCATGGGCAGGACGCGGCGGGGGCCCTTTTCGCGGAGGGTGTCCCATGCGTCAAGGAGGGTCCACACGCCGCCGATGCCGGTGCCGAAGGCTACGCCAGTGCGTTCGGGGTCGACTTCTTCTGCGGATTCGGCGTCGGGGCCGGTGAATCCTGCGTCTTCCCATGCTTCGCGTGCGGCGATGAGGGCGAGCTGGCCCGAGGGATCCAGGCGCTTTGCTTCTACCTTGGTGAGGCGGCCGGATTCGAGGGCGGGCACGGCGAGCTGGCCTGCAATGTATACGGGTAGGTCGTATTCCTTGACCCAGGGGTGGTCGAGGGTGGATACACCAGATACGCCCTTGGTTGCGTTTTCCCAGGTGGTGGGGACGTCGCCGCCAATGGGGGTGGTCGCGCCGAGGCCGGTCACCAGCACTTTTCGAGACATTGTGGCACTTTCTCTTCGGTGGTCGATTTGGTGGTTTATCCGGTGGTGTGTGGATATAAACCTGTGGGGTCCGGGCTGATACTGCGTGTAGGGAACACCCCTATGGGAGCCCGGAGTGTATTGAAATGAAGCAGAGTGAATAGCGATGCGGCGCGGGCCGGTGAGAGCCCGCGCCGCCTCGTTATTGGTTATAGCTTAGGCAGCGTTCGCGATGAACTCGACTGCGTCGCCAACGGTCTTGAGGTTCTTGACCTCTTCGTCCGGGATGGTCACCTCGAACTTCTCCTCAGCGTTCACGACGATGGTCATCATCGAGATGGAGTCGATGTCCAGGTCCTCGGTGAAGGACTTGTCCAGCTGAACGTCCTCAACCTCAACGCCGGTCTCTTCGTTAACGATTTCTGCCAGACCTGCGAGGATCTCTTCCTTGTTAGCCATTCAGGGGCTCCTTTGTTGTTTCGATGGTCATCGCACCCGCCGGGTGGGGGTACGCGTGCATTACCGAGTTTATCGTGTCTGCGTGGTGTACGCATGGGTCAACTCGGAGTTTGTGGGGATGCTTTTCCGCTTTATTTTCTTTCTCGTGCACCGGCGCGGTGCCGGTTGTGAGGGGCGGTGAGCATCGGGCTCCGGGGTTTTCCTTAGGGAAGGACGACTACCTGAGCTGCGAATGCCAGGCCGGCACCGAAGCCAATCTGCAGGGCGAACTTGCCGGAGAGTTCCGGGTTCTCCTTGAGCAGGCGGTGTGCGGCGAGGGGAACCGATGCGGCGGAGGTGTTACCGGCATCGACGATGTCGCGTGCCACTGCCACCGTATCGGGAAGCTTGAGGGTCTTGACCATCTGGTCAATGATGCGGGCGTTTGCCTGGTGCGGGATGAGCGCGCCGAGCTCGTCGGGGGTGATGCCGGCAGTTTCGAGTGCCTGCTTGGCAACCTTCGCCATTTCCCATACTGCCCAGCGGAAGACGGAGGGGCCGTCCTGGCGCAGGGTGGGCCAGATCTTTTCGCCTTCCTGCACGGGGTTTGCTACGAAGTCGCGGTTGCGGATATCCAGCAGGGAGCGGTCCATGCCGACGGTGCCCCAGCGGGAGCCGTCCGAACCCCATACGGTGGGGGCGATGCCGGGTTCGTCGGAGACGCCTACGACTGCTGCGCCTGCGCCGTCACCGAGCAGGAAGGAGATGGTGCGTTCGGTGTTGTCGATGAAGTCGGAGAGCTTCTCAACGCCGATGACCAGCACGTGCTTTGCGGTGCCTGCGCGGACGAGGGCGTCTGCCTGGGCGATGCCGTAGCAGAAACCTGCGCACGCTGCGGAGATGTCGTATGCGGGGCACTTGGAGCCGATTGCGTCGGCGACCAGGGTTGCCAGGGAGGGGGTTGCGTAGGGGTGCGAGATGGTCGAGATGATGACCGCCTCAATGTCCTCACCGGCTACGCCGGATGCCTCGAGGGCGTCCTTAGCGGCGCCGATGGCGAGGTCGGCTACCGACTGGTTTTCGCTGGCGCGGTGGCGGGTTGCGATGCCGGTGCGCTGCTTAATCCACTCGTCGGAGGAGTCGATTGCCTCAACGATGTCATCGTTGGGGACGATGACCTCACCGCGGGCTGCGCCGTAACCGAGGATGCGGGAGTAGCGGTTGATTTCGTACTGCTTGAGGGTAGTCACGTATTCAATCCTTAGTGCTGATGCTCGCAAGACACTGTGTGCCTCGCATGTCTAAAGTGATGTCTAGTGTGAAGGGTTCCTGGCGTGAGGAGAGCTGGGGGCTCTCCTGCGACGTTTAGCCCTTCAGCGAGGCGAGATCCTCGGGAGTGTTGATGGAGGTGCCGGGCACGCCGCGCATCGCGCGCTTTGCCAGGCCGACCAGGGTGCCTGCGGGGGCGACCTCGATAATGCCGGCGACTTCACGCTCAAGCAGGGTTGCCATGCACAGGTCCCAGCGGACGGGGCTGGTGACCTGGGAGACGAGGGTCTTGACGAACTCTTCACCGGATGCCACGGCGGAACCGTCGCGGTTGGTCAGCAGTGCGGAGGTCGGGTCGGATACCTGCAGGGATGCGGCGAACTCTTCCAGGGCGGGCACGGCGGGTGCCATTGCCTCGGTGTGGAATGCGCCTGCGACCTTCAGGGGGATGACGCGAGCGCGTGCGGGCGGGTTCGCGGCGAATGCTTCGATGGCGGGGATGGGGCCTGCGGCTACGATCTGGCCGCCGCCGTTGGAGTTTGCTGCGACGAGGCCTGCTGCGTCGATGGCTTCGCGGACGTTTTCTTCAACGCCGCCGAGTACTGCAGCCATGCCGGTCGGGGAGGCGGCTGCCGCCTCCGCCATGCCGTTGGCGCGCACGCGCACGAAACGCATTGCGTCTTCGTCGCTGAGTACGCCTGCGAGGGCTGCTGCGGTGATTTCGCCGACGGAGTGGCCCGCGAAGATAAGTTCTTCACCGTCGAGTTCGCGCAATGCGAGGCGACCGGTGACGATGCCTGCAGCCACGATGAGGGGCTGGGCGATTGCGGTGTCCTTGATGGTTTCTTCTTCGGCTTCGGTGCCGTAGTGAATCAGGTCGATGCCTGCCGCTTCGGAGAGTCGTTCCAGGTGCTCACGCACACCTTCAATCTCGAGCCAGGGGCTCAGGAAGCCCTTCTTCTGGGAGCCCTGTCCGGGGCAAACGAGTGCGCGCATGCGGTGCGACCTTTCTGGTTTTTAGTACTCGTACGCGGTGCCTCCGCAGAGACGGAGACCACGGTTAGTCTGTTACCTATGCTACCTTGTTCAGCCGCTTTGCATAAACATCGCAGTGCAAGAATTTTGGGGTGCACTGGGAGCGTAGACAGTGGTTGAACAGTGTATAGCTTAGATTGAACTCCCCCATTCGTACAACCCGAACGGGCAAGGTTCAAATAGAGAGACAGCTAACTTTCGAGTTGCCCCCCTATGCTCGCGGATGCGCTCGCGCGTATGTCTCCGCCAGACGCTTCATCGACACGTGCGTGTAAATCTGCGTGGTCGCCAACGATGAATGACCCAGCAGCTCCTGCACCGAACGGATATCGGCACCACCATCGACCAGGTGAGTCGCCGCCGAATGACGCAAAACGTGCGCACCCGACGCCTGAGTGTTCTCCACCGTACGTAGCAGGCGGGTCAGGTCCTCACGAATCTGACGGGCATTCGCACGCCCGCCTCGAGGGCCAATAAACAGCGCCGTCACACCCTGAGCGCCCTCCGGGATCCACTGCGGACGACCATAGGAAACCCAACGATTCAATGCCTTGAGCGCCGGGGTGCCCAGCGGCACCACGCGCTCCTTATTGCCCTTACCCAGCACGCGCACCGTCTTATTCGCCCGGTCCACGCTCTGCAAATCCAGGCCGGTCAGCTCGGAAATACGCATGCCCGAGGCGTACAGCACCTCTACCACGGCTTCGAGGCGTAGCAGGCGCGCATCACGAGGATCCTGCGCCCGACGCTCCTGCAAGGTGGTTAGTAGCTGGTTCATCTGCTCACGGCTCAGCACCGGCGGCAGGTGATTCTCCCGCTTGGGGGTGCGCATACCGCGCGTGGGGTTGGCGTGCACCAGTTCCTCTTCCTGAGCCCAGGTGAAGAACGTGCGCAGGGTCGAACCGCGGCGCGCCACCGTAGAACGAGCCGCCTGCCACAAATGTAGCGAACCCAACCACTCACGAATCAGGGACGCATCAATGCTGTCCAGGTGCCGCACACCGCGGCGCGCCATGTAGCCGAAGAAGCCCTCCAAATCGGAGATATACGAGCGAATCGTCTCTTCGGAACGGTGCTTCTCATAGCGCAGAAAACGCTCAAAACGGTCCAGGACGGGGCGGAACACCTCGCCGGAAACGCCCAGTGCAGAATCGGGTAGAGCAGAGTCCAGGCGTTCACCGTGAGTCTGGGGATTGTCCGCGGCGAGGCTGCGGGTATAGGTCACCGGCAGGGTCGCGGAGGGAGCCTCGTCTCGGTATTCCTCCCGGTTCTCGCTCCGGTTTTCAGCTCGGTTTTCGTGCTGGCGGGCGGGGGTCATGCGTCCCTCCTTTCGTGGTTCTGGTTCCTGGCTCTAGTCGCGTTGATGCTTCTCAACAGCCTATTTCTATCCCCCGGCGCTTCTGCCGATAGGGCGGCGGGGTAGGCTCACGCCAGTACGCGCGAGCCTACCCCAATTGTAGAGAGGTTCAGCCTCCCCCACGTGCCGTCCTGTCATGATTGACCACCGCATCCCGCTATAGCGGGGGTGCTCAGTGGCTCTCCTACGCTGCGGCAGCCGGGCGGACCTTCCTCCAGCTCGTTCCGCTACTCTCCGCCAGACCGCAGCGGCCCAGGTGGAACAGGTCAGCCATCACGTCGCGAGCGCTCAAGCCCAAAGCGGCGGCAATCTCGTCCACGCCGCGGTAGGAACGCGGGCTCAAGTCATCCCAGACCCTACCCTGCCGTTCGGTCAGCTCATCCAACGCGCTGGAGGACGCCACCCGGTCCCACTCGCTCTCGTGCTCGGTACCCAGCTCAAAACCCGCGGCGGCATCATATTCGAGAATGTCGGCGGCCTCGGTGAGTGTTTGCGCTAGTCCATCGCGTAGCAGACGGTTCGTGCCCACCGAATTCGGCGAGTTAATCTGCCCCGGAACAGCCCAGAGGGTACGCCCAATCTCCAGCGCGTGACGAGCCGTATTCAGCGCACCGGAACGCCAGCGCGCCTCCACCACAATGGTGTGCCGCGCCAACGCCGCAATCAGGCGGTTACGCTCCAGAAAACGCCAACGCGTGGGGGTGTTGCCCACGCTCACCTCGCTCATGATGAGCCCGCGGTCAACAATCATGTTCAGCGCATCCGAGTTCTGCGCCGGGTACAACCGATCCAGCCCACCCGCCATGAAGGCGATAGTCGGCAGGTCGCTACCCTGCTGGGTCAGCGCCGCCCGATGCGCCGCAATATCAATACCCATCGCACCACCAGAAATCACCGTGTACCCGCGGCGCGCCAGCTCCGCGGCAAGGTGGGTCGTCGCCTCCGTACCGTAAATGCTCGGGTCACGCGAGCCAACCAGAGCCACGCTCGGGGCAGACGCCACATCCAGCAGGTGCCGCGAATCACCTCGGCACCACAGCCCGTACGGTCGGGCGGGCCCCAAATCGTTCAGCTGCGGCGGCCACAGCGGATCGGCGGGAGTAACCAGCCACGCCCCGCAGGTTGCCGCCATGTGCGCCTCCGCGTTCAGGGTGCGTTCCATGCGGCGGTTCCAGCGCAGGCGGCGGGTCGCGAGCGCCTTGCCGAACTTATCGCGGCTCATCTGATGCTCACCCGGCGTGTAGTAGCCATTCGCGCTGGAAAACAGGGCGGACTCCCCCTCTGCGGGTGCACCCACCGAGTGCAGAAAATCGCTGAGCTGTTCGTCGGGTTCGCCGTGCTCCCAGGTGTGCTCATCCGGGATGTGCCCGGTCAGCAGGTAGTGCAGGGTCAGCGGCGCGCCCAGGGTGGTGAGGGATTCGACCACGAGCTCATCGGCGGGTTCGGCATAGCGCATCAGCTGGGCGGTACAGCAGCGGATGTACTCGCGGCACACCGCCTCAAGCTCCTCCGCGCTGAGTTCAGGGTTGAAGAGCGGTGCGGTAGCTACGGGGGTGGTTGCGTCTGCGGTATCAGCAGATTTTTTGGCTACTAATTCAGCGTCCTCTTGGTTTGCAGACTCCGGTGTCTCGTCCAGGTGCACCGGGTTCAGGCAGGAGGCGAGGAACCCCGGCAACCGCGCCGCGTTATACGGGCTCGGCGAAGGCTCCTGCCCCAGCGACAGAATATGCGCCACCCTCTCACGCACCAGAGCGTGCGCATCCAGGGTGCGACCGGGCAGGCGGATCTGCAGTTCCTCCTGCACAAAATCCTCCGCCGTGCCCTCTGCAGGCACGCTCTCTTCAAACGTGCTCTCTTCTGACACATGCTCTTCCGGCGCTATTTCTCTCAGTTTCTTCTCACTCATGACGTTCTTCTCCTCTCGTGAGTGACTCAGTTTCGTGAACACTTCTTCGTTAACGCCTCGGCGCTCAAAGCGTCAGCACGCTATTTCAACTGCCCCTGTTGCCTCAAAAAGAGCGCCACATCCAGGTGCTCCCGGCTCGGGTAGGCGGCGCCCTCCAAATCGGCAAGGGTCCAGGCGATACGCAACACCCGGTCGTAGCCGCGAGCCGTCAGCGTTCCGCGATCCACGGCGGCGTTCAGCTCGCCGGTGAGCTTCGCATCCAGACGCAGCGGGCCGCGCAAAATCTTGCCGTTCATCTCCGCATTCGTCTTCAACCCGTACGGCTCCAGGCGCTCCTTCTGAGCCTGCCGCGCCGCCATGACGCGCTCGCGAATCTGCGCTGAACTCTCATTCACCTGACCGCCCGCAAGCTCCGTGGACGACACCTTCGGAACCGTCACATTCACGTCAATGCGGTCCACCAGCGGGCCGGACAGCCGCCCAAAATAGGCGCGACGCTCACGCGGGGCACACGTGCACTCCGTACCGGTGCCAACGTTCATGCCGCAGGGGCACGGGTTCGCCGCCAGAATCAGCTGAAAACGCGCCGGATACGTCGCCGATGCGCTCGAACGGTCCAGGGTCACGGTCCCCGACTCCAGGGGCTGACGGAGCGAATCGAGCACCGTGCGTTTGAACTCCGGCGCCTCGTCCAGAAAGAGCACGCCGCGGTGCGCTTTAGACACACAGCCCGGGCGGGGAATGCCGCTGCCGCCGCCCAGAATCGCCGGCGCGGAGGCGCTATGATGCGGCGCCTCAAACGGAGGCTGACGCACCAGCTCACTCAGGTGCTCCCCCGCCGAGCAGAGGGAACGAATCGCGGTTACCTCCATCGCAGCATCGTTGTCGAGGGTCGGCAGGATGCTCGGCAGGCGCTCCGCCAGCATGGTTTTACCCGAACCGGGAGGGCCCGTCAGCAGCATGTGGTGACCACCCGCAGCGGCAATTTCCAGAGCGAAACGGCCCTGTGACTGACCGGCAACATCGCTCATATCCGAAGGAATTTCAGCCGGTTTCGCGACCGGTGCGCTCGCCTCCGTCTGCGGGGCGGGCGGGTAGGTCAGCTTCTGACTCTCCGCGCCGAGAGCGGCAAAAACCTCAGCCAGGCAGCGGAAACCGCTCACCTGCGCGCCGGGGATGAGCGCCGCCTCCTCAGCATTTTCGGCGGGCACAATCACGCGGTGGTGTCCAGCGTCCACGGCGGCTTTGACCGCCGGGAGGATGCCCGGCACGGGGCGTAGCGTTCCGTCCAGTCCCAGCTCGCCCAGGAAGACGCTATCGCCGCTGGGGTGCAGCTTCTTCTCCGCCTGCAGCGCCGCAACCACAATGGCTAGGTCGAACGCCGAGCCGCGTTTGGGCAGGGTCGCGGGGGTCAGGTTCACGGTGAGCCGGTGCTGAGTGAGGGTGATGCCGGTGTTCTTTGCCGCGGAGCGCACACGCTCTTTCGACTCGTTGAGCGCGGTGTCCGGCAGACCCAGCAGCACGAAGCCGGGCAGGCCCTGCGAAATGTCAGCCTCGACGTCCACGATGTGCCCGCGCAGGCCAACCAGCGCCACGGAATAGGTGCGTGCGAATCCCATTACGCCACCGCCTTCAGATGCTCGAAGGTGAAGGTTTCGCAGGTTCCGGTCACCGCAATGCCGTCAATGCGAAAGCGCGGAAAATCCAGGTTCTCGCGCAGCCTGCACCACAGAATCGCCAGCGATCGCGTGCGGCGCGCCTTATCGCGGTCAATGGACGCGAACGGGTGCCCAAAGTCTTCGCTGCTGCGGGTCTTGACCTCAACGAAAACCAGTTCGTCCTCGGGGTCAATGGCGATCAGGTCGAGCTCGCCGCGGATCTGTTCGTGTTCCAGCCCGGCGGGCGGTCGCCAATTCCTCTCCAGGATGCGGTAGCCGTTCGCTTCCAGGATGCGGGCGGTCAGCTCCTCGCCCCACCTGCCGACGCTGTGGGCGCGGGGCGGGGTTCGCTGGAGCTGGGTTCGCGGAGGCTGGGTGCTCTGGAGCAGGGGTCTGTTGGGTGCGCTTCGGGTTGTGGCGCGGGCTGTTATTCGGGCTGTTGTCATTGGTCTCTCCCCCGGTAGATAGCGGTAGTGCTTCTACTGTGCCCGCCGCGCACATGCCCGAAGGCGGTTAACGAAAAACTGTGGATAACCTCGGCTCCCAGAAGGAATTAGAGGTTATCCACAGTCGGTTATTTGAAATTTTGGGGCATATTTTTCAAAAACGCCGCTCGGGTGCCGATTCGACGCGTCATATTCGCGCGGGTTCATCACACGTTTTCATAACGCAGCTTCATCACGCGGTTTCAACACCCAGCTCTGCCGCCCGGCAGCTCGGTAGCGGCGCGCTTACCTCTCTCTCTCCCCCCCCACAAGGCGGTAAATCGGGCGTGAGCTAGGCGTTAAAGTCCGGCATTTCCGGCACGGTGAACTCCTGGTTGGGCAGGCGCTCCTCCACGTTCACGTCACGCACCGAGTAGGCGTGCACCTTCTTCACAAAGCGGTTGGATCGGAATACATCCCACACCCACACGTCGCTCATGCTCACCTCAAAGTAGAGGGTGCCGTCCTGCACGTGCGGGGTGACGTCCACCTGGTTCGCCAGGTAGAAGCGTCGGTCGGTTTCTACCGCGTAGCTAAAGAGCGACATGACGTCTTTGTATTCGCGGTAGAGTGCCATTTGGGCGTCGGTCTCGTAGTTTTCGAGGTCTTCTGCGCTCACTACTCTTCCTTTCCTGGGCTTTTGTAGTACTGATTCAGCGGTGGCACGTTAGGCTTTCGCAGGCTTCCGAGGCGCGGTTTTCAGGAACACCGCGCACTCTAGCCGCGCTGTGCCGCAGCAGCCTCAATCTGCTCGGCGGTCGCCGGAAGCGACCATGACAGTCGATGCTGCGGGCTGGGGCCCTGCACGCTAATCGCTTCGCGGTGCGCGGCGGATCCGTAGCCCTTGTTCTTTGCCCAGCCGTACCCCGGGTAGCGGGTATCCAGCTGAACCATCAGCTCGTCACGTTCCACCTTCGCAACCACCGATGCGGCGGCGATGGAGGCGCACTTGTAGTCGCCCTTAATGACCATGGTCACCGGCATCTGCGCGGGCTCACCTGCACCGCCTGCGCTTTCCCACGCCTGGGCGAGTAGTACGTTGTAGTGTGCCTGCGCCGGGTCCGGTGCCAGCGCACTGAACAGGTCCTCCTGCGGAGGGGTGAACCAGTCGTGCTTACCGTCCAGCAGGGCGGCGTCGGCACGGTATCCGTGGCGCGCCAGTTCAGCGAGCGCGCGCTGGGCGGCAAGCCTCAGCGAGAGGGTCATGCCGAGCCGGTCAATATCTGCCGGTTCCACGTGCCCAACCGCCACGGCGCACCACTGGCGGATTTCGGGAACCATGGATTCGCGGCGTGCCGGTGAGAGCGCCTTGGAGTCGATCAGCCCACCCACCTCGAGGGTGGCGTCCGGGGTGAGGATTGCGACGCCCACGGTGACCGGGCCCGCCATGGAGCCGCGGCCTACCTCGTCGATTCCGGCAACCGTGCGGGCACCGGAGGCGAAGAGCTGCTGCTCGTACTCGAGGTCGGCGGCGGGCGGGGTTGCTTTGGCGGGCTTAGTTTGAGCGGGTTTCGTTGTGCTCTTCTGGGCGCTCACCATCATTGCCACGCTCGCTTATTCGCTCGGGGTGGAGGTCGGTGCGGGAATCGAGGAGAACACCGAGCTCTGATCCTGCAGCAGACCGAAGTGGTTCAGCGGCCACGCCACCACGAACACGTTACCCTGCACGTCGTCCTTGGAGATGAACGCGGTGCCGTCGCTAATGTGGTAGCGGGAGTCGGCGGAGTTGCTGCGGTGGTCGCCCATCACGAAGTACTTGCCGGCGGGCACGGTCACCTTGAAGGGGACCTCCGAGGGGTTGTTGCCGGGGTACAGGTACGGTTCGGTGATTTCTACGCCGTTGACCTTGATCTTGCCGTTGCCGTCGCTTTCGACCACGTCACCGGGGGTGCCGATAACGCGCTTGACCAGGAAGTTCGAGGAGGTATCCGGCAGAATACCCGCGAAGGACAGGGCATCCTTGAGCGGACTGCTGGTCTTCTGGGTGGAGGGAATCCAGCCCTGAGAGTCCTTGAAGACGATGACGTCGCCGCGCTTGGGCTCGCTAAAGTAGGAGCCCGCCACGTTAATGAACACGCGGTCGTTGACCTGCAGGGTCTGCTCCATGGAGCCGGAAGGAATGTAGAAGCCACGCAACAGGAAGGTCTTGACCAGGAATGCGATGACCAGCGCGTAGAGGATGACGGTGCCGCCCTCACGTGCCTGCACCCAGAGCCATTCACCGAGGCGGCCTTCTTCCTGCGCCTGGGAGTAGGTCAGCTCTGCCTGTTCGGCGCGCTTTGCCTTGCGGCGTTCCTTGGGGGTCATTTCGGAGAAGTCCTTGGTGGTTTCCACGTCTGCTGCAGTCTCCTCATCGGTGGTTTCTTCGCGCTTAGTGTTCTTCTCAGCGGAAGAAGTCGCAACGGCGGCATCTGCGGAGGCGGCGCTCGCCTCGGCGCTAGCTACCACCTCGTGATCACGCTCAGATGCACCCTTGGTATCGCTTTCGGTCGCCTCAGTAGCGCCCGCGGATGCCACCCAGGGGGTAGCCTTCTCGGTTGCAACCTTTTCAGCACCATCATTCTCTGCGGCGCTCTTTTCTGCAGCAGCCTTTTCGGCGGCGAGGCGCGCGAAGTATTCTTCCATTTCGCGGCGCTCGCGGCGGCTTTGAGGCTGGTATCCCTCAGGGAAGGGGCTGGTGTTCGCAGTGTTCTTGTCGTCTGCCATGCTGGAGTGAGCCTTTCGTTTGAGAGATACCTAGCTCGAGTGAAACGGTACCTAGCTATTGTATCGAGAGTGTTTGCGCTCTTGGGCTTTTATTTTCTGAGAGCGGCAAGGTTCTCAGAAAGCGAGGTCTCAGAATATGCAAAAACCGCTCCTCTCCCGCGGAATGCGGTTGGGGAGCGGTTTGCAACAGAATTCTGTATCTATAAAGATTAGAACTCGCGCTTCTC
>ERZ772909.1538-NODE-1538-length-12596-cov-3.035324_pt1 | contig 12596 bp, 10 predicted proteins | sample MGYA00511137_ERZ772909 | MGnify/ENA primary metagenome ERZ772909 (study PRJEB29015, sample SAMEA2738095) | human oral metagenome | biome: human oral; feature: human-associated habitat; material: saliva | place: China | collected 2270 ... | reverse complement strand
AGATTTGGGCGATTTTGCCGAGCCTTCTTTAAAATCCACAAATTTAAGAGCGAAATTTACGGTTGCGCCTTAAATTTTACTCAAATTTGCCGATATGCTTTTAAATTTAAAGGCGAGGCGATGCAGATAAACTCAAATTTTATAAATTTAAACAAAAGCACTCCCAAAAGCGGGCTAAATTTAAAGACTGATGAGTCAGATTTAAAGAGCGAAGAGTCACAAAATAGCGACAAAAGCGCTATCTTGCATGACGCTTCAAATTTAGTTAGCGAGACAAATAACGAGAGCGAGAGTAGCGCCGATGTCATAAAAAAGCAGTTAGAAAAACTGCAAAAACAGCTAAAAGAGATTGATAGCGCGATAAAGCAAGCAAGTGCTAGCAAAAATCCATACGCAAAAGAGCTGGTCGCCTCGCTTCAGAGCAAAAAAGGGGCTATCTTTGCTCAGATAATGCAGCTAAACGCCCAGCTTGTAAAGATGCAAGGCGCTTAAATAGCTCAAATTTAACCCTAAATTTAACCTCACGCAGCTTTTACGCCGTAAAATTTCATCACTCTATTGTGAATTAGTAGCGAGATATACATTATCGCGGCTCCCAAAATGAGCCTTGTTAGGTTGGTATCCTTTTGCCAAAAGACTAAATTTACGATGATAGCAGCTGGTATGAGGGCGTTATTCATGATGGCAAGCACGCCGCTATCGACCTCGCAAGCGCCTTTGTTCCACATAAAATAGCCTAGCCCACTAGCGACCACTCCAAGCCACAAAAGCACCAAAGTTTGGGTTAGATCTACATGAAATTTAGCTGGGTTTCCAAGGGTTATGAGTGCAATCACTGCCACAAAAAACGCTCCAAAGTGAAAGTAGCCAAAGACCTTTTTTTGATCCACGTCATATCTCTCCAAAAGCGCCTTATACGCACTCTGCCCTGCTCCAAAGCAGATGTTTGCCCCTTGCACCAGCAAAAAGCCCTTTATCGCCCCTTCGTTTATCGCGCCATACTTGATGATAAGCGCGCCAAAGACCGCCACGCCAACGCTAAAGAGATAAAGCGGTCTAAATTTAAAGCTAAATGCATCGTATATGAGCGTGACATAAAACGGCGTAAAAATGGTAAAAAGCGCGACTTCAGGCACGCTTAGATACAAAAACGAGTTGTAGTAGCAAAGATACATTAGTCCTATTTGCACCGCTCCTATGCCCATTATGCCAAGGGCTAGCTTTGGACTAACGCCTCGAAATTTCGTAAATGGCAAAAAAACTAGGCTTGCAAGCGTCACACGCACAAAAACAGCCAGATAGCTATCGACCTTGCCAGCTAAAAATTCCCCTATCAAACTAAAGCTAAACGCCCACAAAATGGTCACAAAGATCAGTTTATTCATTCTATCACCACCTCATTTATATTTCTTGCGCATTCAAAAAAGTATTCAAGCTTGTTTAGCTCGAGCAAATCGCCATTTAGGATGAAATTTGCCCTGTCGCTAAAATTTTTCTCACTTACAAACAAAAACTGCTCAAATTTTACCTTGCCGCTAAGATAGCCATTTAGCAGGTCATTAAAGTCGCTATCAAGGCTATCTTGCTTAAGTGAGTCTAAATTTAGCCTAGCACTTAGGCCCTCTATCACGCCTCTTAGATCCTTTAGCCTAGCTATTATCCTGTTTTCTTCGTCGCTTAGATCAAGCGCGGCCTTTTGCTCCTCTATGCGCTTAGTTTGGCTTTGCTTGCTAAGGCTTAGGCTATCTGGCAGCTTCCACTCAAACTCCACTCTAGGCCTGTTCGCATCAGCATACGCATCAACCATCTGCGAAGTCGTCCTCTCGCCTTTTTTAAAGCTGTTATTATTCACACTTTGCGTATCTTTTAAGTAAATTTTTGGAGCAAATTTGCTCTTTTGCTTCTCATTTTCTTGCTCTTTTATATATTTTTCTTGCTCCATCGCCCCAAGTTTGGCACTTAGATCATCTTTGCTAAAATCAGGCATCACTACCTTTGAGCCAGCATTAAAGCCGATCTCGCCGTTTGAGAGTAAATTTATCCTTGAGTTTAGCTCCGCTAGCTTAAGCCCAAGCTCGTCTAGCTCGGCTCTTTTTTTATTTAAGGTGAAATTTATCGCATCAAATTCGCTCTTATCTATCTCGCCGTACTCAAACCAAAATTCATTTTCAGCTGCAGCCTTGGCAAAGCTATCTACAAATTTTGTCTCTAAATTTATCAGCGAATTTAGCGCAACGGCGTTAAAATAGACCTTTGCGACCTGAAAAGCGGTTAAATTCATCAGCTCTTCATCTTTATAAATTTTCTCCACGCCCTTGTGGTCTAAAATTTTATCCGAAGCCTCACTCGCACCGCCATCAAAGATGAGATACTCAACCTTTGCCGTGATCGATCCAGCCTTTGTCATATATCCGCCCTTTAGCTCGTCAGGCACAAAGGTATATCTGCCATCAAGGGATAAATTTAGCTTGTTGCTCTTGTTTTTATTTATATATTCGTTTTTATTAAATTCTTTCAAACTCTCAAGCTTCGCACTTTGCGCCAGAGCGATGATCTCTAGTAAATTTCCAGCCCAAAGAGGCAAAGCAAAGAGCAAAACAGCCAAAATCTTCTTCAAATTCTCTCCCTTTCATAAAATTTTCTTATAAATTTATCAAGATTATAGACCCATGCAAAAAGCACTGGCACGACAAGCAAGCTTAGTAAAGTCGAGCTAATGAGCCCAAAGATGATGCTTATAGCCATAGGTGAGTTAGCCTCATAGCCAGCACCCCTGCTAAGCGCAAGGGGGAGCATGGCAAATATCATGGCAAAAGTGGTCATCAAAACAGCCCTTAGTCGCTTTTTAGCAGCCATTTTCACAGCTTCGTTTGCCTCCATGCCGCTATTTGCAAAGTGGTTTGCAAAATCAACCACCAAAATGGCGTTTTTACCGACCATGCCAAAGAGCAAGATGACGCCAACCATGACAAATAGGCTAAATGGATTGCCGCTTATAAAAAGTCCGATCACGACGCCACAAAAGGCAAGCGGCATGGCAAGCATGATGAGAAATGGCAGCAAAAAGCTCTCATAAAGCGCAGCAAGCACCATGTAAATAAGCACCGCACTAGCGCTTACTGTAAAGATAAACGAAGCGTTTGTATCGTCCATGAGCTCGACAAATCCAAGAAATTTATACTTGAAATTTGCTGGCAAAATTTCATCAAGCTTCTTTGAAATTTCATTTGCCACGCTATTTAGCGGAGCGTTGTTTTTGGTATTTGCTAGAAATTTGATCTCATCGGCTCTATTAAACCTTGAAATGCTAGCTGGCTTTTGCTCAAAACTAATCGTCGCCACATCGCCAAGTGTGACAAAAAAGCCCTCATTGCTTCTTATCTTGGTCTTTAAGATATCATTTGTATCGCTTCTAAATTTATCATCAAGGCGCATGTAAAGCTCATACTCTTTGCCATTTTCGTTTTCAAAAACAGAGACCTCGTTCTGGCTAAATGCGCTATAAACGGCACTTGCAACGCTGGCTTTGTCTAAATTTAGCCTCTTAGCCTTATCTTCATCTATAGAAATTTGCACGCGTTTTAGCAGATCTTCTTCGGGCGAATTTACGTCCGTTGCGTCATTTATCTCTTTTAGCATCTTGCTGATCTTTGGCACAAATTTCTCTAGCTCTTTGCCATTTTCAGAGGTGATAGTAAGCTTAACTGGCTGCACATCGCCACCTTCAACCACTGGCAGATCAGCCACGATGACGCTCATATCGTCACTTTTTAGCTTGTCGCGAAACCTCTGCATGATAGCGTTTTGCCGCTCGTGATTGGCTCTATCTTTTAGCTCCTTTAGCCTAACGTAAGCCTTTACAAGATAAGGCTGCTTGGCGTCTGTGTAGCCAAGGATGAAGTAGGCGTAAGCGACCTGAGGATCGGCGTTTATGAGTGAAATTTTATCTTTTAGCCTCTCTTTGCTAGCTTGCAGGCTAAGTGAGGGATCAAGCTTAAAGTAGATGTTAAACTCCGAGTTATCCTCGCTTGGCATGAAGTCACCGCCTACAAATTTAGCCAGCCCAAACGAGCAAACAACGACCGCAAGCGTTATAGCTAAAAATATGAACTTAAATTTAAGCGCTAAGGCCAAAAGCTTCTCGTAGCCATTTTCAAGCGCCTCAAAAAAGGGCTCGCTCTTTAGAAAAAAGCCGCTTTCTTTGGCATTTACAAACCTAGCACTAAGCGTTGGCACGAGAAAGATACTCACGAAAAACGAGATGACGATGCCAGCTGCCACGCTCATCGCAAATGAGTTAAAGTACTTGCCAACGATGCCGCTCATAAAGGCTATTGGCACAAAGACGCAAAGTAGCACGAGCGAGATCGCAAAGACGCTAAATGCTATCTCTTTTATGCCTGCAAAGCTTGCTTTTAGGGCATTTGGCTCATCTTTTAGCTTGCTAGCGATATTTTCAGTGACAACTATCGCATCATCGATAAAAATTCCAATACCAAGCGTAAGTGCGATAAGGCTTAAGCGGTTGATGTCGTAGCCTAGGGCATTTATGATGAAAAATGTCGCCACGATGCTAGTTGGTATCGCTACGACTGAGATGATGGTGATCGAGAAATTTCTTAAAAACAGATAGACGATCACGATGGTTAGCAAGACGCCAAGGATCATATCAAAGGCGGTTTGATCGATGTGCTTTTGTATCACTTCGCTCTTATCGTAGGCTATTTTTACGTCGTATTCGCTGCCAAGTAGGCTTTTAAACTGATCTAGCTTTGCTTTAGCTAGAGCGATCACGGTTAGAGCGTTTGCGTCTGGAGCTAGCTCAAGACCAAGCAAGACGCCACTTTTTTTATCCATTATCGCTGCTTCGTTTGCGTCTTTGTAAGCGAGATCAACACTTGCGATATCTTTTAAAAAGACCCCTTGTTTGATCGTTAAATTTCTTATCTCATCTATGCTTTTGGCGCTGAAATTTGACTTGATCGCCATTTGGATCTGCTCATTTTCTATCTTGCCAAGCGGCGCTTTTAAATTTTCAACCTTTATCAAATTTGCCACTTCATTTGCGCTAAGGGCGTTTTTATCAAGCTTAAATCTATCTAGCAAAATTTTCACCGCTGGCTCTAAAAAGCCATTTGTCTTGACCTTTGAAACGCCGCTTATGCGCTCTAAAAATGGCTTTGCCACGTCATCGATCTCTTGCATGAGCTTAGTTTCGTTGCCATCAAGCCTTGTGATAAAGAGGCTAAAGACGGCTGAAGAGAGGCCATTTAGCTTTTCTATCTCGTAGTTTGCGTTTAACCTTGCCTTTTGCATCTTGTCGCGGACGTCGTTTGTAGCGCTCTCTAGGTCTTTGTTTAGCTCAAATTCGATGCTTACCACGCTTAGGTTGTCAAAGCTAGTTGAGTAAAGCTTTTTTATCCCCTCTATGCTCGAGACCTCGTCCTCGATCTTTTGCGTGATCTTTGTCTTGATGTAGTTCATATCGCCGTTTGCGTAGGTCGTGATCTTAACGATTGGGATATTTACTTGCGGGTATAAATTTACATTCATCGTCTTTAGCGAGTAGATGCCAAAGACAACGAGGCTTAAAAATATCATAAGCGTAGTTATGGGGCGGTTGATGGCTGTTTTTATCATTTATTTTCGCCGATTATCACTTTTCCTTGACCAAACATGCCTGGTTTTAGCCCAGTGTCATAAGCCTGGGCGTAAAATTTCCTGGTCTCTCGCTTAATCTCTGGGTAAATTAGCGCGATTTTTACCTCTTTTTCCTCGTTTGTCGCGTCAAGCTTAAATTTAAAAATGTCGCCAACTTTTACTAAATTTGCGTATTTTTCGTCGATCGCTATTAAAATTTTAGACTCCTCGGAGTTTAGAACAAAGGCTGGCTGAAGCGGCGAAGCACTCTCGCCAAGCTCGACATTTTTACTAGCTATGACGCCATCAAACGGAGCTTTTAAAACAGCCTTTTTAAGATGATCATCTGCATTTAAAATGGCGATCTCAGCCGCTTGCACCCTAAGAGCTGCCTCATCAAATTTATACTTTACTTCATCAAATTCTTGTTTTGAAGTGACGTCCTTTACTTGGCTAAATTTATTAAAGGTGCTTTTAGCAAATTCTTTGGCATTTTTGGCAAGCGCTAGATCGTTTTTTGCCTTTTTTAGAGCGATCTCAAGGCTCGTTTGATCAAGGCTAGCTAAAGCGTCGCCCTTTTTAACGTGGCTTGAGACATCTACAAAAATTTTATCCACCTTGCCGCTGCTCTCAAATGCAAGCTTTGAACTTTGCTTAGCATAGACTTCAAAATCAGCAAAAATCTCTTCTGCTGCAAATGAAAAAATGCAAAATATCATTAAAATTATCAGCTTTTTCAATCCCTAATCCTCTCTAAAATGCTCTCCCCGCTCTCAAAAAAGTACTCCGCCTTTTTTATCTCTAGCTCATCTTTCGCCCCTTCAAAAAGGCTAATGGCGTCAAATTTTTGCGAGAGCGCTTCAAGCAGGTCGCTATATCCTAAAAGCCCAGAGTTATACTTTTCATAGCTTGCTCTTAGCGCAAGATCGCTTGCTTTTACATACTCGTTTAACGAGGCGATCTTTGAGCTAAGAGTTGCGATCTCGTTTTGTAAATTTTTAAGCTTTGTCTCATTTTCACGCTTTTTATACTCTAAATTTAGCCTCGCTTCATCAAGCGCGATCTTGCTAGCTTGGCTCATCTTGCTAGTGGCAAAAAAGTCAAAAATTTTCCACCTAAAGCTAACGCCAAATTTATTGCCGTGTGTGTCCTCTTTTAGATATTTGTCAAGATATGGACGGTAAGCGCTATACTTGCCAAGGTCGATGTCGTAGTTGTTTTTGTAAAATCCATAGGTGTCATAAAGCGAAATTTGAGGCAAAAAGCCAGCTCTTGTCTCGCTAAGCTTAGCCTCGCTTAAAGATATATCTTGACTTAGCCTATCAAGCTCGGCATTTTTTGAAGCTAAATTTGAGCTAATATCAGCCATTTTTGCCCCGCTAAGTGGCGAAATTTGCTCGCCTGTTAGCAAATTTATCTCATTTAAAATTTGCTCCATTTTGTTTTTGTATTCAAGCTGCGTGCTGTTTGCCAAGTGGTATTTTGCCCGCACATTTTCTAGCTCATCTTTTGGGGCAAGTCCTGCTTTATTTGCCTTTTCAAGCTTGTCTAAAACGCCTTTTAAGAAATTTGCCTGAGCGTTTTTGGCGGCTATTATATTTTCAAGTGCGCAGGCGTTAAAGTATAAATTTACAGCCTTAAATGCAAGGTAGTTTTTGGCTTCATCACTTGCGATGGCGGCTTTGTTTTTTAAAAGCTGGCTCATCTTTAGCCTAGCCTCTCTTGCCCCACCGTCATATAGTAAAAAATCGATCCTTGCTAGCACGCCAGCTGACTCTTTGGCGACTATGCTTGGAAAGGTGCTTGCGTTTTTGCCGTATGAGCCCTCTAGGCTGAGGCTTGGCAAGTAGGCGCTTGATGTCGCTTCGTCACTTAAATTTGCTCTTTTTAGCTCAAGCTCTTTGATCTTTGAAATTTCGTTTTGAGTGGCCTTGTTTGCTATCTCGCTTAAATTTGATCCAAATAGCGCCAAAGGCAAAAGTGCTAATAAAATTTTTTTCATCAGTGAAAGCTCTTTACTAAATTTCCTATTAGCAAATTCCAACCATCAACTAGCACGAAGATGAGTAGCTTAAATGGCAGCGAGATCATGACAGGAGGTAGCATCATCATACCCATCGCCATCAAAACGGAGCTTACGACCATGTCGATAACAAGAAATGGCAGATAGAGCAAAAATGCTATCTCAAAAGATGTCTTTAGCTCGCTTATCATAAAGGCTGACATCGCGATGCTTAGCGGGATCTCCTCGATATTTGCTGGATTTTGCAAATTTCTTATCCTAAAAAATAGCGCAAGATCCTTCTCTCTAGTGTTTTTCACCATAAATTCTTTAAAGGGCTTTAAACTCTTATCAAGCATCTCCTCATAGCCTATCTGCTCGGCTATATAAGGCTTTATGCCCTCATCGTAGCTTCTTTGACCAACTGGCTCCATGATGAAAAATGTAAGCACCATCGCAAGCGAGATAAGCACCGTTGAAGGTGGCACTTGCTGTGTGCCCATCGCTTGACGCAAAAATGAAAATACAATGACAAGGCGCAAAAAGCTCGTCATCATAAAGATGAGCGAAGGAGCGAGTGCTAGTGCGGTGAGGATTAGTAAAACATTTAATGAATTTACAAGCTGCTCGGCATTTTGCGGTGAATTTAGGCTTAAATTTATAGTTGGTAGCGCAGGATCAGCGCCAAAAACCACACAAAACAAAACCGCTAAACTAAGCAGTGCTTTCACGACTAATTCCTCGTATCAAGGATACTTTTCTTAGTAGCCTCTTTATTTTTTGGCTCGAGCGAGACGAAGTGAATTTCTACTCTATTGTTTTTAGCTCTGCCCTCGTCTGTGCTGTTGCTAGCGATCGGATCAAAAGAGGCTCTGCCAGAAGTGATAAGCCTCTCTTGTGGCACGCCATCGCTAACTAGCTCTTCAAGCACGCTTAGCGCTCTTGCAGTAGAGAGCTGCCAGTTGTTTTTATATATAGAGTCTTTGCTTGGATTTGTATTATCAGTGTATCCGATGATATCTGTTTTTACCTCATTTGGCATTTTGGCTATGATCATGCCTATTCGCTTTAAAAAGAGCTTCGCATCCTCGCCAGAAATTTCAGCGCTATCTTTGTCAAAGAGCATCGCAGCTGGAAGCCTAACGATAAAGCCATCCTCGCTCTCCTCCATCGTGATCTCAGGCGCCCCGCTAGCCGTTAGTAGCTCATTTATCTTTTTAACAGTCGAAGTGACCTCATTTTGAGCGCCTTTTTGAGCTTTTGGCTTTGGAGTGCGTCTGCTTTCAGGATCTGTCTCTTTTTCTACCTGACTATCTGGTCTTGCGCCACCCTCTAGCACGCTTAGCGCACCAGCTAGTGAGCCAACAGCAGCCTCCATCTTTTTAGCATCCATCGTCGCCATAGAAAGGAGCAAAACGAAGAAGCAAAGTAGGAGCGACATAAGGTCACCAAAGGCAGCCAGCCACTCAGGCATACACTTTGGGCACTCTTCTGGTTTTATTAATTTACCCATTATTCAAACTGACTTTTTCTATCTTTTGGAGGTAAAAATGCTAAAAGCTTAGCTTCAAGCGTTCTTGGGTTATCCCCTGCTTGTATCGCCATGATACCCTCTAAAATGACTTGCTTCTCAAGCGCCTCATCAGCATCGCGGATCGAGAGGATATTTGCAACAGGTGAGCCGATGATGTTACCTATCATCGCACCATAAAGTGTCGTAAGCAAGGCAACCGCCATAGATGGACCGATCGCACTAGGGTCTGACATGTTAAGAAGCATCGCAACAAGACCGATAAGCGTACCGATCATACCCATCGCACCAGCAAAACCACCGACTTGCTCGAAAATTTTGATGTTGTTTGCATGCCTTGTGCTAGTCTGATCGATATCGATCTCCAAAAGCGCTCTTATCGCATCTGGCTCATTGCCATCGACCGCCATCGAAAGACCTTTTTTTAAAAACTGATTTGTCTCATTATTTACTTCGCTCTCAAGTGCTAAGATGCCATCTCGCCTAGCTTTGGTTGAGTAATCAACTACTTTTTTTATAGTCTCAGGTAAATTTACAACGACTGATGGCTTAACAGCGACACCATAAAATTTACCAACGCCTTTAAGCGTCTCCATCTTGAAGCCAACCATCATAACGCCGATAGTACCACCAAAAACGATCATCACAGAAGGGATATCGATGTATGGTCCTATACCAACGCCTATCGCCATTGATCCAAACAAAAGCACCAGGGTCAAAACCCAGCCGACGACGGTTCCTAAATCCATTTAAACTCGCTTTATTTATAAATTCTTAAGAATTGCTATTTTATTAGCTTTTTGTTGAAACAATCGTTAAATTAAAAAAAATGTTTGCCATTTTTTGCTACAATCTGCGAAATTTTTAACGTTAAAAGGCTTAAAAATGAACAATAATACTTCAATCATAATCCTAGCTGCTGGTCTTGGTACCAGGATGAAATCAAAACGTCCAAAAGTCCTATTTGAGCTATGCGGCGAGCCGATGATCATTCACATCTTAAAGCAAGCTTATGCGATCACAAATGACGTTAGCGTCGTGCTTCACTACGAAAAAGAGTTAATTAGCAAAAAGATAAAAGAAATTTTCCCTCAAACTAAAATTTTCGAGCAAGATCTAGCAAATTTCCCAGGCACTGCTGGCGCAATAAAAAGCGTAAGCCTAAGCGGTGAAAAGGTGCTTGTCACTTGCGGCGACATGCCACTTGTTAGATCAACTGATCTTATGCGCCTAGCAAACGCTGAAGCTGACGTAGTTATGAGCTCATTTGAAGCAGCAAATCCTTTTGGCTACGGCAGAGTTATCATAAAAAACGGCAAAGTTGAGGCCATCGTCGAGCAAAAAGATGCGAGCGAAGCGCAACTTGCTATAAAGAGCGTAAATGCTGGCTGCTACTGCTTTAAACGCGAGGCGCTAGAGCAAATTTTACCGCTCATAAGCAACCAAAACGCACAAAAAGAGTACTACCTAACTGACGCCATAAAAATAGCAAATGAAAAGGGCTTAAAGTGCGTTGCAGTAAATGTTAATGAGCAAAATTTCATGGGCATAAATGATAAATTTCAGCTAAGTATCGCTGAAAAAATAATGCAAGATGAGATCAAGCAAAATTTGATGAAAGCTGGCGTTTTGATGCGCATGCCTGAGAGCATTTTCATAGACAGCAGGGCTAAATTTGAAGGCGAGTGCGTGCTAGAAGAAAACGTAAGCATCCTTGGCGAGTGCGTCATCACTGAGAGCATCATCAAAAGCTCATCAGTGATAGAAAGCAGCGTTATCAAAAACTCAGACATCGGCCCACTAGCTCACATCAGGCCAAATTCTGAAATTTCTGACACACACATAGGAAATTTCGTCGAGGTTAAAAAAGGCGTCTTAAATGGCGTAAAAGCTGGGCATCTAAGCTATCTTGGCGACTGCGAGATAGAAAGTGGCACAAATATCGGTTGTGGCACGATCACATGCAACTACGACGGCAAGGCAAAATACAAAACCAAAATCGGCAAAAACGTCTTTGTTGGCTCAGATACACAGCTAGTTGCCCCTGTAAATATCGCTGATAACGTCATCATCGCAGCTGGTAGCACCATCACAAAAGACGTTGAGAGCGGTGCTCTAGCTATCAGCAGAGGTCGTCAAGAGAACAAAAGCGGCTTTTTTGAGAAATTCTTTGGCAAAGACGATGTTAAAAAATAAGAAAATTTTACTTGCCGTTTGCGGCAGTATCGCCTTTTACAAGGCATTCGAAATTTTATCGCTGCTTAAAAAGCAAGGTGCAGATGTTTATGTGGCTTTAAGTGACGGAGCGCTTGAATTTTGCAGTGTAAGCGGCTTTGAGGCGCTAAGCGAGCATAAAATTTTAAGCTCACAAACGCAAAACTGGCAAGACGGCGTAAATCACATAGCCTACTCTAAAATGGATCTAGTCCTCATCGCACCTGCCTCGGTAAATACGATAAATAAGCTAACAGCTGGCATTTGCGACAATGTCTTTATGCAAACGCTAATCGCCGCCTCGCACGTGCCTTTAGTCGTTGCCCCTGCTGCAAATAACAATATGATCGAGCATTTTGCGACGCAAAATTCGCTTGAAATTTTAAAGAAAAACGGCGCTTTAGTGGTTGAGCCAGTGCTTAAAACTCTAGCTTGCGGCGACGTTGGCAAGGGTGCTTTAGCAAGTCCTGAAGTGATAGTAGAAGCTGCCATTAAAAGGCTTAGCAGGCCACTTTTTGCAGGTAAAAAAGTGGTGATAACTGGTGGCGCAACAACCGAAAAGATAGATGACGTTAGAGCCATTACAAATTTCTCAAGCGGCAAGATGGCAAGAGCCTTGGCTAGAGCCTTTTACTACGCAGGTGCGGAGGTAAAACTGCTTGCTAGTTTTGAAACTGCAAATGAGTCGTTTGAGAGCTTTAAATTTAGCTCAAGTAGCGAGCTTTTAGAGCTTTGCAAGAGCGAGTGCGAGGACGCAAATTTACTTGTAATGTGCGCTGCGGTGAGCGATTTTGTACCGACAAAGATAGATGGCAAGATAAAAAAAGAGGACGTTGAAGAGAGCTTAAATTTAAGCCTAAAGAGAAATGTCGATATTTTGCAAAGCTTAAAAGAGCTTAACTGTAAAAAGATCGGCTTTAAGCTTGAAATCTCAAGCGAAAGTGCTCTTAAAAGCGCTAGATCGATGTTAGAAAAAAAAGCGCTTGACGCAGTTTGTCTAAATATCTTAGGTGAGAAAAATGGCTTTGCAAGCGAGCAAAACGAGGTAAATTTCATTACAAGGGACGGCGAAACCCTGCTGCCGCTTGCCTCAAAAGACGAGATCGCAGGGCGTATCGTGGAGCTAGCGGCAAATTTATGATAGAGCAGATCTCACGCGTCCAAAAGATAGCAAACAACAGCCAAGCTCCGCTAGTAGCGATAAATTCA
>ERZ772909.1537-NODE-1537-length-12601-cov-3.197035_pt1 | contig 12601 bp, 11 predicted proteins | sample MGYA00511137_ERZ772909 | MGnify/ENA primary metagenome ERZ772909 (study PRJEB29015, sample SAMEA2738095) | human oral metagenome | biome: human oral; feature: human-associated habitat; material: saliva | place: China | collected 2270 ... | reverse complement strand
AGAGCAGGCGAATTTCTGTGGAAATAAAGGCATATCTAAAAACGCTGAAATAGAGGAAAAATTTCCTGATGTGCGGATTATGCTTGCAAAATGTATCATCATGGAGTATTGTTATGAGATGTTTTGTGTGAATCCGCATTGTAGGATGCGGTGTAACGTACAAAACTCCGTGTTTCGAGCGTATTTACCATTTGATATGTAACTGCTGAACAGATGAGAACTAAAGAAAAACGAGGTGTATGTGAAGTATCAAACGATAAACATATCTCACTTTAGAGGAATAGAACATGCGGCGCTGGATGGCCTTAAACAAGTTAATTTGATTGTTGGAAAGAATAATTCGGGAAAGACAAGCGTACTGGAAGCATTCTTTTTGTTGGCCGGTATGTCTGAACCGCGGCTTGCCGTTGCAATCAACCAATTTAGGGATTTATCCCTTAAAAACGACAGCGATTTTAAATATATCTTCCATAATTTAGACCTTACCATCCCGATAAAACTTGAAGGCTTTATTGATGGAATGACCCGCTGCGCAATTTTCACACCGCTTTATGAAGATACAAAAAAAATAAAAAATGACAATAAACATCTGCAATAAAATAAGTAATCACAATGCAAAATAACTCCTATTTTTATTTGAAAAACTGCTTAAAAGATAACAAAACGGCAAATATAAGCTCAAAAAACATGGCACATTTCCTCATAAGATTGTAACAATTTGCTTAGCAACACCATCAAAACGTGGTATCACATCATTAAACTAAGGACGAAAAGTCATGAGGTTCTATCACCTCACAGAAAGAAAAACATGCAAATAATGAAGTGTTTTACGACATAAACTGTAAAGAAATATAGCCTAAAAAAGAGGAGTTGAGAAGAAGGCAATTAGAATAAGAGGAGACGAAACATGAGCCTTTCTGGCATGAAATCAAACAAACCTTCCCTTCAAAAGACTGATAACATGATATAAACTGACTCATATTATCTCACTAAACGCCTGTTATCACATCGTAAATACCCACAAATCACACGATAATTCAAGCCATATTACTACATAAAATCATAGGAAATACATTTATTTTCATAACATTTCATGTCGTATTTTCCATGATTTCACCTATCACTTTGATAGTCAGCATCTTACTAAACCGCTGTAAAACCGCCGTATTCTGAAATGAAAAACATTTGGTTTTGAATAGCTTAATCCTGAGCAAGCTATTGTAAAATAATATCAAAACTTTTATATTGAGGTCAAAAGAGAAAGGCGTAAGGCCCTATTATCAAATATAATATTCTGCAGAATCTACCAACCCAGCCCGCAAGGCATATTTAGTAGCCTCATGAATCGTGTTTACTCCAAGCTTACGAAAAATGTTTTTACGATGCGTATTGACGGTATGAAAGCTGGAAAAACGCTTTTCTGCTATCTCACGCGTAGTCATTCCGAGTGCTATATCCTTTAGAATCTCGGTTTCAGTAGGCGTCAGTTTCACGTGTTCCAATTGAGGTTGTGCTGGCGCGAGTAGCATTTCGGCCATTCGTTGGCATATAAATCGGCGGTCATGAATGGCATAATCGAGGCCAACTCTAATCTCTTGAAGATTACATTCTTTAAGCAAGATGCTAAAACGAGGGGAAGACGACACAAGAACATGTACGAAATCAACACTCAAGTCTTCACAGAACAGCACCCAACGCACCTTGGTATAGCGCTCACTCAATATTATCAGTTCAGCAGAATCATTGATATCAAAGAGTGTATAGTCAAGAACCACGACACGATTGGCATCATGTTGCAGCGCAACGAGCAGTTCGGCTTTGTCTTCTATATAGCGTGTGGTGATTCCATTGAAGCTTTCGATGACATACATTAAGCCAGCTCGCGTAATATCTTGCCTATCGGCTAAAAGTATTTCCATTCAAATCCTATTTCCTACAAAGATACATAAAATCATGAAAAGGCAAAAATTGAAACCCAAAAAGCTGATGATTGTATCCAAAACTCTGTCAATCATCAGCCTCATCTATTGCTTAGAAAGTCACACGCAGCATGAATCTCACTCCATTTTTCTTAGCCGTTGGCAACGAATTATAGTTGCATCGGTGAACAAACTCCACGTGAAGCAGTTTGAAAATATTGTGGATTCCTGCAATAAGTTCTACGTATGGGCGCTTAGGCTCCATGACATAACTGCCTGTGGGGAAGGCCCACACGGCAGGATCTCCGCTATTTGCCAACAAGTTTGGATTGTTCTTATCGGTCAATTTCCCCCAAAGAGTATTTACACCAAGGTACTCTCGCCACTTAAGTTTCTTCAAAAGAGGAATGCGGTTGAATAGTTTTCCGTTCAAATCCCAGCTTACATGCAGGCTCGCATAACGGTCATTGAGGAACTCCATGTTATTAATCATGTTGAAAGTCTCGTCTTGTGTGATGTAACTTAAGTTCGCTGCCGGCATGATTAGCAATGGATAAGGCACTTTATTCCATTGAATCCCGGCCTTAGCATAAGCATTTATCTTTCCCCATGAATTCATCCAGAAGCGTTTAAAGATACCCGCTTCCGTAAAATTATAATGATATTGGCCTCCAAGTAGCTTTACTCCCATTGTATGACCGAGGGTAAACACTGGAGCATCTAAGTTTACTGGTATGCGACGTTGCTTCGTATTGATGTATGTTCTGCCTGGAGCAAACTGGAAATTCACGTTAAATTCGGTAGTGCGAAGATGGTCAACAGGGAATAACAAGGCACCCGCGGGCTTATCTTCTTCAGTCTTTACGCCAACGATAGACCGCAATCCACCTTCTGACTCCCATTCAAACTGAAGCTGCTGACGGTTATAAAACATCATCTTATCTACCTTTGCCCACTTCAAAGCCGTGAAAACATTATCCTTATCTGTGTGCATGAACTTATCAGAAGGCGACATAATATCATAGGTAGAGGTAAAAGTCAGCGTGCGTTTTGGGAACTCTCGTGGCAAATAGTCTTTCTTATTGAACGAATAAGTGAGTTCACCTTTATAATAATTACGTCGACTTCTCCATCCATGTGCATAGTAACCAGAGAGGAACCAGTGTTTATTGAGGTTGGCAGTTGTCTGTGCACTCACACGTGTTCGAAGCCCGTCAATGAAGTTAGAAGTAAGCATTGTGTTGACAGGACCTATATCTACCTTGCTGGGATGATACATATCGCCTGTTTCTACAAAGTTTTCGACCAATGCTTTGCCTGCAAACAAAACATACTTAAAGCCGTTAAGTTGTTCGATTCGATGGATAAAGGCCGACATTCCGTCTTCACTCTTCGTGAGTTCTACCGTGCGATATTGATTCCAAAAGGCTTCATCGCGCATCATAGCATTGGCTTCTCGTCGAGTAGAAGCCTTGCCTTTGAAGAGTTGTTTGGGCAGTTTGTCGAAGGCATAATCACTTAATCGTGTCGTACGTACTACCAAAGCTTTCGACAAGAACTTAGCAACCTTCAGTTCAACCACCATATCATCTACGCTCAACACCCACTCTCCGTTTGGCAATTTGGTGTATTCTTGAGTCAAAGTAAGGTCGTCTATAAAGTTAACATCACTGCGTTTGGGTATTGACAGCACGCATTTCTTCAGATGAAGTGTTGAGTCTGCCAGGATATATAAGTCACCTCGGAAGCCAAAGTCTTGCTGATTGTTGGGTAAGAACTGCAAATGATAACAGAGATTCTGGTCAACATAGACCGTGTCTTCTATATAATAACGATAGAAAGAAATAGCATCCTTGCCGATAGGGCTTGTGAATGGATGCTGCAATAGCCGCACTTGATTGTCATAAAGGTCTACATCTGTGAAGACATCTTTGAGCATCGTGTTGATGATATCCCCTGTTTCCAAGAATTGATTGATACCCGTTGACTGCTGCCCCATAATGATATCCTTCTCACTTTTTGGGTCTTTGCGATATAAGTGTTGGGTGACAGTCTCGTCAACCGATAGAGGAAGAATCAGTTTATGATTGTAAGGACTCGTCTCTATTTGGTCAATGAGCCATTGTTTCTTGGCAAAAAAGCCACTATCTAAATCCGAAGGATGAATATCATTGACTGCAACAGTTATCTTTTGATACTTATTATATTGATAGAAGTCATGGTTGTTGAGGTCTGTTTTCTTCTTTGCGGCAATGACACGACGCATTAATTCGACTGCAGGATTATCCTTTCGGCTATACCGATTGCGCCTACTCTTGACAACAACACCTTTCAAAGTACGCGTGTCGGGTTTGAGTTTAACATTCAAAAAGGCTGCAGAGCCTTCCTTGATTGTATATTCTTTGCTCTGATATCCTACGGCACTAATCGTTAATAACCATCCATCGTGACGGTCAATTGTAAATTGTCCGTGTGCATCTCCACTCACTGCAATCTGATGTCCCTTATAAGTTGCACTCGGATATAATATAGTATCCCCAGTCTGTGCATCTATTACAACGCCTCGAATCTGTGCCATTGCAGAAAAAGATGCAGCTAAAAGCACTAAAAGAACGAATATATATCTCCTGAAAATCATATCTTTATTACCTTATTTATATTGTCGTTAGCTAAAGAAGTTGGGCAATATCTGTGATAATTTGATTGGGAAGCGTTTCATCATACTGCTGATTCGTCCAGCCTTCTCCCTTAAACCAAATGGTATGACAACCGATTTTATGAGCCGGTTCGATGTCTTTATAGAAGCTATCTCCTACGACTGCGACCTCTTCGGCACGTAAGTTTAGTCGCTCAACACCAAGCTTATAGATCCTCGGATCAGGCTTTCTAATCCCTACTGCGGCACTCTCTATAATATCATTAAACAGATAATCGAGTCCAAACTCTTTCAAAACAACACCTACATTGCCATAAAAATTGCTCACAAGTACCATTGGATAACGCTCATGAAGACGTTCCAACACATCACGACTATGCGCTGTTGTCTTCACAACTTGGGCGTAGACATCTTCTAAAAGCACCTGATGTAAACGATTGAATGACGTTTCATCAATGTCCAAAAGCCCTTTTTTGCAGAGATATTCAAACTCTAAACGCAACTTAATTTCTAAGGTTTTACGAAATGTATAATCGTGTTTTATCAAAGGAGAACTACCTAAAGTGCGCTCTCCATAGACGTAAGCGTCTCGGAAATCGGATTCACTTATGGGCACGTTTTGACGCTCATAAGCATGCCAAAGCACTTTTCCCCAATGCTGACCTGCCGTATCTAACGTTGCGCCATAATCGAAAATATAACCTTTTATCATTGTCGTTAACTGCAAAGAAACATTATATTAAGATAAAAACACTATGCCATCTCCTTGTAAAGTTGCTCACATAGCTGCTCATGTTCATGGTGCATGTGAACATACATGGCACTCATGATGATGATTTCAAATAGCGGATACACCCAAACTTCATTCGTTAGACACGCGATATAACAGACAATAGCGCGCAAATTGAATGTAAGCAGGTTAGTATACTTCATCAATGGGCGTGAGCCGGCAAGGAAACGGCGACGCAATTCGTCGTCTTTTGAGCTTGCATTCCACTTCATAAAGAACTTCTGAAAGGCTGGAGTTCGCTTCTCTTGGCTATGACAATACTTCGCATAATTACTGTAAAAGAGTCGATCCCAGAATGCCCCGTGCTTGGGAAGTGCCTTTAAGATCTCTGCTTGTTTTTGGTAACTATCGAGTTCACTGCCTTCCTTTCCCTTTAAAAAGAATAGATGTATCTGCCTATAATAATCGGAAAGAGAGCTTTGAGGAGCATGACATAGAAAGCCAGCAACGCTACATAACACCCAACTTCCTATGCCCCAATGTACGTCTGTGAATGGAATCTGTTGATGATATAAACGTAAAGCTATCGCAACATAAATGAAAAAGAACCACACATCACCTGAAAAGCCATCGAGCATACGCCCAATGAGTGTTTTCTTTCCCGACAAACGAGCCATCTGTCCGTCTGTAGAGTCACAGAAATTTGCCAGCATCAGCAACACCATCCCTATCAGATTATGTTGCAAATCGGTATAATAAAACATACAACCTGCCGTTGCTCCAAGGAATATTGAGAGTATAGTTATCGCGTTAGGATGTACATTTAACCGATTCCATAGCAAGGCGAAGACGAGTCCTATGGGTCGAGTGAAGTGCACATCTAACCATTCTTCTGTATCGTTGGACTTGAAAGAAGCCTGCAATAAGGCTTTGAAATTACTCATATCTGACTGTTTATTTTGTTCTTTATATAATGAATGATGGCCTCAGATGCTTCATTCCGACAGCGAGAAAAGCTGGGCCAGTCATTGAAATCAATGATATAGAATGCTCCTAAGGCTGTAACAATGGCGTCACCTCCATAAACTTCCACGCCCGTAAGCATTGAAACACGTTCTGCAATGGCTTGTAAAGCATCAAAGTCATAATGATGTGCTTCTCCATTCAATTCTTCGTCTCCAAACTTAGATATTCCATCATCATTCGGATAATAATAACGGAAGAAACCACCGCGAACACCATAGAATTTGACGAGATCGCCTGGGATATGTGCCTGAACTATCCAATTCGTTACACCGCGAATAACAAATGAAGCCTGTTGATTGGCCAACGCAGCACGGTCTTTACAATAGACAACATCAGCCTTACTTTGAGCTGACATGTCTCCTCTTTTCAGCCAATAGCCCTCTTTTCCTTCTGAATCGGGAATGGGAAGGCCCTCTATTCTCATAGCTTCATTGAGCCAACCGCGTTCACATCGCTCCACACTATAGGCCGAATTGATGACCAAAGCACCTTCATTCTCCTTCTCTTTCAATAGCTCAAGTGTCGTCGAATGACGTGCCATCGAGACATAAACATCGGCATTTTCTTCGCTCGACAGCATCTTTTCATCAATCATTTTGATTGAATCTCCGAGCCCATCAAGCACTTGTTGCAAAATCATTCGGTCTTTTTCGACTGAATTAGGCGAAAAGATTGCGTCACGTTTTATGCCTACTATTTTCATCTTAAGAATGCTTCGGCCTTACGAATATCATCTGCATGGTCGACATCCATTATCTTAGAGAAGCGAAAAGCCTTTAATTTTCGACCATCACGAATTAGTCCTCGCTGAAAGTTTCGCATGCGACTTTCACCTCGTTGCATACATTCTTGAAGTGTTTGAAAGGCATTTGACGCCAAGCCATATATGCCTCCAGAAATAAATTTGCATGTTCCCTCAACGTTGTTATCAAGGAAAGCCGTGATGTTCATAGCCTCATCCGTTTCCACATAAAGTGGTTTCTCATCGTCAATAAAGTCAGTAACCCCCATCACTCCATCTTCTCCGTCTGCCAACTGCTGCTGAAAAACATGGAGAAATGCGTCAAACTCCTCTTCTTTGAATATCGTATCAACTGTTGTTAGAACGAAAGGAGCCGGTTTCATGACTTTACTTAACTCATAAAAACTATGCATTGAGCTTGGCGTTGTCTTCACAATGAAGTTCAAAGGGATAGGTCTTCCTTCGAGACCATCCTCTTCTATGTGCATCAAATGACGGCTTACATCCGATGTTAAGGCGTTACATATCACCGAGATTTGGTCGGCATCATGGTCCATAAAGATATGAATCAAACGATCAATCAGCCGTTCATTGTTAACCTTTACCAAGGGTTTAGGAGTCACAATCCCTTCTTGTGCAAGCCGAGAACCTTCACCTGCGGCTATAATTGCATAATTCATTTCCTCTTGTTTAATACTTCTTATATGCTGCAAAAATACATATTATATATGAAACTGAGAAAACTTTTGTTCTATATTTTGTTTTTTGAACGCTGGAAATGACGGAAACAATGGAATAAAAACAGCAGAATTTCAACCTGATATCAAACAAAAAGTGTTGTCATCTGCTACAAACACAATGCCAAAACATCGCCTAAAACATTATCCCCTATGTGATTCTGCCTCGCAACTAAGCCAATAGCAATGCGCAAAGAAAATCTTTTCATTTGCTATTGCAGCCTCAAAGAAAAAACATTATCTTTGCCCTCATTATTCAACAACTATTAATATCAATCATTAAACATTACGCTTATGAACACAACTATGCTCGTTATTATTATTTTATGGTTTCTCGTTGGTGTGGGAGCTATGATATATATGAAGACAAAAGGACTCGGTGCAAAAGGTAGTTATGCTGTAGCCGCACGACAACTATTTAGACAAATCTACCCAGCTCTTGATATTCAGCAGTATGAATTCTTAGAATGTACAAGAACATATAGCGCTGTTGAAGTGCGCATCCCTGTGCTTATCGCTTATAATTCGAATGAATTTTTCTTGATTCCTGCAACACGTAATCTCACAGGTACACAGCTTAATGCCCCCGATTCCTATGTAGACAGAAACGAACACATCCCACTTTTGGGCATTCAACAAATCGGAATCAACGACAACGGAACAAAAATGGCCTTCGTTACCAAAGGTAAAGAGACGATATTGAACTTCAGTAAACGCAACACTTTCGGTGAAGATCAAAGCCAAAAAGTTGCAGAATTCTTGGCAACCATGACCGAAGCAGCCAATAATTAACAAGTTCCTGAGGGCTGAAAAATAAGATTTGAACTTTAGGATTGCCGTTATTTAACAGGCCAACTCCTAAAGTTCAAACTTTAATCAATATGATTTAATGCTTCAAATGCTTACGAACAAGCTCTGAAACTGTCTTTCCATCGGCAGCACTCCACTTGGCTTTCACTTCCTTAATTACGTTTCCCATCAGCTTTTGTTCAATGCCTTCAGGGTATGAAGCGACAATAAAAGCTTCGATTTCTTCATCTTTTGGTGCTGCAGGAAGTAAGGCTTCAAGAATCAAATACTCATTCTTCTCATTCTCTGCCAAGTCATTTCTACCTGCATCAGCATACACTTTTTCAGACTCTTTGCGTTCTTTTACCATCTTACGGATTATCTGAATCTCTGCTGAATCGTCTAAGGTTTTGGCATCTTTTGCCGTACTAAACTTCAGGAATTCACTTTTTAGAAGACGATAAACGGCTGCTTTTTCTTTCTCACCCGACTTCATTGAAGTCATAATCATCTTGTTAATTTCCTCGTTATACATACACTTTAATATTTAATTTTGCAATCATTGCACCTTACAATGATTGCAAAGATAGGAAATTATCAATGAAAACACACAATTTTTACTGTGAAGATAGTTAAACAGTAGCTTTATTTGATGTTGACATTAAAAAGCTCTTTTGTCCTCTCACCACGCGTATCATTATGCTGAATCCAATGTTTGCACGTGCCTTTCAATACTACATCGCCCGTACCATCAATGGTTGTAGTGACCGTTCCGCAATCTTTCACACGAACACGGATATCTCCTGTGCCATCAAGAGATAGCACTGCACTCGGCACTTTGACCATAAACATCTTGATATCTCCCGTGCCATCAAGAGACGCTTTGACTGACATGGCTTCGAGATATCCTACCTTTAAGCTGCCCGTTCCCTCGACTTCTCCTTTGAAATTATCGCAGATCAAGGTATCAATTTGTAGGTTTCCAGTCCCCTCAAGAGAAGCTTTCAGTTGGTCGGTATCAATCTTTTTTGCCTTAAATTCGCCTACACCTTCGTTCTCAACCTCCACAAGATTGGGGCTACTTAGATAGACCTTGACTCCTTGACCAGCATTACCAAACAACTTAAAACTATTAGATCCGACTGTTGTTATAACGAGTTTATCGCCTTTAAAATCAACTCTTATAGCCTCAACTGCAGCTTTCGAGCCCACAATTCGAATGCTTAAGGAATCTGATTGCGTATAGATGACATCACCAACTAAACCCGTTTCAATCTTTGAAAAATATTTATTTTTAATCAAACGCGTAACTTGTGGGCCCGTAGGTTTACCCTCCATTCTGCGTATATCGTTTGATGTAATGCCACAACTCGCCATTGCAAGGAGGCTGAAGAGACTGAATGTTAATAAGAAGATACGTTTCATAATCATCATTTTAATTATTAATTATATCACTTAGACGCAACAAAAATAAGAAAAGTTGCAGGAAAACAAGAAAAAATAAATATTAATTCAAATAACCAATAAAGAAAAAATAAAACACAGCTACAATCACCTGACAAACAGAATGAGCTTTTATTCATATACAGAACGAATTTTCTTCCGAAACAATATCCTATAAAACAAAGTTCAAATTCATTGAATTAATAGGCAAAAAAACAAGGATACATCTTGCAGCCTCATTCAGGTTTATTCAAGAAAACACTTCAATAACTCAGCCGTCAGAATCATCTTAATTCATGACAAAAATAAAACAAACGCATCAATCCACGCACTTCTTATCGAAACCCCATACAAACCACCATGCAACGACTATGATTTTACACGCTTAAAGCTATCAAATTACACGACAATATGACACAAATCACAACGCAAGAGTTCTGTGTTGATCCACCACTTAGTAAGCGCCTGATAAACAGGATGTTTCCATTCATTAGAAGAAAGAGTAACATTCACTGCCTGTTCCATAGCAAAGAATGTAACGCCCTGAATCAAATTTAAATTCAATTTGAAATAAATCAACATATCAACACACAGCCTTTCATAAACAAACAACGACCAACAAGCCAAAAGAAACATAGACTATGCACCTTGATGATTATTATCTAAGAAAATCTTGTCCCACACTTGATTTCATTTGTCCATAGAATAGCCACCACGAAAAGAGGCAAGACAAATGACCATCCTCGTTGAAAAGTTTTTCAAAATAATCGTGTAAAAACTTCAACTTTCGTTTTGTCTTCTTCACTTTTTTACTATCTTTGCACATAATATATATTGAGACAACAAACGAAATGAGCAATATAGAGCCGACTCATGTACTGACACAGACCGTAAAAGAACTGTCGGAGACCGACACTTTGAAAGGTTTGTGCCATCATCATCATGACGGTTATCCGTTACCTTCAGGCAAAGCGCTTGAAGAAATCGTTGAATTGTCGCGTGCAATCATCTTTCCTGGATACTATGGAAAGTCATCTGTCAACACACAAACCATCAAATATCACATTGGAGTCAATGCAGAACGCATGCAAAAGCTGCTTTATGAGCAGGTTTTGGCAGGTCTTTGCTTCGGTGATATGTGTGAGAAACCCGATGATAACAAGTTTATCGAGCTGCGAAAACAGGCTGAAACAATCTCTATAAAGCTTGTTTCCTTGTTGCCACACATCCGCAATCTGCTTGCCACCGATGTTGAAGCAGCCTATAACGGAGACCCCGCTGCCGATAGTTATGCTGAGATTATCTCATGCTATCCCGTCATAAAGGCGCTGACAAACTATCGAATTGCACACGAACTTTATGAGATGCACGTGCCGTTGATACCGAGAATGATTACTGAAATGGCTCATTCTGAGACAGGAATTGACATTCATCCAGGTGCTAAAATCGGTGAATACTTCACGATAGACCATGGTACTGGTGTCGTCATTGGTGCCACTTGTATCATCGGAAAGCATGTAAAGCTCTACCAAGGAGTAACACTTGGGGCCAAGAGTTTCCCCTTAGATAAAGACGGAAAGCCAATAAAAGGCATCGCACGTCACCCCATTTTAGAAGATAATGTGGTGGTATATTCAAACGCAACTGTACTGGGTCGCATCACCATTGGTAAGAGTTGTGTCATCGGAGCGAATACATGGGTGATGGAAGATATGCGCCCCAAGACTAAGAAATATAAGAAAATAAAGAAAGATATAATAGATATTCAATACAACAATGGAACAGGAATTTGAACTCATTGCCAAGACTTTCATGGGACTTGAACCCGTTTTGGCTCAAGAGCTCACCCAACTGGGTGCCAATAATGTACAGACTGGACGTCGAATGGTGTCGTTTACAGGAGATAAAGAGATGATGTATCGCACCAATTTCCAACTACATACGGCCATAAGAATCCTCAAACCAATCGCTCATTTCAAAGCCCGCTCGGCTGAAGATATGTATGATGAGGTGAAGAAAATAGACTGGAGTAAATATATTGAGAAGGGAAAGACCTTCAGTGTTGATTCAGTTGTCTACTCAGAAGAATTCAGAAACTCGCGCTTTGTCACATATAAAGTGAAGGACGCCATTGTTGATCAATTCCGTGAAAAGACTGGAATCAGGCCGAATATCAGTGTGAGTAACCCTGACATTCGACTCAACATACACATCGCAGAGGATAAAGCGACACTAAGTCTTGACTCAAGTGGCGAGAGCCTTCATCGCAGAGGATATCGCCAAGAGAGTGTAGAGGCGCCATTAAATGAAGTTCTTGCCGCCGGAATGATACTCATGAGTGGTTGGAAAGGGGATTCAGATTTCATCGATCCCATGTGTGGTTCGGGCACAATCCTCATCGAAGCAGCGCTCATCGCACGTAATATCAGTCCGGGAGTATTTAGAAAAGAATTTGCATTTGAGAAGTGGCCAGACTACGATCAGGACCTCTTTGACCGGATATATAATGATGATTCACAAGAGAAAGAATTCAATCATCACATCTATGGCTATGACATT
>ERZ772909.1534-NODE-1534-length-12611-cov-2.717983_pt1 | contig 12611 bp, 8 predicted proteins | sample MGYA00511137_ERZ772909 | MGnify/ENA primary metagenome ERZ772909 (study PRJEB29015, sample SAMEA2738095) | human oral metagenome | biome: human oral; feature: human-associated habitat; material: saliva | place: China | collected 2270 ... | reverse complement strand
AAATAACCTGTGGACGAGTTTCTTGGATTTTCTTCTCTGCAACTAATCGCTTTTGCTTTTCATTCTTAAGTTCTGTCGCTAACTGAATAAGAAAGTCTGGGTTCTGAATAGCCTTCTGGAGAGCATCATTTGTCATGTATGCACCATGCTTGCGGATAGTTGGCAGAACCTCGCTTGTTATCCACTTACGGAATTGTCTTGCTTCTGTCTTGCGACTGTCAAGAATGACATCATACAAGCCGTCTTCGTTTACGAATAGTGCCTGCTGCTCTCTTCCGAGTTTGTCTGTTATGGGGTGGTTTGAAACAACCTCATCTCCAAGTCGCTGATTAACAAACTTTGCCGTTAATCCTAATGCTTTGCATACATCAGCAAGGCAGAACTGCGGATTTGCTTCTGTTCCAGCAACACGGATGTTGCCAAAAGCAGGGTTGTTGAATACTTGAATTGACTGCATACGTTAGAACTGTTTGATAAAACCTAATTCTTTTGCTTTTTGGCGTACTAAGTTCTGAACGTCAGAGTCACACTTCCAATGCATTGCGTTGTAGATGGTAGGTTCGCTAACATCGAGAATCTTTGCAAGTTTTTTCTTGCACCCTTTTTTTAATTTAATCGGTTTTCTGTTTGCCATTATCGTTTTTATTGTTTATATTTGCAGACTAACTATTTGATGTCGTTACGATGTCGCTTAGTTATCTAAACTATTACGGTGCAAAGATAGAAGTTTCTTCAATATAAAACAAATATTCGTAGAACTTTATTCTATATTTAACTTTTATAAACATTGTGCAGTATGGAACGAAAGGTTGAAAGGTTTGATAAATATATGAGATATAAGGGGTTGAATGATAATAAGGTTACTAATACCCTTGGTCTTTCTGTTGGTACTTTAGGTAAATCTCGTAAAGAAAATAGAGATTTATCTGATAGAAATATAGAAAGTATATTGAAGTTTTATACTGATCTTAATAGAACTTGGCTTCTAACAGGTGAAGGTGAAATGCTAACCGGAGTACAAACGGAGCAAACTATACAATCATCTACAGATGATATTCACTTGATCCCTTTACTTCCTGTTTCTGCACAGGGCGGCTCGCTTAACGATTTCGTTGTTTCCATCAAGGAGGCAAGCTGCGAAAAGATTATCTCGCCAATCAAAGGGGCAGACTATGCAATGTCTGTTTCTGGGGAGAGCATGGCACCTGAATATCCGTCAGGTTCACAAATCTTAATTAAACGAATTGATGAGAAGGCGTTTATTGATTGGGGACGTGTATATGTACTTGACACCTGCAATGGTACGGTGATAAAAAGACTATTCCCTTCTGATACGGCTGACAAAGTGCTATGCAAATCTATCAATCCAGAGTTCCCCTCTTTCGAGGTGTCACTGTCTGACGTATATGCGGTTTATCGTGTATTGATGTGTATGGCTTTGAAGTAATCAAAGCGACCAGAAATTATAATTTAATTAAATAAAATAACTTAACTTACAGACAAATGAAAAGATTTTTTTCTACGATTATCCTAATATTAGCTTTTGTATTCCTTTGTAGAGCGCAGGGGTTGCCATCTGTTGCGGGCGTTACGTTCGGAAGTCGCTACAGCGCATGTAAAACTATACTTGATCAACGTTTCAATGGAGGAAGGGATAGCTATCAAAATTCCACAAACAAGTTAACGTATAATGATGTCTCGTTCGCAGGCGAGCGATTCGATTATGTGGATTTTGATTTTCAAGTGGAAGGCAGTGCAACGTACTTATATGTTATATTTTTTGCAAGCCGTTTCGATTTAAATTCAGCAGAATACGCTAAACGGCAGAGAGATAGACTATATACAGTTTTCTCGGAGAAATACGATTTCAGGTGGAGTGGTACAGATAAAGATGGTTTTAAATATTATATTTTTGGCTATTCTCCCAATAATAGAGAAGATGGTTTTATAAATATAAAAACTTTTAAAGGTGAAACACAGGGCGGAGAAATGAAATACTGGACAACTTTGAGCTATGGACCAGTAAACTTTGTTAATCCATCTGATGAAATATAGTCATGAAAAGTATTTGTTATTATTTTGCCTGTATTTTTTCATGGCTTCTTATAGTATTTTTATTTGCTATGATTAGAAGTTTTCTACTGAGTGATAGCGATTTTTGGTATAGCTTAGTTGAAAATATCGTTAATATACCTTTATGGATGGTAGCTTTGGGAATAGTTTTATATTCAAGACCCTATCTATACCTGATGGTTTTTGAGAAGAAAAAGATATTTGATAAAAGCACGGCTGTTATTTGCATTTGTCTGGGAACTGTTTTTTTGATACTATCAATTGGGATAAGGCATTTCTTAAATTGAATGTAAATATGAAAGAAGCAGGTTTTAACAGACGTTTATCAATTATCAACAATAGAAACAAATGATATTGAATAAGAGTAATATGAACAATCAAATTATTAAGTCTGTATTTATCGCATTTATGTTGTCTACAACTTTATGTGGTATAAGCGCACCAGCAAAAAAAGCTGTAAAAGAAACTACACAAATTGTTTATGTGTGTACAGGTCCGAAAGCCAGTACTTATCACAGAACTGCAAGATGTAGCGGTCTTAACGGATGCTCGCGTGAAGTTGTGGGCATTGATATAAACAAAGCAAAATCAATGGGTAGGCGAGCATGTAAAAAGTGTTATTAAAAATATAAATTGTAGGTTTGCTATTGATAATACTACGTAGTGTCGTTAATTAATTCGTTCTAAGCCTTAAAATATTCTCTTCCGATAAAGATATCGCCTTTCGGGTTTAAAGTCGTCAGAACGAAAATAAACAGCCAAATTTGCGATTTTACGAGATAAATCACAGCCGTTACAAACAATAAAGCAAAAATAATGAATTAAACATCAAGAAATGGAGATTACAAATTGTTTACACAAGTACTCTAACTGTACGATGTTAAGGCATATTTTACTGCGGCTCAGGCTGTGGTGGAAGAATGTTAGAAAACTCCTAAATATCAGCTATTTAGGCGGAGTATCACGTGTTTACGGAGGTGTTCCGCCTAATTCTTTTCATAAAACAGCGTGCATTTGTACACACTATTTGAGCAGAATGAACGTAAATGTTTACAGTAAGTTTACTATTTTGGAATACACTGTTTACAGCGTGTTTACAACTGCAATTCTGTAAGTTATAACAAGTTTAGGTATTTTTATTGCAAACAATTGGAACACGGATGAATTATGGCAACACTGAAAATATGCGTAAGGAGTAAACGTAGCGATGGTTTTTATCCTGTTTACATCAGGGTAACACATCATAGGGAACTCGCTTATATCAAAACTGACAAGATGGTAAACGATAAGGGCGTCACGAAAACCAAAGAAGTTAAAGACCCCTATGTGGTTGGTCTGCTCTCTCCTGTTATCATTGACTACATGGAGCGGCTCAACAAAAAGGACATTAAGAACTGGAACGCAAAAGAAGTGTCCGACTTTCTTGTGAGTGGTGATGATGATATAGATTTTTCGGAATATGCCAGAAAGCACATTGACCGAATGATTGATCGAGGGCAGCAGCGCAATGCTCGCAACTATGAACTTGCCTTACAGCACCTCGAACGATTTGCAGGGACAACATGTGTCAAGTTCTCGCATCTAACCTCGATGTTTGTAAACCGATGGATTAAAAGCCTCGAATCAACAAAGCGTGCCAAGGAAATGTACCCGATTTGCATCAGGCAGATATTCAAAGCTGCACAGGTGGAGTTCAATGATTACGATAACGGCATCATCAAGATAAAAACAGATCCGTGGGTGAAAGTGGAAATTCCAAAGGCTGACCGTCCTGAGAAACTGGCTATCACTCCCGAAGCGTGCAGAGAGTTTTTCTTCTATCCTCTTCCCGAGAGCAAGATGGCACATCCACTTGAAGAGTTAGGACGTGACGTTGCTATGATTGTTATCTGTCTTGCAGGTATCAACACGGTTGACTTGTTTCAGATGAAGAAGACAGACTACTATGACGGCATCATCCATTACCAACGTGCCAAGACAAAGAAGTTTCGTGCTGATGGCGCATATATGGAAATGCGTGTCCCTCCTATACTACAACCCCTATTTGATAAATACAAAAGCACTGACGAGGATGATGAGCATCTTTTTTGTTTTGCAAAACGGCATACAACATCTGACAGCTTCAGTGCCAATGTGAATATAGGCATCAGAAATTTGTGTGAGGCTATGGGTATCGACAAAGAGCATGACTATTCTGTCTATACATTTCGCCACACCTGGGGTACAGTGGCGCAAAACGATTGCAAGGCTACTATTGGCGAGGTTGCATTTGCTATGAACCATAGCAGCGGACACAAAGTTACACGAGGATATATCAAGATAGACTTCACACCTGCCTGGGAACTCAATGAGAAAGTAATTGATTTTATTTTCTTCTCAGATAAACCATCACAGCGAGAGCAAAAGCCGAAAGATGAACACTTCAAACTTTCATTTCGTTATCAAGTTCATGGCACTGCATTCTTCCAAGGGCGAAAAGTGGCGGAGCTAACAGAAATTGGTTTTAATAACGTAGACGAGGTTATTAAGAAGCTGGTATCGCTACTACCTGACGACATTCCACCTCGCTCAATGGTTTTATTCAAAATAGAAAACCAAGACAAAAAACAAACGGCTGTCTACGAGCGGATGAAAGGCAAAGGTTTCTAAGCTCACTTTTCAACCTACAGAAGGACTTTCTTTTGTAGGTTTTCTTTTTTACTTTCATTAACAAAAACCAAATGCCCCTCGCGTACGTACATGCGCGCGGTAGATGTATATTATTTATTTTACTTTACTTTGTGTACTTTTTTCCGAAGAAATGCGTTTCAAGTGGGATTTTTTCCGAAGAAATGCGTTTCAGGTGGTATTTCTTCCGAAGAAATAAATTAACGTTCGTTTGCAATGATACTTTTGGGTATAAATATCATACTTTTGAAACCAAGAAAATGACATAAGTGCGACATATAGGGAGCGTTGTAAATGGCACAAAAAACATCAAAGTACGACGTATAGGGAGTGTTTTATAAATACTTGTAATTAAATTAGTTACATAGAAAAAGGGACTATTCTCACGAACAATCCCTCTTTTCACTAAAACAAATTAATTCAACTAATTCAACAATCTAATAAACGCATTTCTATAGTAGTTTTTTGTAGAATTTATTTAGTCCCACCACCAGACAAAGCGATGAGTCTGTCTTCGATGGTTTTTTTGGTCTCAGTTGCAACGTCAAGAGTTGTTGCCTGTAGTTTTGGAGCAATATAAGCAGTAAACTTTTCCATTGCTTGTATACGTTCTTTAGGTTCAAGACTTGCTAAGTCTTTCTCAAATAAGTCAGAGTCATAGTAATCGCCAGTAACGTTTGCAAGGATGCTTCTTACTTTTGAAGACACTTTGTTTGGAGTTCCAGCAACACGACCGCCTGTCTTCGCTGTACCTTTAGGGCGACCGCTTTTCTTTTTTTCGGTAGTCATATTATTTGGTGTATTAAAAGTTAAACAAACCATGCAAAAGTAATGTGTTATTTTCGCAGAAAATAGTTAACTTTTAATAGACAACGCAATATGGGATATATCGGAGCAGCAATTGGTGCCGCTGGTAGTATTTTTGGAGGTATCAGTGCATCAAATGCAATGAATAAGATGAAAGCCAATGTAGAGGCGCAGAAAAAAGCCAATCAAGATTGGTTTGACAGACGTTATAACGAGGATGCAACGCAGCGTGCAGACGCTCAGCGCATTTTAACTCTGACAGAGGAGAATATCAAGAACCGTAATAATGCAGCAGCAGGAGCGCAAGCAGTAATGGGTGGAACTGATGAGAGTACGGCAGCTGCCAAAGAAGCCAACAATAAGGCTCTTTCAGATGCTACTGCACAGATTGCAGTAAATGGTGAGCAGAGAAAAGATGCAATCGAGAATAAGTTTCAGGAGCGAGAAGCGTCCCTTAACAATCAACTCAATGAGATTGAGCAGAAAAAGGCAGAAGCTATTAGTCAAGCTGTTCAAGGTGTTACTAGTGCAGCTAGTAGTATGCCATTTTAATTAAGAGCGCAGAATATGAGTTCTATAAATGATATTTTAGGAAGTAAGCCTGCCGCCAATACGCAATCACCGCCTGCCAGTCCAGATAAAGGACTGGGGACGGGAACGGCTGTGAGTGCAGCAGGTGTGTCGCAGCAGCAAGCCGAGAATGCCCACTTGAGGGAAAATGGGGCAGTGCCGACAATTAAGGAGGGCAGCGTTGGTAATGGCAATACTACCACCCCCTCCGTTTCAGTTCCTCTTGCTCCAAGTATTGAACAGAGCGTTGCTGCAAAAGGAGAGGATAATGAAACTCCTGTAAAGGCTGCAACGCCAAAACGTATGTCTTATGTTGATATGTTTGCGAAGCTTAGTCCGTATCAAGCTCCGACAGAAGAAGAGTTGGCAAAGGAACGAAAGAAGGAGAAACGTGAGAAAATCTTCGCTGCTATTAGCGACGGTATATCAGCATTATCTAATCTTTATTTCACGACCCAGTATGCTCCAAACATGTATAAGCACGAGAACTCACAATCAGCAAAGGTGGAGAGTAAGTGGGAGAAACTTCGTGCTAATAGAGATGCGCAGCAAAATGCGTATATAAGAAATCTTATGGCGGCACAGCAAGCAGACGATGAAAGGCAGGACAAAGAGAGAGCTTGGATGCGTCAAGTAGGCATAGATGCCTATAATCAGAAAAAGGATGCCGATGCAGCTCAGTATAAGAAAGATCGTGATGCGGTAAAGGATGATCAATGGGGAAAAGAATTCGACCAACGAGATAGGCATTTTAATAAAAATATGGACTACAAAGAAAGAGGATTAGCAGAAACTATACGTTCACATAAGGCAAGCGAGCGACTGAAAGGCGCACAGGTAGCTGAAACTGGTCGTCATAACAGAGTAAGTGAAGCGCAAGGTGCTGCAAAAATTAGTCAAGCTGAAAGGCATTTTAGAGCAACGCACAATGCTGATGGGACAACAAAAGGTTCTGCAAAAGGCAAAGTTTACAACCTCACTATAGACGGAAAGACTTATACGTATGAAACTGAAAGTGATTACAATAAAGCAGTAGTAAAAGAGGCGAGGAAGCGTGGTCTCACGCTGACATGGGGTACTTCTAAGAATAAGTATGGCATAGTAAGTGGGACTCCGAAGCTGCGTACAATAGTTGGCTTGGCGAGTGAGCTTGAGGAGAAGTTTGGCGGGAAGCCTAATCAAGCACCGCTTAAACCAACTTCGTCAGGAGGTTTTAATGCTAACAATTATCGTCGTAATGGTACAAAGCCTACGGCAAAGCAATCCACGGCAAAGCAATCCACTACAAATAAACCACCATTAAATTAATAGATTATGCCAAATAAGATAACATACACAATCACGACAGCCGATGGCAAAGAACATCAGGTTTCAAAGGAAAATGTCGATAAGTACGGTATTCAGTCGTATGCAGATGCATACAAAGGTGCTACAATCCGTATGCGTGATGCTCAGAAGGGCGATTATGATATTCCTTTACAGCATTTCGATAATGCGAGAAAGCAAGGACTTCATGCTTTCTCGCTTGAGCATACGCCTATTGAGAAGCATACGTCGGTAAAAGCTACATCTGCTGCGAGTCCAAGTGTGCAGTCTCGACAGAACACACGGCAAGCTGGTAAGCCGCTTTTGTCAGACTCATTTGGGAAAGGAGCTGATATCTTAAAGCCTAAGCCTGTAGGTTATAATCTTTCAGAAGAACATCGCAGCGAAGTTCTTGGAGAGCAGGCAAAGCGTAGTGCTAACCCATCAAATCCACATGTACAGCGTACGATTCAGTTAGGTAATGAAGCTAAGGCAAAGCGTATAGAGCGTGAGCAAAAACGTTTTGGTAAACCGACAATTGTTAGAGCTTTTGATGATGCTGTACATGGTGATAAGAAAGCGGCAAAGGAGTTGGGTATGCCGCAAGTTATGCAGCAGAAGAAAGACGAGATTGATTACATGCAGGCAACAGGGAAAGAATTACGTAACCCTGTTGATGCTGGATTGACATACGATGAAAATGGAGATGTAGTTCATTCAATGTTTGCTCCAACGGTAGCACGTGATGAACACGGAAATATCGTTACAAATGATGCAGGAGAGCCACTTGTAGGAGTTACATCAGATGAAGCACGTGCAAAAGCATACGGAGATAGTGTACAGACAGGTGTCGAGGCGCAACGTGAGAAAGATAAGATTGATAATCTCTACAAAGATGCTGTTGAGAATGTCAATGATGCTTTTAACGAAGAGTATAAAAAGAAAGAGGCTTTCAGAAAGGAACATCCATTCTTGGGAGCGGTCAGTGATGCGCTTGAGGGGTTTAGTAATCGAGGGAATGCCCTTCAGTATGTTCCAGAAGAAGCAAAAGCAGGATTGTCGACACTTGGAATGCTATCGAAAGCTGCGATTGCTAAGAATAATGCAGACAGATATGGGGACGCTGACACTCTAAGTCGTCTATATGGTGGTGTCATGGCAGGTTTGACAGATGTAGACACATACGATTTTGGAATAACAGACACATTTAACGCTGCTAATCTTTATCGTGCTGCAAAGAACTATGAAGAAGGTAAAGCAACCGCTAAAGACAAGATGCTTCTTGACGCTGCAGCTATTGCCAATAACGTCCAATCAGAAGCCTCTGATAAGCTTGGCGGTGCATTTGGAGCAGGTCAGAGCCTTGTTCGCACTTTTGGCTTTATGATGCAAATGATATCAAACCCAGCCTCTGGTGTAGGCAAAGACGCTGCTGTAAGTGTTGCTAAGACTGTTGCAAGGAGAGCCTTACAGAAGTTCGGTAAAGGAGCAATAGCAAAAGCCGTTACAGGACTTGCTAAAGGTGCAACACGTGTGGGAATGGACGCTGTGGAAGCAGGTGTAGTTACTGGTATGTATAGCCCAACAAAGATAGTAGGCGATTATCTCAATCGAAAGACAGGCGATGTGCAATCCGATGGTAAGGGCGGTTACATTTTCCAAGACAAGGAATATAGTGATGTAAAGGCACTCGCTAAGGCTATCAATGGTCAGTACGCAGAGAATATCTCTGAAATGTGGGGTGAATATCTACCAGGAATGGGTAAAGTAAATGCAGCGATTGGTCGTGGCGCACGTAAGATAGGTTTAGGAAAGGTCGTTGATGCTTTTGAACACATGAGTTCATCAAATTGGGCAAAGACTTGGAAAAATTTCCAAGAGAGAACCAAGTGGAACGGAATGGCTGGAGAATACTTTGAGGAGGTTGCAAATAACCTATACAACGCTGTTACCAATGGAGACATGACACTCGACACAGACCCACACACTGGAGTGTTCAACCCAACGATTAATCGTGATACGTTCTATAGTGTTGCTCTGATGAGTGGTATAATGAGCGGAGTTAACACGGTAGGCTATGCAAGAGAACGCTACAAGGCACCGCATGAGCAGCGCAAGGCAGATGCACAAGCACGTTCTGTTTTCGGTGAACGTTGGGATGAATATAAGGACGCTATTGATAATGCTGACGAAAAGCAGATAGGTAGTGTAATGGAGAAAATTGGCAGTGATAAGTCTTTGTCAAACTCTCAGAAGATTGCAGCCTTACAATATCAATATCGTACAGCTGTTGTACATGGTGTTAACGCACAAGACACAAAGAATAAGCTGGAGGGTCAGTTTAACGCAATGGATGAAGCCTATGGTATGGGTTACAACTTGCAAGACGAAAAAGAACTCAACAATACAGCAATTCTTTATGACGAGGCGAAGAAGCAGGCGACAAAAGCGACTGGATGGGATGAAGATGCGCTTGACCGCATGATAGGTGAAGATGGTGGTGTGTCAACCTTAGCCTATATGAAGCGTAGTGATGATTTTAACGATGAGCAATTGCAAGCTTTTACCGACTATGCCAATGCACGTGCAGCCTATAATGGTATGATTCAGCGTGTGAAAGATGATATTGATACAAGGGTACATGAAAGTAACCTTGAGGTGGAGCAGCGTACAAACCTTAATACAGGTGCTATTCATCCAGCAACGATGAAAGTGGATGATAGACAAGTGTATGTTGTCAATGGTAATGTTGTAATGCTCCCCGATGGTAGCGGTGTTGATCTTGAACACTCTGATGATTTTGTTGTATTGCGTGATGCCAAGACAGGAGAACTTGAAACGGCAGACCCTTCTGCAATCTCCAAGGTGGACACGCCTATTAATTCAGAAGAAGAAAAAGAAGCTGCAGCAGACAATATCCGACAGACAGTTGCACAGCAGCAGGCAGACAAGATAGATGGCAAATTAGAGTTCAAACAAGGCGATACCTATACAATCGTAGATAAAGAAGATGGTACACAACACTCTTTGACGATAATTGGTGATGCAATAGATGAAAAGACAGGACAGGTTAATCCAGACATGGTGCTTGTTGATATTGACGGAACACAGCAACCAACACTCTTGCCAAAAGAGCAGGTACAGCAGCAGGTCGACGAAGCACGTCGAGCAGCAGTTGTAGCAACGCAGGTTGTAGAGCATGCGCCAACTGACAAGACTAACAATACTTACGATATAAACGATGAGGTTACGCTCACTGATGAGAACGGGAATGTTGTACGTGGAAGTATAACAGCCCCTCAGAACGAAGACGGAAAGTTTGAAGTTTACACAGAGCAGCCTATTAATGGTAAGAAAGTAAACCTGTTCAGTGCAGAGGAACTTGATGCACTCAATCCTGATGCCCAAGCAACAGAGGAAACACCACAAGTAACCAATAATGATACAGAGGGCGCACCAGTACAATCAGAAAGTGAGGTAAATTTACCACAAAACAATGTTGAACCGCCTGTAAGTGGTACTGAAAGTGTGGAAAATTCTCCGCAAACAGAAAATGCACCACAGCCGTCATCCTTAGAGCGTATTCCAAAAGACGACAAGGGACAGCCTGTTTATGAGCAGACAGACCCCGAGACAGCATGGGATGCTATTGTAGAGCAGACGGAAGGAGACACGAGTATGGCACAGACTGTTGCTGATGATATGGTAGCCGATATGGAGGCTGCCGTTAAAAAGGCAGAGAAAATCAAAACAAAGGGCGGTGGCAGCATTGCAGAGAAGATTGCAGCAGAGAAAGAACGCAGTGCTGCCATAGAACAGGCGAAGCAAACTCTTGCACATTGGAAGAAGATAGCCGCAGTTAATCGTATGCGTGAATCTGCAATACGATTGGAAGAACAGCGTAAGGTAGATGAAGCTGCACGTGTGCGTAAGGAACAGGAAGAAAAAGTACGTGCAGAGCAAGAAGAAGCCGAACGCATCAAGCGTGAAGCTCTTAATGGTGTCCCCGATTTTGTAGAAGACAAGGCTTCACATGCACGAGCAAGAGGTTACAGACGTGTTAATGGAGATAAGGTAGACAGACAAGAGCCTATTGAGGCAACGAAAGGTAAAGAAGTGCAGGTTAAGTTTGATGATAATAACATTCCAAGAGGGCATGTTGCAATCATTGAAGCAAATCAGTTGCAACCCAGTCATAAGAATGGGCAACGAAATCCGCTGCACTTTATCGACGAGGCACAACCCAAAGAGCGCAAAGACGATGCAAGCGTAGGTGCGGCACGTAAGATAGCTGCAAATATTCGTCCAGAAGAAATTACATCGTCTGTTACAGCTTATACGGGCGCACCAACAGTGAACAGTCGTGGAGAGGTTATTCAAGGTAATAATAGAAGTGCTGCACTTCGTGAGATGTGGGACAATCATCAGGAACAAGGCGATAAGTACAAAAAGTATCTCATGGATAATGCGGAATCATTTGGTCTAAGAGCAGAAGACATTGCAGCAATGGATAAGCCTGTACTTGTTAATATGCTCAATGTGAACGATGAAGATGCAATCGCACTGGGTCAATTCGTTGCAAGCGACACGGAAAGTGGAGGTACAGAACGTATCAAGCCTAAGAATGTAGTTAAGAAACTTGGTGACAAGATGAAGAACTTTGCAAACATTCTTTTGCGAACAAATGACGAGAATATTTCTTTTGCAGAGCTTGTTGATAGCAACGGCGTGGACGCTTTGAAATGGCTAAATGCTAATGGGATAATTAGTCCAACACAGTATAAGAGTGCATTTGATAGTAAAGGCAACATTACTGCAGAAGCGAAGAATGATATCAAGGGTATTATGTATCAGAGCATCTTCGAGGGTGGTAGTACGCAGCTCGAAGAGATGTTTAATACTATGCCAACCAAGGCGCAAAAGGCTATCCTTGCGACTGCTTACAGAGACTATGACAATCCGAAAAGTGAGCGAATGGTGGAGGAAATTCAAAACTCTATCATGGCTTATTATGCCCTTTCGCATGATGCACAGTTTATGGCTGCAACCAATCACAAGGATGCTCGTATGGCTGTTGAGGCATGGAAGAGGCAGTATGCTATTGACGATAACACAGGTGAAAGTTATCTTCCTGCGGAGAAATATAGTAACTTTGCATCTCAAAATACACCAACAAAGGGTGCACTTTA
>ERZ772909.1532-NODE-1532-length-12627-cov-3.097518_pt1 | contig 12627 bp, 27 predicted proteins | sample MGYA00511137_ERZ772909 | MGnify/ENA primary metagenome ERZ772909 (study PRJEB29015, sample SAMEA2738095) | human oral metagenome | biome: human oral; feature: human-associated habitat; material: saliva | place: China | collected 2270 ... | reverse complement strand
GAACGATTAAAGAAGTCGTTAAAGTCTTTCCATTTGTTCCGCTAACAATAATGACTTCATAATGGTCAGATAAATGTTTTAAAATATGTGGATCAATAGCGTGAGCTACTTTTCCTGGGAAGCTACTTCCACCTTTAGTAAAAGTTTGAAGTGCCCAGCGAGTGAATTTTCCCGCTTGAATAGCAAAATTGGTACGTATATTCACGAAATGTGCATCCTTTCAAAAAATATTCTTTTTTATTGTAGCATTAACCTAACTACAATTAGATACGTATACAATACCATATTGTAACACTGTTGTTATCTCTTTTTCAAAGTTTATACATCAAAATATGGTATTGTATTGTATCTTTTTTTGATTGTATTTACTAGTTGAGTTTTTGGTTGACTTTTTCCATTACAAGAATACCACCTTCATCCGTAGGATGAGAGTAGTGGTCTGTCATAGAAACATTGGTATGACCTAAAAAATTAGCAATCAGTCTAGGATTGATATTAGTTGATTGTGCTTGAGTTGCAAAAAAGTGTCTTAATATGTGAGGAGTTATGTTAATTCCAGTTATTTTCTTGATTTTAATAAATATTGTATTCATTTTTGAAACATAAAAAGGTTCTCCGTTTTTTTCGACAAGTAGCCACGCATCTTCTGTATAACTTTTATCTTTATTTGCCATATACCGTTCTTTGCTTAATTTGATAGCCTTTCTCAATAATTCCGTATACTCTGCACTAATAAATATATCTCGTTCTTTACCAGTTTTAGTACATTTTCCGTCCGGATACAAACTTGTACGGCTTGTATCAATATGAATTTTAGTTACATTATCTTTGAATGTTATCGCTGATTGCCTAATTGCTAGTACTTCACCTCTTCTTAAGCCGTATGATAGTAGCATAAATGCTACTTGTACCATAATATCATAATGATCATGAATATATTTTTTGATAGTGTTAAAATCTTCAAGTGATAATTCTTTGCTGAATTTTGGTTTATTACTTTTAACAGCTTCAATACCTTTTGCTCTATTTCTAGTTAAGACTTCATTTTGGTAAGCATGTTCTAAAATGCTAGATAACAAGACTAGAACGGCTGATATCGTTGTACTTCTGTATTTTTCGCCCAGCTTAATATTAAGCAGTTGAACATCTTGTCTTGAAATATCTTCTAATTTCTTTCTCTTCAAGTCGTCATCAATCATCTTATATATTTGTTTCAATGTTTTTTCAGTAGTCTTATTCCATTTACCACTTTTAACTTTCAGATTAGCGTATATTTCAAAATACTCATCTAGTGTATATTCTTTCTTGAAGTATTCTCCAGTTTCAATCGCTGTAGATATTTCTGTTCTAGCCTGTCTTGCTGTAGCTAAACTAGTATATCCTTGCTTTTGCACTTGTGTGCCTTTATGAGAAAATTTCAGTCCGTATAGTTTCATTCCTTTACTTTCATAACTGAAAATTCCTGCATATTTTGTTGGTTTTCTATTTTTCATATTTATTATTCCTTTCTTGTACCAACCAGTGAGACGATTTTTGGCTGAAAGGGTAGGGCAACACCTCCTTTAAAGAACGTATGTTCGTTTTGGTTTCTAGAAAAAGCCCTAATGGGCTTTTGTTTTATATTTAATCATTCGTTTGTAATCGATTATGTACGTTATTTCTTTAAACCTTTATATTCAATAGTTATTTCTGCTCTATATTTTTTGTTGTAATAAAACAATCTTAGGCTAATTAGTGGTTTAATCATCTTTCTAACAGCAAGCGCATCGTGAGCAGGAATATAACCAATTTTTAAGTTGTAAGCATACACAGATACTGCATTACGATCATGCGGATTATCATTTTCAAACACAATACGAACAACATTATCCCCTGAAATTATAGTGTTATCTTTTCCACCTGCTTTTTTATAAGCATATTCTAATTCTAATTGTGAATAATCAAAACTTGCTAATTGTTCTATATACATTTCAGTTTTAGGTTTTAACCAATCAAACATAATACAACTCCTTTTTTTGAGAATGGTGTTTTTTATTAATCTAAATATCTTTCCATTTCTTCTTCAATTCCATAAGCATGCAATAACTGATATTTTGACTCATACAGATATTCATCTTTTCCATACAATAGAAGTTTAGTAGCAAACTCATTTGCTTCACTTTCGATTTTGATACGATTGGAATTTATTCCTAATGATAAAGCCGGTTCATTAGGATGTAGGATAGCGTGTCCTAACTCGTGGCAACAAGTAAATAATTTCTTGTTTTCTTCCAATTCACTATTAATATATATCATCTTAATATTGTTACATTTGCGATAATATCCATTAATTTTACCCATTTCCATTTCTAAAATGATTATCCCTTTTTCTTTAGCAATCTTGAAAGGATTGCTTGTACCATGCTTACGAACTAATTTGTTAACAAAATTAGTTATATCCATAGCATCCCTACCTTTAATCTCGATATTTTTTAGGCGTAAATTTACGCTTTGCCTCTTTCTTTGCAATATTTAATCCAATTGACAGTGCGTTAATTAATAAGGCTCTAGACTCTTCGTCGTATTCTTCCATATCTTTTGAGTACAAACCGTTATCTAACTCTTCAACTAACTTTTCTAGAGTTTTCTCAATATTTTTTTCATCTTTTGCATTTAACTCATAATATTTCTTTTTATAGTCTGATGCACCGATTAAATAATCAGAGGAAACATTAAATAACTGACAAATTTTGTCTAATGTTTCAAAGTCTGGTTCTCGTTCGCCTCGTTCATACATACTATAAGTAGAACTAGCAACACCAATTAATTCTGATACTTCTTTTTGAGTTTTTCTCACATTTTTTCTTAACTCTTTTAAGCGATCTGTTCTAAGCATAAATACACCTCCAATATTGTACATTACGTGGTTCTTTGAGATGATTATAACACAAATTGTGTAATTTGAAAGAGAAACAAAAAATAATTGCACAGAAAGTGCAATTTATACTTTACAAACTACACAAAACGTGTTATTCTATTTTCAGGTTAAAGAAAGGACGGCTAACATGAAACGAAAACAACGAAAATGGCTATATAAAATTCGTAAAAAATTAAATTTCAATTTTGTTGAAATGGCTAAATATCTTGAAATTCCGTTAACTACCTATCGTTCTTATGAATTAGGTGATAGAAATCCAACGGTGGCTCAAGCAAAAGATTTAGCTGAAAAACTCAATATTGAATGGACAATTTTTTTTGGAAAATAACTACACGAAACGTGCATTTTTAAACTCGTAATGTGTAATGTGGAGGTGTAACAATGCATATAACAATTGAAAATAATGAACTGTACGACGACATTGCCACTAGATTAGTGGATAAGTTGTTCGATAAGGTTCACCAGTCAGTAGTAGAAGAAATCAAAAACAATGATGAAATTCTATCGGCTGAGCAAGTTTGGAAAAGATGCTTTCCGGCTTACAAACAATTATCAACTTGTCGCAAACATTTCTTAGACAGGCGAGACTTTCCGAAAATTAGAAGAGGGAATCGAACTTACTATAGTTTGAAGCAAGTGAACGAATATTTAAAAACAGCAAAATAAAATCAACCAGTGAGACGGAACGATTTTAAAAATTAGGGGGAACTAAATGGAAAAAGTAAAAACATTTGCAATTTGCTTATTACTAATAGGGATACTTTTATCGTACTCATTAATTTATCAATTATGGCTGGATAAAAGAATTTTACAAAATAAAGTTAACGATCTTGAGAGTGTGATACGAGTACATGAAATTATTAATAGAACAGGAAAGAACGGAGGTTGAGAATGGATAAATTTCAAGAACGGTTTTTATTCATCTTGTCGATCTTAACAATACTATTTTCGTTTGTACTAATTGGTTTCGGAGTGTTTTTATCCACTAATAAAGACCAAAGTGGTGCAGCTGTGATTTCAGGACTATTTTTATTTGTTGTATCAATTATTTTTATAACATTTTTTAAAAATAATGGAGGTTGAGAATATGGATATTTCAAAAGATGAGCTTTATCAAATCGTCAAAGAATCAGTTGAAAAGAAAACGGAAGGTATTGCTATCATTATCGGTTTTATTACGCTTGTAGCAATTGCCTCACTATTCGCAGGAATTATTCAATTAAATATGCGGCTTACTATTGGTTCAACTTTAGCAATTCTATTAGCTGGACAATTAAGCAAATATTTTAACAAAAGTAAAGAGAAATTAATTAGAAAGATGGTGGAAGAATATGACGAGAAAACAATATAGAAAATATAAATTAAACAATTTCAATAAATGGTTTCTAATTAGATTTGCACAGATTTTTGCTTATTCTGCAGCATTAGTAGTAATAGCCTTGTTATGGATTTACATCTTGATTGGCGCTTCTAACCAACATTATGAAAAAGTTCAATTAATTCAAACAAATCAATACGTAGGTGAAAGATAATGAATTACGAAACATTGAAGAATAACATTAATAAATCTTTAGAAAATTACGAAAAAACAAACGATGATGAACATTTGGCAGATATCGTAAGAACGTTAAATGCTTATGGATATCCATTGAAAAGGAGTGTTGTACATGAAACTGTTGTGTCAGATGAATATTTTCGATGAGAATTTGGACGATTTGATAGACAAAAAGGGAAATACTATTGGAACGATTAGAAACACGGAGAGTGGCTTTTTTTTGGAAATGAAGGGTATTCTAAGAATTGTCACTAAATTCAAAACGCACGCAGAAGCATTAGTAATTGCTAAAGAATTGATGGAATAAAAAAGACGGTTTAAAAAACCGCCTCAACACACTTAGAGTATAACAAAACACAGGGGAGATTACAATGAATAATTTATTAATTAGCGAACCACCTCTCCAAGTACTGCCTACATTAGCAGTTAAAATTGGTTTAAATGGAGCTTTATTTTTACAACAATTACATTATTGGCTTTTAAGAAGTGATAATGTTCAAGAAAATAAAGTATGGATTTATAAATCATTTGACGAGTGGAGAGAACAAGATTTTCCTTTTTGGTCAGAAAGCACAATAAAAAGAACAGTTAGTGATTTGAAGAAATTAGACTTAATTACGATTAAAGTTTTTAACAAAATGAAAATTGACAAAACGAATTGGTACACCATTAATTATCAAAAACTTGAATCGATGAACCGACCATCGTGTCAAAATGACCTATCGAGCGTGTCAAATCGACACGATGCATCGGGTCAAAATGACACGACCAATAACCAGAGAATAACCAGAGAGTATATATATAGTCCTGATACTTCATTTTATGATAGTTCAGAGGAGAAACCGAATGAGGTTGTAACGACTGATGAACATAAAATTGTAATTGATTATCTAAATCAAAAAGCAGGAACTAGATACGAATATAACTCATCTAAGACTTTAACGTTATTGAACACCTTATTTAGAAAAGGGTATTCAGTAGACGATATGAAAAAGGTTATTGATATCAAGTGTAAAGAGTGGCTACCTCAAGAAACGATGAGGAAGTACTTAAGACCTCGAACATTATTTAGTAATAAGTTTGAAGATTACTTAAATCAAGAAGTTAAGCTACAAGTAACTACTACTACTAAAAAAACTCAAAGCTATGAAGATTTTATGCTGAAAACCTATGGCGAGAAATGGAGAGCGATAGTAGATGAATCAACTTGAGATGAATAGGCAGCAAGATCTTGAAGAAATGATTATGACAATTGCACTTCATGATTTTGACAATATTAACAAAGTTTTCATTAAACCAGAATGGTTTGAGAATAGACTTTTTAAAATCATCGTGAATAAACTACAAGATACTAGCATTAAAATTGACGGATTAATGGACTTGTACGCTAGAACTCAATCTGAAATTAAAGATATGACATTTACGTATAACGATTTACTGAATCTTGAAGCAAAGTATTCGACTGCAGAAAATTTATCGTATTTGTCTAAAGAGCTGCACAGAAATAGCTTAAGAAAAACACTAAACGAGTTGAAACAAGAACACAATTTCTTTCCAACCGCCGAACTGGAACAGACAATGTTTGATATTTTAGCAGAGATGAACAAAATCGGTGCTAGTCGTGATGAAGGAAATCTGAAAGAAACTTTTGACTTGTTCGACTATCGACTAGAGCACGATGCGCCTCAAGGGATTAAAACTTTTTCTCAAATGGATAGCGCCTTGGGTGGAGGAATTCAAGCAGGTATGTTGATTACAATAGGTGCTAGACCTGCTGTAGGTAAGTCAGCTTTTGCGATTAATCTTATTCAAAAATGTTTAGAACGAAACAAAGGTATGAGAGTCGACCTGTTCAGTCTTGAGATGCCAAAACGTGAGATTTTAGCTAGATTTTTATCGTTGAATACTCGAATTCCGTCATACTACTTCAAGAACATGAATAGACTATTGACACCAGTCGACAAAGAGTTGGTAAGAAGTGCTATTGAGTATTATCGTCAAGAAGATATTCAAGTATTCGATAAAGTTTCTGATATCAATCGAATTTTAGCAATTATCAAGGAACGTGCATCGACTGCTAAAGAGAATGGATATATTGCTGTAATTGACTATGTTGGTTTGATAAAAGTTGCGAACTCTAAGAAAGACAGACGGTTGCAGATTGAGGAAATTACTAGAGAGTTGAAAGTTCTAGCAAATGAGTATCAAATTCCAATTATTATCTTGTCGCAATTGTCTAGGGGAGTTGAGAGTAGACAAGACAAGTCACCTCAACTGTCTGATTTAAGGGAATCAGGATCTATAGAACAAGACTCAAACGTTGTAGGATTTCTGACAAATGTTGATACGGAATTAAATAATGACGGTTATCAGCGAATTGAATTCCAGATACGTAAAAATCGTGATGGTGAGTTGATGGACTTGAAATTCAAATTCTTCAAGAATCGAATGTTCTTCCAGGAGGTGTTCGAATGAACGCTAGGGATTATTTAAAGATTATGCAACGTGAAAGACTGGAAGAAAGTCAGGCGGTTATGCTGCCACTTGAAGAAGCAAAAAAAATTCAAAAGCAGATTAAATCACTTCAAGTATATCTTGATAGATCGATTAAAGAAGGCAGTACGGTAATACTGGACTATTTGAAGAAGTTGGAAGATGATAAAGATTTTTATATTAATTATGCTTTGGAAATAGCTAGATGTGAACGACAACTTGGATTCAAAGTATTAGAGACTGGAGATGCTGGAATTCTAGCGTTATATGCTGCAAAAGATAAAGATCCAGAAGGAACATTGTTTTACCAGAACTGGATTAATTTTGTTCAAGCTATAAGAGAATTAAAATTCGAAACCGAAAGGAGAAATAATGAATACAGTAGCAGAGATTGGAAGACTAACTAAAGATGTTGAGTTGAAACAAACGACAGGAGGTAAAACATACGGACGATTTACATTAGCAGTAAACAGACGATACAAGAATAGCAATGGCACTTACGATGCAGATTATTTCAATTGTGTTGTATGGGGATTGACTGCAGAGAATCTAGCAAAATTTACAAAAAAAGGTTCCTTGATTGGAGTTTCAGGAATGCTGCAAAGTCGTAGTTATGATAAAGACGGACACAAAGTATATGTAACTGAAATTCTTGTTGAAAATTTTGATTTATTAGAGAAAAAGGATAAAGGTTCTGAAGTTGTTCCAGTGTTTGAAACAGTGGATATTAAGGATGAAGATTTACCGTTCTAGGAGGAGAAAGAGATGAAATTTATTGAGTTAACATTTGGCGAAAGTAAAACAACAATTTATATAAATATTGAAGCTGTTTGTGCAATTTATGTAGATGATTATGGATGTACACTAGTTAAATTAAAGAATAATGAATGCTATTGGGTTACAGAAGAGCCTGAAAAAATCATAGAAATGATTGACAATGCATTACATGAAAGCAATAAGAAATAACAGGAGGAAGTATGTACGTTATTGTTAGAAATGGATTGTTTTATAGTCGTACGAAAGTTTACAAAATGATGGATATTAGAGAGTATCCAAAAACTGTGTTTGTGTACGATAGATTCTTAAGAAATGCTGAATGGTATGATTCAAAATTGGAAGCTAATAAAGTTTGTCGAATAGTGAACGGGCAGAAAGTTATTCAATTATCAGAGGCTGATAGACAAAGATTATTGCTAATTAAACGAAATAGAAAAGGAGAATAAGAATGAGTACAGTTACTGATAACTATGAGGAATTTAGAAAACATTTGTTAAAAGAAAATATTGAAATGATTGATCGAGTTAATTTGTTGTTTGAAAAAAAAGACATGGTGAATCATCCAGAACATTATCAAGGTTTATACGGTATTGAGGTTGATGACGTCATGCAGAATTTCATACCAAAATATCAAGATGCTTATGTTGGAGCAAAAATATGTAACGTGTTGAAATATATTTTACGAGCGCCAGCTAAAGGGAAACAGTTGGAAGATTTAAAAAAAGCAAGCGTAGATCTTAAATCTGCAATCGATAGATTGGAGAAGCTAAATGAAAATCAATAAGAAATTAAAACGCAGTTTAGAGAATACACCAAAATTTTCACAGACGATGAAACGATATAAGTCGAATAAGACAGTATCTTTCTTAATGGCAGCAGTTTTAAAAGTCTTAAGAGATGAACACGGTTTTGGAGCTACAAGATTGCAGAAATTCAGTACTGATGTGTTGAAACAACTTGAAATGCAGTCTGAAGGGTACGTAACGTACAAAGATATTCTGGATATGATTGCTGAAGAAACTGGATTTGACGTAAGAGAGGAAGAATGTGAATGAACATAGAACTTGAAGATATTTTCATACCATATATTTACGAATTGCAGATAGATGGAACGATTTGGCGACATATCAAAAATATTTACGACGATTTGGAATTAAAAAAAATTAATCAAGGCAATTTGTTTCTTTCTATGGAAGATGCTGAACTAGAACGAGATAGAAGAAATTTACTAGCTAGATTTTCTATATTTAGAGATTTTAAAAATAGAGGTTGGACACCTAATTGGAAAAAATGGTCAGAACCTAAATATTGTATTTATTGGAACGGTAGAGGCCTATTACCCAAGTTATGTGATATGAATTTAGATTTTAATATATTTGGATATTTCAAAAATCGTGATGATTGTTTAGCTGCAATCGGTGAGTTTGGTAATGAGATTATGAAATTGTACGTGGAGGTAAAATAATGATTAATATAGTAGATGAATTACAAAATCAAATAGATGAATTACAGAAACAAATAGATAAATTACAAAAGCAAATTGATGAATTACAAAATGAATCTGAAGATGAAAAATACCCAGAAGTTAAATATCCATTTAAAGAAGGAGAACATTTTTTTACAATAGAGAGTAACGGAACACCGGTAAATTACATTAGCGAAGGTCATGAATGGGAATTGAAAACGTGGCTGCAAGGAAATATTTTTAAGACAGAAGAAGAAGTGGAGTTAGAACGAGATAGAAGAATTTTATTGACGAAATTCAGACAATTCCGTGACAAGTGTAATGGAGATTGGATACCAAGATTACATGACAGTAAATATTATATTTTTTTTGATCTTGAAAATAAAGAACTAAAAATGAATTGGTATAGTTCGATTGAGGGGTTTGATTTGTTCGGTTGTTTCAAAAATGAAGCAGATTGCGAACGCGCTATCGCATTATTCGGTAATGAAATTAAAAGGTTATTTTTGGAGGTGTAATAAATGCCAAACTGGTGTAGTGGATGGATGAAAATCCGAGGTAAAAAACAAGATATTTTAGACTTTTTTAAAAATGAAGTTGCTATATTGACTTATGAGAAAAATTTTAGTCGAAAATCAAGTGAAGCTGTTTTTGAAGAAAATTATGATGAATACACTATTAAAATATTGAAAAATCAAGAATGTTATTTAAGAAATAGTCGTCGTTTCTTTTTTGAAGATAAAAAAATTACTTTTGAAGATTATCATCTAGAGCTTTGCTATATTAACCTTGAAATAAAGCAAGCATGGGCGATAAATATAAACGAATTATTAATTAGCCATAGCAAAAAATATAATCTTGACTTTAATATTTATGCGAGTGAGTGCGGTATGGAGTTTGAACAATATATTACTATTGTGGACGGAAAAGTAATTCGAGATGACGTATTTGAATATGATGATTTTGGATTTGAAGCGATTAATCCGAGTTTAGGAGGATGAGAAATGAATAAAAAAATACTAATGTTATTAACGTTTCTAACAATCTTGCTTGCGTCATGTACAGAGGCAGGTAAAGTATCCCATAACATTTCAAAAGAGGCAGACAATTTTAATGTTGTTAGACGTGTTGCAGTAATCAACACAAGAACAGATAAAGTGGAATTTGAAGTGATTGGAAGAATTTCAATTTACGACAACACCAGCAGTAAAGATTCCACGAGTACGTTAACAGTAGTTGTAGAAACAGATAAAGATAAGTACAAGAAACATATTGTTAAATTAACTAATTGGAACATGTATGTTGTGGAAGATTTAGAGGGAGCAACGGTAGATCAATATAAGTATGAAATTAATTATATGCCTGAAAGTATACTACCGTTCAAAATTACAGAAAGTAAGTAGGTGGAATAATGATAACAGTATACAGCAGACCAGATTGCATGCCTTGTAAGTTTACAAAGCAATTCTTAACAGAACATAACATTCCATTCAAAAATGTAGATGTATCTGAAGAACCAGAAGCATTAGAATTATTAAAACAACATGGATTTTTTACATTACCAGTTGTAGCACAAAATCAAAGTTTTGATTTTGCATTTTGTGGATTTCAACCAGATAAATTAAATGATTTATTAAAGTAAAACTTGAAGGAGGAACTAAATGAATAATTTTGAATTAGTGGATATTCCAGAATTTGACTACATGAACACAAAGCGAGAAGTTTACAAAGTGATTAAGAATTATAAACGAGCTATGAATAAATTGTATTTAAATTCAAATCCTAAAATCACTGCAAATTATAGTATTGTTCCTCCATCAAGAACAAATCAATTTCACTCTAGCACAGAACGAGCTGCATTATACTCGTTAGATCAAGGAGAAAAATTTGCTAAATACGTTGAATATGTTGACAACGCAATGAATTCCTTGAGTGAAAAATACAGAGTAATTGTTTACCGTTGTTTTTTTAAAAATGAATCTGATACAAAAGTTGGAATGGATTTGAACTATAGTGAATCATCAATAAGAGATCTCAGAAGAGAAGCACTAGAGTTATTCTCATATGCTTTGAAGGTGGATAAACATAAATAAAAATGTATTTTTCACTGTAGAATTTCAAACAAAATGATTGTAGTTTTTAAGTTTTCCAAAAATATAAAATGTGTAATGTAGAGTTGCTGTAGAAAATTGTAATCTCCAAATTATTTAAATACTTTAACTCTACATACAGAAAACAATGTCAGACTGCCATACTCTGATATTGTTTTGTGTATTATACGCATGAGATACACAAAGTACCAATTGTGATGGCAATGGAAAAACCTCCTTTTTATACTCTCCAATTAATTTGGGGAGGTTTTTAATTATAAGAAAGAAGGAATACATATGAATTTTGTTGAACCGATAAGAGATTTAGACAATATCCAAGCAATGAAAGATTACTTGAGAGAATGGAACGAACGTAACTATATGTTGTTTGTTTTCGGAATCAATCTTGGATTAAGAATAAGTGACATTATCAAATTAAAAGTAAAAGACGTTCATGGGCAATACGTAAATATTAGAGAGATGAAAACGGGAAAAATCATCAAACGTAAAATGAATAAATCTCTAAGAAGAGAAGTACAAGAGTATATTCAAGATATGAACCCTCATGACTATCTATTTAGGAGTAGAAAAGGGAAGAATAAACCAATCACAAGAGAAGCTGCATACTATATTCTTAAAGTAGCTGCTGAAGATATCGGAGTAGAAAATGTTGGAACTCACACAATGAGAAAAACATTTGGGTATCATCAATATAAAAATAAAAAAGATGTAGCAATGTTGATGACATTATTCAACCACGCAAGTCCAGATATTACATTAAGATACATTGGAATTCAACAAGATCAACAGGATAAATCAATGGACGATTTCTACTTATAGACATTTAATTTAACACATTGAGAAAATGTAAATTCAAAACAGGGAAAGCTTAAAAACATTATTAAATAAAGGAAAAGTGGGAATCATTGAATTTAACACAATATAAGATATGAGAAATTCACCCCCCTACCTTATTTGAATAAAAAGGGATAAAAAAAGTACCCCTACACTCAATAAAAAGCACCACCGTATCAATAAAAAAGTACCCCTACACCAATGAAAAGTACCCCCCACACAATAAAAACTACCTCCCTATCAATAAAATTTATCTAATACATTTAACAACGTATCAGAAACTTCAAAAGATAAGAGGTATTTAATATTTAAAAGGAGAAAGATAGAATGGCACGACTAGATAGAATTGGGCCGCATCGAGTTGCATTTGAGAAAAATAAAAAGAGAATACTCAAGACACAAAACATTTGTGGCATTTGTGGGAAGCCAGTTGATACTAAACTGAAGTATCCACACCCGCTATCACCAGTGATTG
>ERZ772909.1531-NODE-1531-length-12635-cov-4.924722_pt1 | contig 12635 bp, 13 predicted proteins | sample MGYA00511137_ERZ772909 | MGnify/ENA primary metagenome ERZ772909 (study PRJEB29015, sample SAMEA2738095) | human oral metagenome | biome: human oral; feature: human-associated habitat; material: saliva | place: China | collected 2270 ... | reverse complement strand
AGGAAGAATTATATTTAAAAATGGGCTAATGGAAGGAACTTTTGAATTTCTCTATCCAAGTGGTAAAACAGCAAGTATAGCAACATATAAAAATGGAAAAAAAGAAGGAGAGCAGAAGGACTTCTATGAAAATGGTGTAATAAGACTAGAAATTTTATATAAAAATGATAAGATGAATGGAATTGGGAAAAAATATTCAACTAAAGGGATATTGAGAGGTGAATTTCCATATAAAGATGATGAATTAAATGGAGTAGTAAAACAATACAATGAAGTTACAGGGAAATTAGAAATAGAAGCTGATTATAAAAATGGAAAAACTGAAGGTTCTGTAAAAAAATATTATCCAAATGGAAAACTAGAAAGTGAACAAAGATATAAAAATGATCTAAGAGAAGGTTTAACAAAATTATATTATGAAGACGGAAGTTTAAAAGCAGAGAAGTTTTATAAGAATGGTAAATTACAAGGAATAAACAGAATTTATTATCCAAATGGAAAACTTCAAACAGAAGCTAATTTTAAAGATGATATGTTAGATGGAAATTTTAAAGAATACGATGAAACAGGAAAATTAATCAAACAGGGAACATATAAAGATGATGTAAGATTAAAATAAGAGGCTAATAGCCTCTTACTTTTTTTAATCTTCATATCCATTTGGATGGTTTTTATGCCAATTCCAAGCAGTTTCAATAATTTGTTCTAATTTATCATATTTAGGAGTCCATTTTAAGACATCAAGAGCTTTTTGAGATGAAGCTATAAGTCTTGCAGGGTCTCCTGCTCTTCTTGGACTAACTTCAGCTGGAATAGGGTGTCCTGTTACTTTTCTTGTAACTTCTATAACTTCTTTAACAGAGAAACCTTCTCCATTTCCTAAGTTAAATACTTGGCTATCTCCACCATTTCTTAATCTATTTAAAGCAAGGTAGTGAGCATCTGCTAAATCCATTACATGAATGTAGTCTCTTATACAAGTTCCATCAGGAGTAGGGTAGTCGTCTCCATAGATAGATATTTTTTCTCTTTGTCCTAGAGCAACTTGTAAAATTAATGGAATTAAATGAGTTTCACAAGTATGAGCTTCCCCAATTTCTCCACTTGGGTATGCACCAGCAACATTGAAATATCTTAAAGCAGTATATTTTAATCCATAGGCATTAGCACACCATTTAAACATTTTTTCAACTGCTAACTTACTTTCTCCATAAGGGTTAGTAGGTTCTGTTCTATCAGTTTCAAGTATAGGCATGTTTTCTGCCTCACCATAAGTTGCAGCAGTAGATGAAAATACTATCTTATCAACATTATGAGCTTTCATAACTTTCAATAGGCAAAGAGTACCATAGAAGTTATTTTCAAAATATTTTAATGGCTCACTAACACTTTCTCCAACTAAAGAGAAGGCAGCAAAGTCAATAACTCCATCAATTTGATATTTTTCAAAAACTCTATTTAAAAATTCTTCATCTTTTAAATCTCCAAGTTCTAAATGTGCTTTTTCATCAACAGCATCAACATGCCCTGTGATTAAGCTATCAACAACAACAACATCTTCATTTTTTTCTAATAGATATTTAACAACATGGCTACCAATGTAACCTGCTCCTCCACAAACTAATATAGACATTAGAATCTACCTCCAATATGATTTATAAATTTAAGAAAGGCATTTTTACCTTTTTCATCTCTTTTAAATACTCCAGCATCTTCAAGCACTCTTGAGAATGTTAAACCAATTTCAACATTTAAAATATTTTCTAAGATTTCATCTGCTGATAAGTTTTCAATATTAGGATATTTATTTATAAAGGCTTTTAACCAAGATAAATGTTTTTGACAATCTTTATCTTCAGAAATTTTCTTTTCAAAATCTTTATCTTTTAAGAATTCAGCTATTTTTCTCATTTCAAACTTCAATCTTCCAGGAAGAACAGCCAGTCCCATAACTTCTATTAGCCCAATATTTTCTTTCTTAATATTGTGGTGTTCACTATGAGGGTGGAAGATACCTAAAGGATTAGCTTCGTCAGTTCTATTATTTCTAAGAACTAAGTCAATTTCAAAGTATTCTCCTCTTCTTCTAGCAATAGGAGTTATAGTATTGTGAGGAGTTGAGTTTGTGTAAGCAAATACTCCAACTTCTTCATCTGAATATTCTCTCCAAGCTTTTAAGATTTTATCTGATAATTCAATTAATTCATTTCTATCTAAAGATTTTAATCTTAAAACAGTCATAGGCCATTTAACTATTCCAGCCTTTATATTAGGATATGCACCAAAACTTACTTCCTTTTCAATCTCAGATTTTGCCATAGGAAACTCATGATTTCCACCTTGATAGTGGTCATGGCTTAAAATAGAACCTCCAACTATTGGTAAATCAGCATTTGAACCTATAAAGTAATGTGGGAATTGATTTACAAAGTCTAAAGTTCTTGAGAAAGTATCTCTATTTATTTTCATCTCTCTATGTTCAGAACAGAATATTATTGCATGTTCATTGTAGTAAACATAAGGAGAATATTGAAAATACCATCTTTCATTTTCTAGAGTTAAAGGTATAACTCTATGATTTTGTCTTGCAGGATGTGTTAAAGTTCCAGCAAAACCAACATTTTCATAACATAAAAGACATTTAGGATAATTTACTTGAGGCATATTCTTTTGTCTTTCAATCTCTTTAGGGTCTTTTTCAGGTTTAGATAGATTTATAGTGATTTCTAAATCTCCATATTCTGTTGGACTTTTCCAATATAGATTTTTTTCTATTCTTTCAGTTCTTATATAGTTAGTTTTTTTAGAGAAATTATAGAAATAATCTGTTGCTGATTTTATATTTTCATCAGATAAATTTTTAAATGTATTTATAACTTCTCTTGGGAAAGGGGTAAATTTTCCCATAACTTCTGTATCGAAGATATCTCTATCAGTAGTTCCATCTTCTATAATTTTTTGTTCTATAGCATAATCACAAATTTTATCCAAGATTTCTTGAGGATATTCAGGTACTTGATAGTTATCTTCATTGACATCCTCCCAATCTTTTAATTGTAACAATGCCATTAATTCATTTCTAACAAACATAACATCATCTTCTGTTATCAATGAATTTTTAAGTGAATATTTTATAAGTCTATTAATTAAAGAGTAAATTTCCATCCTTTTTTCCTTTTTCCTTTCTAAGATATTAGTTATATATAAAATAAGTGAGGTACATTCCAAATTTTAAGATAAAAATTAAATAGAATGAGCCGAGCAAATCTCACTGTGTTTGAACGAAGTGAGTTTAGTGAATTTGCAGTGAATTCTTAATTTTTATCTGTTAAGAAATTTGGCTAGTACCGAACTATTTTACATATCTCCCTGCTCCATCTCCAATGTTTGCTATATAGAAAGTAGCTCTTAAACCTGTTTTTTCTTTATATTTTTTTCCAACATTTTTTATAAAGTTTTCAACATGGTCGTTTTCAACTATACTTACAGTACAACCACCAAAACCTGCTCCAGTCATACGAGAACCAACAGTTCCTTCTTCTTCCCAAGCAGCTTCTACAAGGCTATCAAGCTCTATACCTGTAACTTCATAGTCATCTCTTAAAGAGATATGAGATTGATTCATCAGTCTTCCAAATTCTGCAATATCATCTTTTTTCAAGAATTCGACTGCAACTTTTGCTCTTTCATTTTCACTAACAGCGTGAGTTGCTCTTTTTAGTTGTTCTTCATCTGTTATAAAGTGTTTAACTTTATCAAATTCAGCAACTGTCAGCTCACCTAGATATTTTATATTAACTCCATTGTCATTTAGAACTTTAACAGCTTCTTCACAAGAACTTCTTCTTTCATTGTATTTAGAATCTGCTAAACCTCTCTTTTTATTAGTATTAGCAATAACAATAGACATATTTTTTAATTTTACAGGAACATATTCAAACTTTAAAGTATTACAATCTAGTAAAATAGCATGGTCTTTTTTACCCATACCAACTGCAAATTGATCCATAATTCCTGAGTTTACTCCGATGAATTTATTTTCTGCTACTTGGCACATTTTAACCATTTCAACCATATCAACATCAAGTTTGAATAAGTCTTTAAGTATAACAGCAGTTAAAACTTCTATAGAAGCTGAAGAAGAAAGTCCTGCACCATTTGGAATATTTCCATAGAATAATACATCAAAACCACTGTCTATTTTATAAGCTCTATCTAAGAAAGTTTTTACAACTCCTTTAGGATAATTAGCCCAGTTATCTTTTTTATTATAAACTAAGTTATCTAGATTAAATTCAATAGTTCCTAAATTTTTAAAGTTTTTAGAATACATTCTAAAAACTTTGTCTTCTCTTTTTTTAACAACAGCATAAGTTCCAAAATCTAATGCACAAGGGAAAACAAAACCACCATTATAGTCTGTGTGTTCACCAATTAAGTTTACTCTACCTGGTGAAAAAAAAGTTTCCACTTCTCCATCATATTTAAAAATTTCTTTAAATTCCTTTATTAAATCTTCTAACATAAGTCCCTCCAAAAATAAAAATGTAATTTATACTATTATATATCATTTTAAAAAAAATATAAACAAAAAAAAGAGACTGTTGCAAAATTAAAATTTCAAACCTAAAGTAAAAAATAAGTGAGTTATGAATGGAAATTTACTCAGTAACGAACTATTTTTTATTTTTTATGAATTTACAACAGCCTCTTTTCTTAAAAATTTTATTAATCTTTTAGTTAATTTCTTTTATAGTTTGCATAAAACCAGCTAAGTTTTGAATTTCACTTGGAATAAGTATCTTAGTAGATTTACCATCAGCAACTTTTTCAAATGTTTCAAAAGATTTAAGTGCTAGAATTTCTTTAGCAGGTTTAGCTTCATTTAATAGCTTAATAGCTTCAGCTTCAGCTCTTTGAATTTCAAGTATTGCTTGAGCTTTACCTTCAGCTTCTTTAATTTTTACTTCTTTTTCAGCTTCAGCTCTTAAGATAGCAGATTGTTTTTCCCCTTCAGCAACAAGTATTGCAGATTCTCTTGTAGCTTGTGCTTCAAGTATTTTCGCTCTCTTTTCTCTTTCTGCCTTCATTTCCTTTTCCATGGCAATTCTGATGTCATTTGGAGGAAGTATAGATTTTAACTCAACTCTGTTTACTTTTATTCCCCAAGGGTCAGTAGCATCATCAAGTTCTTGACGCATCTTTGTATTTATAATATCTCTAGATGTCAATGTTTCATCAACTGTCATATCCCCTATAATGTTTCTAAGAGTTGTAGCAGTTAAGTTTTCAATAGCTGATAAAGGTCTTTCAACACCATAAGTATATAGCTTAGGATCTGTTATTTGGAAATAAACAACAGTATCTATTTGCATAGTAGCATTATCTTTTGTGATAACTGCTTGTGGGTCAAAGTCAACAACTTGTTCTTTAAGAGAAACTATTCTTGAAACCTTATCAAAGAAAGGATTGATAAGATTTAAACCTGAACTTAAAGATTGGTTGTACTTTCCTAGTTTTTCAATGATATAAACTTGTGATTCAGGAACAATTTTAATTGCTTTTAATGCAATTACAGCAAATAAAATCAAAAGTAGTACAAAAAATGGTATATAAAACATAATTCAAAACCTCCAATTTATTTTTTTAAAATTATTTTATTTCCCTTAAAACTTGAAATTACAGGAGTATCTCCTACCTCAAAAAGTTCATTACTTAAGGCAGTCCATATAGAACCCTTGTAACTTACATCATAGATTTTTTCTTCTTTACTTGTATCTACAATTTTCTTTACTATGATAGCTGTATCTATTTTCTCAGCATCAAAATTATCTTTATTTTTAGATAAGATAGCTCTAGCATAAGGTCTTAAGAATATAAGAGATAGTAGAGAAACAACTGTAAAGAAAGTTATTTCCACTTTCATACTATCACTAATTAGAGATACAAATACAGTTAAGGCCGCTGCAAAAGCAAACCATACTGTTACAAGTGCTGGAATAGCAAATTCAATAATAGTGAAAATAATAGTAAGTATTAGCCAAAAAATATAACCCACTGTCATTGTTATTCTCCTTTCATTTTAACTAAAGTTAAAATTTATAAAATGTAATGTTTTTACTTATTTTATTTCTTATATTATAACACATTTTAAAAAATAAAAACATTTTTTTTATTCTATTCCGTCTTCTTCTTCAATTAAATAATTCATCTGTTGCCAGTCGTAAAATTCTATTAGTTTGTAAGGAATAGTATTGTTTTTATGTGCTATAGCAATCAGTTCATCTGCTTCTATTTTATAAACAACATGATGTTCTTCAAAGTCATCTAAAAGCATTTCTTGATACTCTTTATATTTTCCTGTTTGTTTAAGCTCATCTATAATTTTTTTTACTTCATCTTCTTTTAATCTCTCCATATTTTTTATCACCTCTTTTAACAATATTTGTTCTATATCCTATAATATAATTCTACTAAATGCAAGAGAAAAAATAATTATAGAGAAGTGATTCATTTTTAAATGCTTTAAGATAATATTTTTATCATAATTTTTATTGACAAAGCAAAAAAAAAACTGTACTCTTATAGTATAAATAAAAAAATTTAATTATATACAAATTATTGAAAGGATTGATGATATGAAAAGTAAAACTGTAGAAATAGTAAATGAAACTGGATTACACACAAGACCAGGAAATGAATTTGTAAGTTTAGCAAAAACATTTTCTTCACAAATAAGCGTAGAAAATGAAGCTGGAGCAAAAGTTAATGGAACTTCATTATTAAAATTACTTTCTTTAGGAATAAAAAAAGGAAGCAAAATAACTGTATATGCTGACGGTGAAGATGAAAACGAAGCGGTTGATAAATTATCATCTCTTCTTGAAAACTTAAAAGATTAATTTTTTGTGTGAGGGAGAGTGTTAACTTCTCCCTTTTATTTTGAAAAAATATTGGAGTGGATTATGAAAAATAACTTAATAAAAGGTATCCCAGCTTCTCCTGGGATAGCAATAGGTAAAGCATTTCTTTACAAAGAAAATAATTTAGAAATACTTGAAAAATCTATACTATCTAAAGAAGAAGAGTTAGAAAGATTAATAAAAGGTAGAGAGGTTGCTAAAAAACAATTAGAAGAAATAAAAGAAAATACTCTTAAAAAACTTGGTAAGGATAAGGCAGATATTTTTGAAGGACATATTACTTTATTAGAAGATGAAGAACTGTTTTCAGAAATAGATTCAAAAATTTCTGAAAAAAAATGTACTGCTGAATTTGCTTTAAATGAAGCGATTGATGAATATGCAAATATGCTTGCAAACTTAGAAGATGCATATTTTAAAGAAAGAGCAGGAGACTTAAGAGATATAGGAAAAAGATGGTTATATGGCGTTATGAATGTACAAGTAGTTGATCTTTCAAAATTAGAGCCTGAAACAATAATCGTTGCAAGAGAATTAAATCCTTCAGATACAGCTCAAATAAATTTAGAAAATGTTTTAGCCTTCGTAACTGAAATTGGTGGAAAGACAGCTCATTCATCTATTATGGCAAGATCTTTAGAATTACCAGCAGTAGTTGGAGTAGGAACAGTTTTAGAAAAGTTAGAAGATAATCAAATTTTAATAGTTGATGCATTAAATGGAGAAGTTATAGTTAATCCTGATGAAGAAACTTTAAAGATATATAGAGAAAAAAGAGAAAACTTCTTAAAAGAAAAAGAAGAATTAAAGGCTTTAAAAGATAAAGAAGCTATTTCAAAAGATGGAATAAAAGTTGATGTTTGGGGGAATATAGGATCTCCTAATGATTTAAAAGGAATTATTTCAAATGGTGGTTTTGGAATAGGACTTTATAGAACAGAGTTCTTATTTATGGAAAAAGATAGTTTCCCAACAGAAGATGAACAATTTGAAGCATATAAAATAGTAGCTGAAGGTTTAAAAGGATATCCTGTAACTATAAGAACTATGGATATAGGTGGAGATAAATCATTACCATATATGGAATTACCACAAGAAGAAAACCCATTTTTAGGTTGGAGAGCTATAAGAGTTTGTTTAGATAGACAAGAAATCTTAAAAACTCAATTTAGAGCCTTACTAAGAGCTTCAAAATATGGTCAAATAAAAATTATGCTACCTATGATAATGGATATAGAGGAAGTCAGAAAGGCAAAAGCTATATTTGAAAACTGTAAGAAGGAACTTAGAGAAGAAGGTATAGAGTTTGATGAAAAGATAATGCTAGGAATAATGGTAGAAACTCCTGCTGTAGCGTTTAGAGCAAAATATTTTGCAAAAGAATGTGATTTCTTCTCAATAGGTACAAATGACTTAACACAATATACTTTAGCTGTAGATAGAGGAAATGAAAAAATTGCTAATCTATATGATACATACAACCCAGCAGTGCTACAAGCTATTAAAATGTTAATAGATGGAGCACATGAAGGTGGAATAAAAATTTCAATGTGTGGAGAATTTGCTGGAGATGAAAATGCAGTAGCAATTTTATTTGGTATGGGACTAGATTCTTTTTCTATGTCAGGAATTTCAATACCAAGAGTTAAAAGAATTCTAATGAAATTGGATAAAAAAGAATGTGAAAAGCTAGTTGAAAGAATTTTAGAGCTATCAACTGCTAGTGAAATCAAAAATGAAGTTAAAGAATTTATGAAAAATATAGTTTAAAAATATCTTTGATATATAAAACATATAAAAATTATTCAAATTATATATCTAAAATAGGTCATTAATTCGCTTTTCGAACTCTCAATTCATTAAAAAATAAACAGATATTTTTAAAATAACACATAATCATTAAAAACGAAATAAGAACATGTGTCTAAAAAGAGAAAAAAAAAGACTTGATTTTTATTAGAAAATAATGTATTATGACTACAGAAAATCAAGGAGGGATATACAATGAAAAAATTTGCAATGTTAGCACTAGCTATGAGCTTATTCTTAGTAGCTTGTGGAGAAAAGAAAGAAGAAGAAAAACCAGCTGAACAACCTGCTGCAGAAGCAACTGCAACTGAAGCTGCTGCTGAAGTAAAAGCATTCTCAGTTAAAACTGAAGATGGAAAGGAATTCACTTTAGAAGTTGCTGCTGATGGAGCTACAGCTACTTTAACTGATGCAGAAGGAAAAGTTACTGAATTGAAAAATGCAGAAACTGCTTCTGGAGAAAGATATGCTGATGAAGCTGGAAACGAAATAGCTATGAAAGGTACAGAAGGAGTTTTAACTTTAGGAGATCTTAAAGAAGTTCCAGTAACTGTAGAAGCGAAATAGTTAGAAAAAGGTTTAAAAGCAAAGCAGGAAGAAATTCCTGCTTTTTTCTTATATAAGTAGGTTATTACAAATTAATAAAAAGTAAAAAATAGTTTGTTACTGAGTAAATTTCCATTCGTAACTCACTTATTTTTTACTTTTAGGCTAAAATTTAAGTTTACAATAACTCAACAGTTAAAAAGCTTGGCAACATTTATAAGTGGAGGAAAAATGTATAAGGATATTATAAAAATAGTAAGTGGAGATATAACAAAAATTCCAGAAGTAGAGGTAATAGTTAATGCAGCTAACAACCAATTAGAAATGGGTGGTGGAGTCTGTGGAGCAATTTTTAGAGCTGCTTCAGGAGATCTTGCTAAGGAATGTAAGGAGATAGGTAGCTGTGCTACAGGAGAAGCAGTAATAACTAAGGGTTATAATCTTCCAAATAAATATATAATACACACAGTAGGTCCAAGATACTCAACAGGTGAAAATGGAGAAGCAGAAAAATTAGCATCATCCTATTATGAAAGTTTAAAACTAGCAAAGGAAAAAGGTCTAAGAAAAATAGCTTTTCCTTCTGTATCAACAGGGATATATCGTTTTCCAGTAAATGAAGGTGCAGAGATTGCTCTAAGTATAGCTAAAAAATTTATAGATGAAAATCCCAATAGTTTTGACTTAATCTTATGGGTTTTAGATGAGAAAACTTATATTGTATATAAAGAAAAATATGAAAAACTTATAGATATATAAAAATAAATAGTGGAGAATTTTTCAAGATTAAAAACTTAAAGAATTCTCTTTTTTTAAATAGATATAGACTTTTTTAGAAAAAAGTATACAATAATATGTAAAAGAAAGGAGTTGAAAATTTTATGTTGGGTAAAGAAGTATATATAAATAGAAGAAAGAAATTAAAGGAAAACTTTAGAGATGGTTTAATTTTAATAATGGGAAATAATTTTTCACCTCTAGACTGTGAAGATAATACTTATCCATTTATACAAGATGCAACTTTTAAATATTATTTTGGTATGGATCACAATGGCTTAATTGGAATTATTGATATAGATAAAAATGAAGAGATAATTTTTGGTAATGACTATACAATGTCTGATATTATTTGGATGGGAAAACAAAAATATTTAAAAGAATTGGCTCTTGAAGTTGGTATAGAAAAGTTTGTTGAAAAAGAAGAATTAAAGAAATATTTAGAAAATAGAAAAAATATAAGATTTACTAATCAATATAAAGCAGACAATATTATGTATTTGAGTTCAATCTTAAATATAAATCCTTTTGAATTTGATGAGTATGTCTCTTTCTATTTAATAAAAAATATTATTAAACAAAGAAATATAAAAGATAAAATAGAAATTGAAGAAATAGAAAAAGGAGTAAACATAACAAAAGAAATGCATCTTGCTGCTATGAAAAATGTAAAAGCAGGAATGAAAGAATATGAACTTGTTGCTGAAGTGGAAAAGCAACCAAGAAAATATAATGCTTACTATTCTTTCCAAACTATACTTAGCAAGAATGGACAAATTTTACATAACCACAATCATTTGAATACTCTAAAAGATGGAGATTTAGTGTTATTAGATTGTGGTGCTCTAACAGAAGAAGGATATTGCGGAGATATGACAACAACTTTTCCTGTAAGTGGAAAATTTACTGAAAGACAAAAAACTATACATAATATAGTAAGAGATATGTTTGACAGAGCTAAAGATTTAGCAAGAGCAGGAATTACATATAAGGAAGTTCATTTAGAAGCTTGTAAGGTTTTAGCAGAAAATATGAAAAAACTTGGACTGATGAAGGGTGAAGTTGAGGATATAGTTAGTTCAGGAGCACATGCACTATTCATGCCACATGGCTTAGGGCATATGATGGGAATGACAGTTCATGATATGGAAAACTTTGGAGAAATAAATGTAGGTTATGATGAAGGAGAAGAAAAATCAACTCAATTTGGTTTAGCTTCTTTAAGACTTGCTAAGAAATTGGAAGTTGGAAATGTCTTTACTATTGAGCCAGGAATATACTTTATACCAGATCTTTTTGAAAAATGGAAGAATGAAAAACTTCATCAAGAATTTTTAAATTATGATGAAATAGAAAAATATATGGATTTTGGTGGAATTAGAATGGAAAGAGATATTTTAATTCAAGAAGATGGAACAAGTAGAATTTTAGGAGATAAATTTCCAAGAACTGCTGATGAGATAGAAGAATATATGGAGAATAAAAATAGATGATGGAAAAAGATGAAAAAATATATGAAAGCAAAATAACGCATATATTTGACAAAAATGTAATTTTAGCTATTACAATTAGCATTCTTATAACTTATTTTATGGGGGGAGACATATCTTACATAATAATTGGAATAATTGTACTATTATCATTGTATATTCTAACTTTTAAAAAGATAAGAATAGTTGTGAGAAACAATGAATTAGTCTATAACTATAAGAAAAATAATGAAATATTTAATTTTGATACATATAGATTTAAAGCTATTGTTAGAGGCGAAAGAAGACAATATAGATTAGAAGCTACAAATGAAAATGGAGAAATAAAATTAATTAATTGTAATTATTTAGGTTGGAAGAATTTTAAAGAACTTATAAATGAGTTAAAAATAGATACAGAATACATTAAGTAAATTGTTATAAATAATCAATAGATAAAACATGAGGCTATAAGAAACATATAGAAAATAAGGAGGAGCTATGGAGAATATCCAACAAGAACTACTAAGAAAGTTATCAGATGAGTCTTCTATAAATGAAATACAAAGTTATATAAAGAAAGTTATGGAGATAAGAGGTTTTAATAAAGAAAAGTCCTCAGATAAAATTTTGTTGTTGGTTGAGGAAGTTGGAGAGTTAGCCAAAGCCATAAGAAAAAATGAGAGTAAGCTAGGAATAGATAAGACTAAGGAATACAACTATTCTTCTGTTGAAAGTGAAATAGCGGATGTTTTTTATAGTTCTTCTATCAATTTGTGATGTTTTAAATATAGATTTATTTAAAGCATTTTTAGATAAGGAAGAAGAAAATATTAAAAGAATTTGGTCAACAAATAAATAAAAATCAAAATGAGCTATTATAAATTGATGGAGTTTTCTATAAAATTTATAATAGTTTTTTTATTGAAAATTAAAGAAAAAATATAAAAATAGAAAAAAATTAAAAAAAATTTAAAATTTTTTGTTGACAAAGTTTATTTTAAATGATATTATAACTGATGTCAATGAGACAAGGACATTAGCAACAGAATAGAGAAAAGACAAAAAGCAACCATAAATTTGGTGTTAAATTAAAATAGCAAAATGAGCT
>ERZ772909.1520-NODE-1520-length-12681-cov-9.811896_pt1 | contig 12681 bp, 6 predicted proteins | sample MGYA00511137_ERZ772909 | MGnify/ENA primary metagenome ERZ772909 (study PRJEB29015, sample SAMEA2738095) | human oral metagenome | biome: human oral; feature: human-associated habitat; material: saliva | place: China | collected 2270 ... | reverse complement strand
TGGAACGCGAAGAATTCGTGTTCCTCGTCGGCAAGTCGGGTTCCGGCAAGTCCACGTTCCTGCAGCTCGTCATGCGCGAAATGAAGGCGACCAGCGGCAAGGTGTGGGTGCTCGGCAAGGACGTGTCCAAGCTGTCCACGTGGGCGGTTCCGAAGCTGCGCCGCCAGATCGGCACGGTCTTCCAGGACTTCCGACTGCTGCCCTCCAAGACCGTGTACGAGAACGTCGCCCTGGCCATGCAGGTCATCGGCAAGCCGCGCCACGCGATCGAGACGGCCGTCCCGGACGCCTTGGATCTGGTGGGCCTGTCCGGCAAGGAATCGCGCCTGCCGCACGAGCTGTCCGGCGGCGAGGAGCAGCGCGTCGCGATCGCGCGCGCCATGGTCAACCGCCCCGAGCTGCTGCTCGCGGACGAGCCCACCGGCAACCTCGACCCCGAGACGTCGCTGGGCATCATGCGCCTGCTTGACCGAATCAACCGCTCGGGTACGACCGTCGTCATGGCCACCCACGACGCGGACATTGTGAACCAGATGCGTAAGCGAGTCATCGAGCTTGAGGCCGGCGACGTCATCCGAGACCAGAACCGCGGCGTCTACGGGGCCGGGAGGTAAGACCAGTGAAGCTTCGTTTTATTCTGTCCGAGGTCGGCAAGGGCCTGTCGCGTAACCGCGCGATGAGCGTCGCCGTCATCCTCGTGACCTTCGTGTCCCTCCTCTTCGTGGGTATCGCGGGCCTGACCCAGATGCAGGTGTCCAAGATGAAGTCGGAGTGGTACGACAAGATCGAGGTCACGGTCTACATGTGTGCGATCAACGACGCCGCCCCGAACTGCAACGCGACCGAGGCGACCGAAGCGCAGATCGATGCCGTGCGCCAGAAGCTGGCCTCCTCCGAGATGACGCCCTACGTGGCAACCGTCTACGAGGAGACCAAGGAAGAGGCATACGAGAACTTCAAGCGTCTCAACGGCAACGACGCACTGACGCAGTGGACCACGCCGGACATGCTCCAGTTCGCGTTCCGTATCAAGCTGGTCAACCCCGAGCAGTACTCGGTGGTCAAGGAAGAGTTTTCCGGGACCGCCGGCGTCTCCGAGGTCCGCGATCAGCGTGAGGTCGTCGAACCCCTGTTCCGCGTGTTGGGTGCCGCCCGCACGGCCGCCCTGGGACTCGGTGCAATCATGGTCGTCGCCGCGGTCCTGCTGATCTCGACGACGATCCGCCTGAGCGCGATGAGCCGCGAGCAGGAAACCCAGATTATGCGCTACGTGGGTGCCTCGAACCTGTTCATTCAGGCACCCTTCATGATCGAGGGTGCGCTGGCCGCACTGGTGGGCGCAGCCTTCGCAATCGGCACCCTGTTCGCGGGTGTGCACTTCGTCGTCCAGGGGTGGATGGCTCCCGCCTTCAAGTGGACGAACTTTATTGGTATGGGCGAGGTGGCAATCATGACGCCGATCCTCGTCCTGGCCGCGGTGGCGCTGGCGATTATTGCGTCGGCTTTCTCGTTGGCCAAGTACACGAAGGCGTGAGTCTCATGTTCCGTTCTCTTCGTCGTCCCCGTCGCGGCGTGGTCCGCGCAGGTGCCCTGGCCCTCGCGTTCGCGTCGTTCATCGCGATGAGTCAGACGCTGCCCGCGCGCGCGGACGACGACCGTGACGCAGCTGCGAACGCCGCCGCGGAGGCGCAGGCGACGGTCAATGCCCTGCAGTCTCAACTCGAGGGTATCGATGCATCGCTGGCGCAGGTCTACATCGACCTGCAGAACCTCAATGCTCAGATCCCGGAAGCTCAGACCGCCTACGACAACGCAGTGGCCGACTACGACAAGAAGTCTCGCGAACACACGACGATCCTGGGTGAGCTGAGTGCCGCGAAGGGCGAGCAGACCCGCATTGACGATTCGCTGAACGACGCGACCACGCAGGCCGACGATTCGCAGCGCGCGATCGCCGACCTGGTGCGCCGCAAGTACCGTGATGGCAACGTCGATCCGGTCGCGGTGGCCCTGACCTCGGGCGGCACCGAGTCCATTACGGAGCGCGCCGCAGCGGCCGACATGGCACTGCGCACGGAGAACCAAACCATGACCTCGGCCCTGGACGTGTCCTCGTCCCAGCGCACCCAGTCCACGCGCCAGGGCGCGATCACGGATCGTATCGCTGACCTCGAGGAGAAGGCCGCTCAGGCGGAAGCGGACGCGCAGACCGCGAAGGACGACGCTGACGCGAAGCTTACCGAGCTCAACGACCTGAAGGATCAGGCGTCTGCCAAGCAAACCGAATGGGACGCTCAGAAGGGCCAGGTCCAGGCCTCCCTTGACCAGGCTGAGGCCGACTATCAGGCGCGCAGCGATGAACTGGCGGCCATTGATGCGGCGAACCAGGCCACGGGCGTGTCCTACACGTCGTCCTCGGGCTTCCGTAACCCGCTCGACATCCCGATCGTCGTCACCAGCCCCTTCGGTATGCGCTACCACCCGGTGCTGGGCATCATGAAGGGGCACTCGGGCACCGACATGGCGGCCGACTGTGGCACGATCATCCACGCTGTTGCATCGGGCTACGTCAGCGCGGTGTCCGCTGACGTGTCGGCGGGTAACTACGTGGATATCAACCACGGCATTGTCGGCGGCAACTCAGTCATCACGGAATACCTGCACATGCAGGCCCAGTACGTGTCCCCCGGACAGTACGTGAACGCGGGCGACGCGCTGGGCGAGGTTGGCTCGACCGGCTACGCGACCGGATGCCACCTGCATTTCGGTGTTCTTGAGAACGGAAACTATGTTGAACCGATGGATTACCTGTAATCCGGGTTAGGATAGACCCTCGTAGCGTTTTCGCTGCGGGGGTCTTTCCTGTGTGAGCAGGGAAACGAGTCTGGAGGGAGGCAGGTCATGCCCAAGGAATGGAAGAAGCCCAAGCCTACGGAGGGGCAGCGTGCCAAGGCTGCCTCCGACGCGAAGAAGACGATTGCCCGTAACAAGAAGGCGCGCCACGACTACACGATTGAGGACACCTGGGAGGCCGGTCTGGCTCTCATGGGGACCGAGGTGAAGGCGCTGCGGATGGGGCGCGCCTCGCTCGTGGACGCGTGGGTGGAAATCAATGGGGGAGAGGCATGGCTGTACGGTGCCAACATCCCCCTGTATTCGCAGGGCTCATGGACGAACCACGCGCCTACGCGCAAGCGCAAGCTGCTGCTGCACCGAGCTGAGATCGACCGTATGCAGGATCGCGTGGCCGCGAAGGGCTACACGATTGTGCCCCTGGAGCTGTACTTCATTGGCGGGCGCGTCAAGGTCGAGGTTGCCCTGGCTAAGGGCAAGCAGGAGTGGGATAAGCGCCAGGCGCTGCGCGAGAAGCAGGATCAGCGCGAGGCCGAGCGTGCGATGCGCCGCTACGTGAAGCAGGCCCGCCGGTAACGGAAAGAAGGCGACCCTGTGCGAGGTTCCGTCAGGATTTTTCGTCGTGATCTTCTGAGGCTGGTGCGTGTTCCGGCCGCGTGGATTGTCATCATCGGTATGGCGTTCGTGCCCGCGCTCTACGCGTGGTTCAACATCGCGGGATTCTGGGATCCCTATGCCAATACGTCGCAGATTCGCGTGGCCGTAGCCAACGAGGACGAGGGTGCGACGAAGGACAGTCTAGGCACCATTAACGTTGGCGCAATGCTGGCGACACAGCTGAAACAAAACGATCAGCTGGGCTGGCACCTCGTGAGTGCGGACGAGGCCCTGGCTGAGGTCGAGCGAGGTGATTCCTATGCCGCTTTCATTATCCCGGCCTCGTTCTCTTCCGATCTGACTGGCATTGTTGACGGTACGTACGTCAAGCCGAACATCCAGTACTACGTCAACGAGAAGAACAACGCGGTGGCTCCGAAGATCACGGGGGCGGGCGCGACGGCGTTGGATCGGCAGATCAACGCGACGTTCGTGTCCACCGTCGCAAAGGTTCTGTCCGAGAAGGCGTCCGAGGCCGGAGTGAGCATCGCGGATCAGGCTGACACTGCGCGTGCAGACGTGGTGACGTCGCTTGGGGAGGCATCGACGAAGGTACAGAACGCGTCGGACACCCTGTCCGGGATGAGCGAGACGATTGACTCCGCGAAGGATTCCGTGGCCTCGGCTCGTACGACGCTGGGGGAGCTCGATACCGCGGCCGACGACCTGTCGACATCGCTGGACACGGCCGACGCGCTGGTGACCGACGCTCGCACCTCGCTGGCTGATTTTTCCGCCGACATGGGGTCGGTTCTGGATGGTCTATCGACCAATACGTCGGATGCGCTCGCCGGCCTGTCGACCGACGCGGGCAGCCTCGACGGTGCCGTGCAGGGCGCAACGGGTAGGCTCGACGGCCTGCTTGTGGAGGGCAACTCGATCAACACGACGGTCGGTACGGTCCTCAGTGACCTGGACACGGCGGGGGTGGGGAATCTTCCTGGCGTGGGCAACGCCTTGACGGATCTGACGAACAACAACACGTCGCTGTCGACCGCGATCAGCGACCTGACGACGCTGAACACGGACCTGTCCACGTCCTCGACGTCGATTTCCACGGCTCTGTCCTCCGCGTCGACCGCTGCCAACTCCGTGCAGACGGCCGTGTCGAACGCGCGAACGGGCGTGAGCGGCGAGGTTCCCACACTCTCGGCGGCCATCGATGATTTTTCGAGTGCCTCCTCATCGATGCGTTCCTCGCTCGACACCCTGCGCAGCCAACGCGACGATGTGTCGATGCTGCTCGACCAGTTGGATTCGCTGCTCGATGATACGAAGAGCGCCACGTCGAATAGCGCCACTAACGCGGACGCGATTAAGACGGACCTGGATACTGTCTCGACGGATATCTCGTCGATCGCGTCGTCGAACACGTTGCGTGACCTGGCAACATCGCTGGGGACCAACGCAGAATCGGTCGCCTCCTTCATGGCCTCGCCGACCTCGATCCAGACGCAGACGGTGTTCCCGGTCGCCGCCTACGGGTCGGCTATGGCACCCCTGTTCACGAACCTGGCGCTGTGGATCGGCGCGTTCTCTCTCGTTCTTCTCATCAAGCTCGATGTTGACGAAGAGGAGATCGGCCCGACTTCCTCGGCTGCTAAGTACATGGGCAGGTGGATGTTGCTGGCATTCTTCGGCATCATCCAGGCGCTTGTCGTGTCGATCGGTGTTCTCGTGATCGGCGTGCAGACCGTGTCGCGCCCAGCGTTCGTGGGGACGTCGATGATCATCTCGCTGGTCTACGTCTCGATCGTCTACATGCTCGCGACGTGCTTCCAGCACATCGGCAAGGGGCTGTGCGTCATCATCATGGTCGTGCAGATTCCCGGCTCCGCCGGCCTGTACCCGATCGAGATGCTGCCGTCCTTCTTCCGCTTCCTGCACCCGCTGTTTCCCTTCACCTACGGCATTAACGCGATGCGTGAGACGGTCGCAGGCTTCTACCGGCATGAGTACTTCTCGGCACTGGGGGCGCTCGGCATTCACACGCTGCTCGCATTCGTCATTGGGCTGGCGCTGCGCCCCTTCCTGGTGAACCTGAACGCGATGATCACGCGGGATTTGTCGTCCTCGGGCCTGTTTGTGGCCGAGGCGACGCGCGTTCCCTCCAGCCGCTATCGCCTCACCCAGATCGTTGCGGCGCTGGCCGATCATGAAGGTTTCCAGCGGTCGGTGTCCGCGCGTGCTGCCCGCTTCGAGCGCCGCTACCCGCGCATCAGGCGTGGCGCCATTGTGCTAGGTGTTCTCGTGCCCGCGGCTCTCGCTGTTCTGTCGGTCACGAATTCCGCCGAAGTACCGGTTGTGCTGGGTGCATGGATCGTGTGGGTCCTGGCCGTCATCATGTTCCTGATCGGCTTGCAGTACCTGCGCGAGGCGCTCGAGCGTCAGCAGCTGCTCGGTGCCATGGACGAGAGCGATGTGCGTTCGCTGCTGACCCGCCGCATCAAGGGTGCCCGCTCGCGACTCGCGCTCGGCGCAGCTGCCGTGAGTGCGTCGATTTCCTCTGCCCTGGCGGCGTCCCTCGCACAGTACGACTCCGAGCACGGCAGTGATGTGAGCGAGGAGTCCGAGGACGAGGCCTGCCCGGACTCCGCCGACACCGCCACCTCAGCGCAGGGGAAGGCGAGCGCCGAGGCCGACCCCGGCCTCGCGGATGAGAACAAGTCAGCGGAGGGAGCCGAGATCGCCGAGACCGACCCTGTCCTCGCGGATGAGAACAAGTCAGCGGAGGGAGTCGAGATCGCCGAGGCCGACCCCGGCCTCGCGGATGAGGACAAGTCAGCGGAGGGTGCCGAGAGCGCCGAGACCGACCCCGGCCTCGGCGATGAAGCGGATACCGAGTGTGCCGAGGACGAGGGGGACGCGAAATGAGAACCATGTGGGCTATCTACCGCGCGGACCTGCGCCGCGTGCGTCGCTCCCTGATTGCCGTCGTCGTGACCTTTGGACTGATCGTCATCCCCTCGCTGTTTACGTGGTTCAACGTTGCGGCGTCCTGGGATCCCTTCGGCAACACGCGCTCTCTGCGCATCGCTATCGCGAACACGGATGTGGGCTACAAGTCTGATCTAGTGCCTCTGCACATTAACATCGGCGACCAGGTCGTCTCTGCGCTTCGAAAGAACGACAACTTTGACTGGGTGATCGCCACGGAGGACGAGGCCGTCGAAGGGACGCGCTCCGGCGACTATTACGCGGCCATCGTCATCCCCGAGGAGTTCTCGAAGGACATGCTGACCTTCTTCGATGGTGAGGCGTCTAGCGCCCCCATGACGTACTACGTCAACGAGAAGAAGAACGGCATTAGCCCCAAGCTCGCTGGCCAGGGCGCTGAATCCGTCAGGGCGCAGGTGAACCAGACTTTCGCGCAAACCCTAGGTGAGGTTGCGCTGGATACGGCCTCGTCGATGGGGGATGCACTGTCGTCAACGACCGCAACGGGGGCCGTCGCTATGCTCGATAACCGCGTGCAGTCGGTGTCTATGCGGCTGCGTACCGCAGCCGACAGCGCGGATGCATACGCTGCGTTGGCCAGCTCTTCGCTGACTCTCATCGATTCGACGACGACACTCGTGTCCGGCGTGGGGACCGCGAAGTCCTCCGCGCAGTCAGCTGTCGGCAGCGCCAACTCCGGGGCAACCGATCTGACCGCTGCAGCCACGGGAGCGATTGCCTCGGTCTCGAGCGCCATCGACTCATCCAAGACAGAGCTGGACACGCTGTCCACCTCCGTGGAGAACGTGTATTCCACGGCGTCAACCAGTGCAGCCGATGCCTCCGCGTCGCTGCGGTCGCAGGCGGGCGTTTTGGACTCGCACGCGACCACGTACGAAGACATCAAAAAGACGCTCAAAGACATGCCAGGCTCTCCCGTATCCCAGTCCTCCCTGGATACGCTGCAAAGCGCAGCCGACCGGCTGCGCACCCTGGCGACCAACCTACGAGGCGCGGCGACCGACCTCGACACGAAGACCTCGAACGCGCAAACCAATCACGACAACATCACCGCGCTGATTGCCGACGCGCACCAGGCCGTCGATGACCTGTCCGCAGACTACGACAACGATCTGAAGCCGAAACTCGACTCGCTCGCCTCGACCCTGTCGTCGGCCCAGAGTTCTCTGTCGTCTGCGCGCTCCAGCTTGTCCTCCTCGACGTCCACGGCCTCGGACGGCAGCGACAGTGCGCGCGAGAAGCTCACGAGCTTGCGTGACAGTCTGACCTCTGCGGCATCGGATATGCGAGATTCTGCCGGCAAGATGGACTCGCTGCACAAATCCATCAAGGAAGCGCAGGACAGCGGTGATCTGACGACCCTGAAGGACATCATCGGGAACAATCCCGAGGCGTTGGCCGCGGCCATCGCCGCCCCCGTCGGCGTTGAAACGATCCCCGTCTATCCGGTGGCGAACTTCGGCTCTCAGATGGCACCCATGTATACGATCCTGGCTCTGTGGGTCGGCTCCGTTCTCATGGTTGTGTCCATCCGCTCCGACGTGACTGACGAGAATGTCGCTGATGGCCTGGCCGAGGATGATCCGCTGCGCGCGACGTTGACCGCTTCACCGATCCGCCTGTCTGCCGGGTACCTGGGACGCTACCTGATTTTCGGGACGGTGGCGCTCGCCCAGGCGACTCTGCTGGGGCTGGGTGACCTGTATTTCCTGAAGGTTCAACACAACCACCCCCTGGAGTTCATGGGCACCCTGTGGCTGACGGCTGTGGTGTTCTCGTTCTTGCTGTACACGCTGATCGCGACGTTCGGGAATGCAGGCAAGGCCCTGGGTGTGCTCTTGCTGGTCCTACAGATCTCGGGAGCCGGAGGAGCGTTCCCGCTGGCAATTTTGCCGCCCTTCTTCTCGTCTGTGTCCCCGTTCCTGCCGGCCACCCACGCGATCACGGCGCTTCGTGCGTCGATCGCCGGATACTCGGGGCACGAGTATGCGGACGCCATGTGGTTCCTCGCTTCCTTCATCCTGTTCGCCGCGTTCCTGGGGCTGGCTTTGCGCCCATTACTGGTGCGCGGCAATCGGCGGATGGTGGCCAAGCTGGAGTCCACGAAGCTCCTGTAGGACAGCGGTGCTCGTAGGGACGAGGCCGGGGCGGGTTCTCGTGGTCCGTGTTCCGCGCGCGGTTTGATTCCGAGCTCTTGACGGGCAGGCTGCCTCGGGCGTATACTGATGTGTCCGATGGTCTGCGGTAACGCTGGGCGTCGGGGAGTTGAAAACTCAAGAGGGGATGATCGGTTTCGACAGTGGTCGTCGATCGAAGTGAAGCGAGCCGAGAATGTACGCTCAACTCGTAAACGATGCGTGCAAACCAATAGGTGCCGAACAGAATCGCACCGACTACGTTCTCGCTGCCTGATATCGCAGCCTGAACCTTTAGTCCGTCAGCCCGGGAGTTGCTTCCGGCCCGGTGTCTGGCGTCGTCTAGGGAGCCACTGGGAGTCGCCCATGTTGGTGGGGCGCCTCCGACACTTAATCAACTGAGCCTATCTGGCGGTGTGTCTACGCAATGCTAGGGGCTGAGAAATAAAATCGTAGACTGCGCTCGGAGAAGAATTCGGGGCCGGCCACTGGACGGGGGTTCGATTCCCCCCATCTCCACAACAAAAACCGCATGATTCTGCGGTAAGTCGGGACATGCCTCGGTGCGTGACACACGTGTGTGACACACACCGAGGCATGTTCCTTCAATATGCTATGTGCTTTTAGCCCGGTGCCTAGCACGTGTCAAGATCGTGCTAACTCGAAGTGCGTGGTGTGTATACGCCACAACCTTGTTTCAAAGGGCTATGGTTAGAAGAGAACGTGATGACGACCGATAAGAGTGTGTCGGTAGGTTCAAAGAAGAAACGCGTGCTCGGCAGCTGAACGTTAAACGGCTTGGGCCTGCAGGCCGCAGCTGGCCTGAATACAAGCGGAAATATGGAAGGATATGGCTGTGGCTTACAGTAAGAAGGAACTGCGTGAGTTCGCTGATCGCTGGCGTGGTAGGGGCTATGAAAAAGGCGAAACGCAGCAGTTCTGGCTGCAGGCCCTTCGTGCCATCGGATATCCGCATGTTGATGACGTGTTATTTGAATATCATCTCCCCTCTGGTGGCTTTGCAGATGTGTGGATTCCTGACGCAGATGTGCTCATCGAGCAAAAGTCATTTGGTGTCAGTCTTGACGACTATGAAATCAGGCAAAAGAAGAAGAAAACGCCTCTCATGCAGGCGCTGGACTATGTCGAGGAACTTCCCCGGCCAAAACAGCCTCGCTTCGTTGTTACCTGCAACTTTGGAATCTTCCGTGTCTACGACCGAGACAAGTGGAGTAAGAGTCAGCTAGCAGACAATGCCTTTGAGTTCACGCTGGATGAACTTGCTGAACATCCCGAGTACATGGGTTTTATAACGGACCCGGGCAATAGTCGCCTTGAAAAAGAAAAGCAAGTTTCAATTAAGGCTGGCGAGCTCATTGGGGAGCTCTATGACATGATGCGTAAAGGGTATATTGACCCTGATAGTGAAGAGTCAATGCACGCGTTGAACGTGTTGTGTGTTCGACTTGTCTTTTGTCTCTACTGCGAAGATGCAGACCTCTTTGAAAAAGATTCCTTCTATAACTATCTCAAGGATGTTCCTGCGAGCCAATTCCGTACGGCACTACGGAGACTGTTTGTTGCCTTGGACACGGACTTGAAGAACCGGGATCCCTACGACACGGATGTGAAAATCTTTCCGTATGTCAACGGTGGCTTGTTTAGAGAAGACACTGAAATTCCAAACTTTACGGAAGAGGCCAAGCAATTCCTTCTTGAGAAGGTAGCTCGTCCAGTGAACTGGTCTCAAATTTCCCCAACAATCTTCGGTGGTATTTTTGAGAGTACGCTGAATCCCGAAACGCGCCGGTCCGGCGGTATGCACTATACGTCACCAGAGAATATTCATAAGGTGATTGACCCGCTGTTTCTTGATGATCTCAAGGTGGAGTTTGCCGCCATTCGAGATGAGGAAGGGACGACTCCCCGTAAGAAGAAAAATGCGCTGGCTCGGTTCCATGCCAAACTCTGTAGTCTCAAGTTTTTCGATCCCGCGTGCGGCAGTGGGAATTTTCTCACGGAGACATACATCTGTTTGCGAAAGCTCGAGGATGCTGTTCTAAATGCGCTGCGCGAGGGGCAGACTGAACTGGGCTTCAGTGATGATGAAGATCGGGGTCTTCGTGTTAGTCTGAACCAATTCTATGGAATCGAAATTAACGATTTCGCCGTTAAGGTTGCTGAGTCCGCGCTATGGATTAGTCGACTCAAAGCAAATGGAGAAAATCTCATGTTTTATGAGGTTGGAGATGACGATTTTCCGCTGAATGAGTCCGCTCGCATCATTGAAGGCAATGCGTTGAAGGTTGACTGGAATGATGTCTTACCTGCAAGTCGATGCAGCTTTGTGATGGGAAATCCTCCATTTTATGGGGGTATGTTCATGACTGTCGAACAAAAGAATGAGATGAAAGACGTCTTTCATAACCTCAAAGGGGTGGGGGAGCTCGATTATGTTACGGCATGGTATGCGAAGGGTGCAGAGTATGTGAAGGATTATCCCATTCACTGTTGTTTCGTTTCGACAAATTCTATTTGTCAGGGTCTTGCTGTTGGTGTCTTTTGGCGATACTTTAAGCAAACTCTCGGCTTTGAAATTGAGTACGCTTACAAGACTTTCGTCTGGGGTAATGAGGCGTCGGATCAGGCTCGCGTTCATGTCGTGATTATCGGGTTTGCTGATAAGCGGTTTGCTAATAAGAGAAGGTGGCTGCGTAGTTCTGCTGGTGATGTTCTTCAATGTGAGCATATTAATGGTTATTTGATGCCTTCTGTCGACGTTTATGTAACGGAGGTTTCAAACCCTTTAAGTGATGTGCCGCCGATTCGTTTTGGTTCAATGCCTAGAGCCAAGGGATTTACTCTGTCTGCAGCGGATAGAGAGCGGTTTGTTGCTGAGAATCCGTTGTGTGAGCAATGGATTCGGCCATATTGGGGGGCGGATGAGTTTCTTAATCGAAAAGAGCGGTATTGTCTTTGGCTGGTTGATGCTGATGAAGACGAGATTGCGCAATGTCCTTTAGTGGTTGAGCGTATTAATCGTGTGCGCGACGAGCGTCTGGCTAGTAAGGCTCCCTCTACTCGCAAGTTTGCAGATACTCCGACGTTGTTTGCGCAAATTGCGCAACCTGTGGGTGATGGCGACTATCTTTTAATACCTCGTCTCTCGTCAGAAAAGCGGTCTTATATTCCAATTGGATTCGTCGGTAATGAGGTCATTGCTTCCGATCTGGCCTATCTCGTTCCTTCTGCATCCGTCTATCACTTTGGTGTGCTCTCGTCGCAGTTTCATAATGTGTGGGTTCGCATGGTTGCGGGACGGTTTAAGAGCGACTATCGGTACGCGAAAGACCTTGTGTACAACACGTTCATTTGGCCGACTGTGTCCGAACAATCTCGCGGGGAGATTGGAGCCTGTGCTCAGGAGATTTTGGATGTGCGCGAACGCCACCGCGCTCTACGGCTTGGTGACCTTTATAAGCGAGATCATATGCCGGATGATTTGTTGGCTGCCCATATGGCTTTGGATGTTGCAGTTGAAAGGGCATACGGTGTGGATTTTGCTGGGGATGAGGATAAGATCATCGCGCACTTGTTCAAACTCTACGAGGCTGCCGCTGTGGGTGAGTAGGCATCAGTTTTCTTGTCACTAGAGCTTTTGGTGTGGTGGCGGTTTGGTTCATCTTATTTGAATTCGTGAACCTAATTTGTGGTTTGAGTGGTGGAGTTTCTGCTCATTGGCTTGGGCGAATGGGAGCGTAGAGGAGCTTGTAGGTGTTGTTAGTTGCGTAAGTGTTTCAATGGTTTAGGCATCTACGTTGCTGGTTACCTTGAGTCTCCATTTGAAGCCCAGGACTTTCTGTACCTGGAAGCGGGGGATGTCGTGAATAGATCTACGATATTGGGTATGTCAGTGGGTATTATCGAAGTTGTCGAAGAAGACCAGCCCTCGAGCCAGAAAGTGAGCCGCACATGCGAGTAGTAGTCGTCGGAGGAGTCGCGGGTGGCATGAGCGCGGCGGCCCGCCTGCGCAGGCGCGACGAGGGCGCCGAGATCATCGTGCTGGAGCGCAGCAAGT
>ERZ772909.1519-NODE-1519-length-12681-cov-11.609377_pt1 | contig 12681 bp, 12 predicted proteins | sample MGYA00511137_ERZ772909 | MGnify/ENA primary metagenome ERZ772909 (study PRJEB29015, sample SAMEA2738095) | human oral metagenome | biome: human oral; feature: human-associated habitat; material: saliva | place: China | collected 2270 ... | reverse complement strand
TTCTACCACCCGGCAGGACGCCCCACGGCGTCACCTGCCGGGTATTTTTATGCCCAAATTCGGTCTGTTCTGGGGTGTGTCGACGTGCTCGTGGGCGCTCAGGTGACCGCATTGTAATGAGAACGTCATCAGAGAATGACGACTCACATGTCGTTGACTTCGAGGGCTGGTCTACCTCTCCCCATTCGTTCGAGGGTTGATATTGGGGTAGCTGGTCCTCATTCAGAGACTACCTCCCTGACGAAATCGAGGATAAAAGACACAGTTGACTCGACAAGGATGTGTGCTATTTCGATGGGGCTGTCTATGAGCGAAATGCACGCTTCGAGTACAGCACCGTCGATGTCCCGGATAGTCAGGTTTTCATCTTTGCCTTGCTATGAGCTTCAGCCCGATATCCGTCACCCACATGGTAATTTGGGTCTTGCCTCCCCGCTAGAAGTATTTGATATCGATAATGCTGTCAATGATGATACACTCAGGTGATCGGACACCGATTATGGAACAGACTCTGAGGCTTACTGAGCCCAGCAGTCTCCATTGTTCCTAGGGGTTCGAAATCGACCGATTATGAACACATCTAAGACCCTGAAAGGGTAGAAGTGGCTAAACAAACAAAATCAGTTGAACCTCAAATCGCTGACCTGTGCAACCGCTGGATGCGAGATATGGGGTTGGACTACAAACTCGAACAAGAGCCTCTCAACGAGGAGATTGATAAAGCTCTCGCTGAGTATGAGTCTAAGATGGGAGGACGCGGTGGGAATCGTCCAGACGCAAAACTGCTACTTACCGATAGAGCAGGTAAGCACTGGCCCGTCCTGATTGAGTACAAGGGCCACCGTGACAAGCTCGTCAAGTATGACGGACAAGCTCACGTCGCCAACCGGAACCACAAGGGTGATCCTCACAACCGAAATATCGCAACATTCGCGGTCAATGGAGCCGTTCACTACGCGAACGCTCTGCTCCACTTCACTGGGTATACGGATATTATCGCCATCGGTGTGACCGGATACCTCGACCCAGATGTTGGCACCTTGCGCCATGAAATCGGTGTCTACTATGTTTCGAAGTCGAACCTGGGTGTTGGCCAAAAGGTCTCAGATTATAGCGATCTGAGCTTCCTTAGCCCCGAGCATTTCGGCGCCTTCATCGAACAAGTCAAACAACTGTCTCTCACGCAACGCGAACTTGAGACTCTGCGCGAAAAGCGCGAGGGCGAAATCGCCGCCAGCCTCACCAAGCTCAACAACGACATCTACCAGAACGAAAAGGGTATCGGGGAGTCGGACCGCGTCTATCTGGTGGCTGCGTCGATTATTGCCACGCTTGGCATTCCCGACCGTGTTGCACCACTAGATAAGAGCGAACTCAAATCGTCAGCTGAGCTCGGTAATCGCGATGGAGACATCATTAATCGGAAGATTCAAGCGTTCTTGAAGTACAAGAATCTGCCCGAAGAAAAGCAGCAGTTCATGGTGAACACGTTGTCGAATGTGCTGTTGCAAGAGCAGATCAATAAGCCAGAAAAAGGCGAGAGCCAGCTTCGGCGTATTTTCACCAAGATTGTTGATAACCTCGGTATTTACTACAAGATTGGTCTGACCACCGATTTCACAGGGCGTTTGTTTAACGAAATGTATTCATGGCTTGGCTTCAGCCAAGACAAGCTTAACGACGTGGTGTTGACACCATCGTATGTGGCGACCCTGCTGGCGAGACTTGCGCGTGTTAACAAGGACTCGTACGTATGGGATTTCGCTACTGGCTCCGCTGGGCTACTGGTTGCTGCGATGAATGAGATGCTCGCGGATGCGAAGAGGTCCATCACGTCGCCCGAAGACTTGGCTCACAAGGAAGCTGACATCAAGGCGAATCAGTTGCTGGGCATTGAAATCCTGCCTGGTGTCTACATGCTTGCCGTCCTCAACATGATTCTTATGGGCGATGGGTCCTCGAACATCCTCAACAGGGACTCTCTTAAGGAATTAGACGGTAGGGCTGCTCAGTTCCCGGCAGATGCGTTCATTCTCAACCCACCATATTCGGCATCTGGCAATGGCATGGTCTTTGTGGAAAAGGCATTGTCGATGATGAACCGGGGGTATGCTGCGGTCATCATTCAAAGGTCCACAGGCTCTGGGCAGGCTGCGGAATACAACCGGAGGATTCTCACCCAATCCACACTACTGGCTAGTATCAAAATGCCTACCGACTTGTTCCTTGGCAGGTCAATCGTTGAGACCTATATTTATGTCTTCCGCGTCGGTGAAGCACACCAGCCGGATGACGTGGTTCGCTTCATTGACTTCACTGAAGATGGGTATGTGCGGTCAAACCGTAAGAAGGCCAGTGTAAATCTGAAGGACGTCGACCACGCGGCAGAGCGTTACGCAGAGCTGGTCGACGTAGTTCGCTATGGGGAAAAGAAGCTCCACTACATTCGCCCGGAAGACTTCTTTGAGGGCACCATTGACCCGACTAGTGGGGCTGATTGGAATCAGAGCGCTCCCATTGACATCACTCCTACGTTGGAAGACTTCAAGAAGACTGTGTCCGACTACCGCGCATGGGAAGTCTCGTCTCTTTTGAAGAACCTGAAGCTGGAGGACAATCGCCTTGGGAAAATAGATACCTCACTGCGTGCAAAGTTGGAAGGCGCACAGTGGGAGGAGTTCAGAATCGGCGATCTTTTCAACATTCGCCCAACCCAAGCTTACAAGCTGACAAAAGGCGAGCTTTTTTCTCCGGACGGTCGTGTGCCAGTGGTGACTAATTCTTCATTGAATAACGGAATAACTGGGTTCTCCACTTTATCTCCGACCGAGGTAGGACCGATGCTAACTTTTAGCGATACCACTACGGGGGAGTGCATTTTTGTTCAGCCGCGCCCATTTATTGGATACCCGCATATTCAGGGACTGTACCCGCTGGAACAGCCTGATGAGTGGGATTATGCTTCGCTTCTCTTTATAGCTGCCCTCATGCGTAAGTCCGCAAGCGGTCGCTTCAGCTATGGGAACAAGTTCACCAGAGATGCTGCTCGTGATATCCGAGTCCTGTTGCCATGCAAGGGCGATAGGAGCATTGATTTTCAAACAATGAGGTATATTGTCGCAGAGTTGGAAGCTCGACATGTCGTCGAGTTGGAAGCTCGACAAGCCGCCGAGTTGGAAGTTTACCTTTCTTCCACTGGACTCTCTGATTGCACTCTAAGTGGGGAAGACGACAGGGCTTTGCAAGCTCTCGATTCGGCTGACGGGGCTTAAGAATCTTTTTGGTTCAGCCACGCGGGGCAACCGACTCAAATCGCTAGACCTGATGGTAGGGATCTTTGCCATTTATGACAGCGGGCACAATCTGCACGAGACAGTGACCACCGTTGCTGATCTTGCGAGGCGTGAAATCAACATCCAGGTGCTTGAGCCTACTCTAGATACGTCGAAGCCTGCAGATAAGGTTGTCGTCAATGTCATGGTGTCCCTAGCAGAGTGGGAGCGAGAGCTACTTGTTGAGCGCACCCGTGAAGGCGTAGCTCATGCCCGCGCTCAAGGGCGTGTTGCTGGGCCAAAGCCTAAGCTTACCGATGAGCAGGCCCAGCAGGCCCGGCAGCTCATCGAGGGAGGTGAGAGTATCTCCTCCGTAGCCCGGTCTTTCAAGGTGTCTAGGCAGACCCTTTATCGGGCTCTGGAACGTCCCTCATTGACTGCGTAAGCACCATGGAGCTGTAGGTTTCACCTAACGTTTTCGTGTACATCTAATGGCTCGTTGTTAGTCTTGGCGGCCCTATGAAGTGGTTAAGCTAGTGCTCTGGGTCATCTTTCGCCTCTTTCAGGCTATAAGAGAACCCCGGTCGTTCCCCTAATTGAATTGCCTCCCATTTCTTGGACATCGAATTCGGAGTCCGAGGAATGGGAGGCTTTTCATGCCGGTAGAGATGCATTTGAAACATGACCGTTTGCTTAGAGATTAGGCTGTGGAGATGCTTGAAACGGGGATTTAACTATAGAGCCACCGGTAATAAGAGGCCTGGTGCACCTATCGATGCCGTGAGAAACTGGTTCAAGACGCACCACATAATAGGGGGGATATATTCCCCGCATCTCCACCCTTGAGATGCTGGTTTGGATACAATCCAAGCCAGCATCTTTTTTATGCCCGAAGGTGGGTTTTCCCTTGTTAATGCTGGGTTTCGCGGTGGATGATGGACAATATCTTCATCCGCACCGACCTTGCCGGGAACATCAAACCCGACAAAGAAAAATCCATCGAGAAGATCGACGGCGTGGTGGCCACCATCATGGGCCTCGAACGCGCGATTAGATGCGGCAGCGGACTCGCTACTGAGAGCGTGTATGACAGAAGAGGCATATTTTTCATGTAATGCCAATTTACGTGTTGTATCTGACGAGACTCTCTGATAGATTGCTGACACAACCGCAATTTCTGCTTGGAATTGGGGGCTAGCTGCTTCCACGATTGCAAGAGCTTTAGGGCCAGCATTTGTTTGTGGTTTTGGAAAAGCCCTTGGAGGTCCGGCAGTAATTGCCGCTGCGCTAGCTGTTGCAGCAGTGTCCTGCACTCTCACTCTTTAACCTGGGAGAGGTCCAATGCGTACGAAGAATATATTTACACTAGGATTTTTTCTCACTATTGTTCCGGTGTTCTGGGTGATTATCTCATTTGCCAGAGACGGGGAGTTCTTTAATCCAGTATCAATTCTAAGTGCAATTTTAGGAGGTCTTTTGGTCACTTTTGCAGCCAGAAGGACGCTTGAGAGTGATTCAAAGTTCCCTAAGGGACCCCCTAAAGGACCTAGTGTGTAAAACATCGCTTAGAAGTTTCTAAGAGGAAGAACCGCGGTAGGTTTCTACCACCCGGCAGGACGCCTCACGGCATCACCTGCCGGGTATTTTTATGCCCAAATTCGGCGCGTTCCGGGGCGTACCGGTGTGCCCCTCCGCGACAAGCCCGCGCAGTATAGCCCCGTATGTGAGCGAGTCACGGCTCATGAGCTCGCAGTGCCCTACCCCGCCCAGATGCGCAGCTCTGCCTCAGGGAACGATGGTGGAACCGCTCGTCAGGCGCGCAGAAACGCCCGTGAATTGAGTTAACAATCGGATCCCTTAGCAGCGCGGATAGGGCCGCGAGGAGAGTGACAGATAGCACTTGTGGTACCGTTGTGGCGAGCGAAGGAGCTTGACATGGCCTTTGACTTTAAGAAGGAACACAAGGAACTCTACGCCCCCAAGAAGAGGCCGGGCATTATCGAGGTCCCGCCGGTTACCTACGTGGCGGTGCGTGGAAGTGGTGACCCTAACGAAGAAGGCGGGGCCTACCAGCAGGCAATCGCGGTCCTGTATGCCATCTCCTACACGATCAAAATGAGCAAGAAGGGTACTCGTCAGATCGAGGGCTATACCGACTTTGTCGTCCCGCCTTTGGAAGGCTTCTGGTGGCAGGAGGCCGTGGAAGGGGTCGACTACGCCTACAAGGAGGCATTCAACTGGATTGCCGTTATCCGTCTACCCGACTTCGTGACACGGGAGGTCTTCGGCTGGGCGGTCGAGGAGGCGACGGCGAAAAAGAAGATTGACTGCTCGATTGCGGAGTATCTTCGGGTACGCGAGGGGCTCTGCGTCCAGTGTCTGCACGTCGGTAGCTACGACGACGAGCCTGCCACGGTCGAAGCCATGGATGCCTTCGCGCGCGAGCAAGGCTACGAGATCGACCTGTCGGAGGAGCGGCGCCACCACGAGGTTTATCTGTCGGACGCTCGCAAGGTAACACCTGACAAGTTGAAGACCATCGTGCGTCATCCGATTAAACTCGCGGGTGAAGACTGACAGTCCGAATAGCGGCAGCCTGGCGAGTGTGAAGTGTTAGGAGCTTCGTGTTCGTGCAGCCGGTGGCCTACTAGCCGTAGCGCGAGAAGACAGGTAGTGTTGTTACGTTAGCTCTCTATGATTGGAGTGAATAATGCTTGTTGTGACGACCCCGACTGTTGAGGGTGCACCCGTCAAGGAGTACATCGGTATGGTCTCCGGCGAAGCGATCTCCGGTGTCAACATGTTCAAAGACATCGGTGCGAGCCTGGCCAACTTGTTCGGTGGCCGCGCCTCCCAGTACGAGGAAGAGATTGGCGGCGCCTCCGAGACCGCCGTCAATGAAATGTGCGCCCGTGCCGAGGCGATGGGCGCCAATGCGGTCGTCGGCGTGAAGGTCGACTACTTCACCGCCGGCACCGACAACGGCATGCTCGCCGCCATCGCGACGGGCACTGCGGTCATTCTCTGACCCGCGCCTGCACGGCGCTCGGCTCGCGCAGAACAACCCGCCAGAAGGGGCTCGCATGGGCCTGCGCTGGCGGGTTGTTGTTGCGCTCATCGGTGCTCACCCCCCCCGTTGGAGGCGAAGCGCTCGGTTGACGCGCGCATAGGCATCGAGTGCCTCGGCGCTAACTTTGACTCGATCGCCCGCGTAGACGGCCTGAAGGTGACCGCCGCGGATAGCACGGCGTAGGGTGGCAATGGATTCATAGCTCGCCTCGGAAACCTCGCGGAGCGAGTAGGGGTGCAGCGGTGATTATCGGTTCCAATCCAGAGGAAGAACCGCGGTAGGTTTCTACCACCCGGCAGGACGCCCCACGGCGTCACCTGCCGGGTATTTTTTATACCCGCTGCGGGGCGAATATGCGACCGTATCGTAACGAGAACGTCACGTAAGAAGACGTAGAGAGAACTCATGACGTAGTATCAAAGTGTAGATATTGTTCCGACGCCGCGACGCTTGAGCTTTCGTAGCCGTATGATGAACGATAGAGAGCCAATGGATACCCACGTTGCCGGGGGCATTCGGAGCGTACCGTCACGCACCGGAGCTCGGCGACACCCGAATAAGGACACACCATGGATAACCAGAACCCCACCCCCGCTTCCGGCGGTGCCCAGGGCGGATTCGCCGCGGCATCGAACAATAGCGCTCCCTACGGCGCTTCGCAGGCTCAGTCTGGAGGGCCCGGCGCAGCTCCCTCCTTCCAGCCCGCCTACGGTGCTCCGAACGGTCAGCCCGGTGCACCCGCGGGAGTGGCTATCGCACCCGCCGCGTACCCCGAGCGTGACGATACCTACCATCGTATCCCGGCCGAGTACACCGTCCCCGAAGAACACCGCCGCCCCTACGGCGACGCCACCAGCGATTTCCGCGGCCCCGGCTACTACTACTCCATCGGCGCCTTCTGCTCCGGCCTGGGAGCCCTGGCACTCACCATCTACGCCTGGATGGTTGTGGGCCTGCGTGCCCTCGAGATGAATGAGATGAGTAGCCGTGGCTACCGTTCCAGCTCGCTAGCCTACGACTCGACCTCGGTCGTCGGTCTATTCCTGACGGGCCTGATTCCCGCCGGTATTGCTATCTGGCTGGCCATCTATTCCGCGCAGGTCAATAGCGGCCACGTCACCAAGTACACCTCGAAGATGAACACCTTCAATATCTTCGCCTATGTCCTTGCAGGCCTGAGTATTCTGGCCTTGCTGGGCGTTCTATTCGTCGCTCTCTAAGAAAGCGATATAACGCAGGAAGGCGGCGGCACCCCGTATTGGGGTGCCGCCGCCTTTATCGTATGCGCGGCTCCGGCGAGAGAGAAGTCCGGCGAGAGAAGGAGGCCTAACCCTCCGTGTTAAGGATTTGGAGGACCTGTTCCTGAACCGCTGCGGTATTACTGGCCACCAACGATACCGTCTCGGACGTACCGGAGTGCTCGGGCAGGTTGCCCTCGAGGGTAGAGGCAACGCCGCCGGCCTCACGGATGATCGGGAGGAGAGCCGCCACCTCGAAGAAGGAAAGGGCCGGATCCACCACGGTATCCACGGCCCCCTCGGCGAGCAGACACGCCGACCAGAAGGACCCGTAGGCGCGGGAACGGCTTGCGGAGCGTAGCAGGTGTAGCAGGCGCGGGGTGAGGTTCGGGACGGAGGAGTCAGCCTGCTCCCACGAGGCGATATCCGTGTACGCTACGGAGAGAAGATCGAGCTGCGTCACCTCAGAAACCTGAAGGCGGGTCGCCTGCGCGAGCGACTTGCCCGTGTACGCACCCGAACCGCGAGCGGCCCACCAGCGACGGCCCAGCGACGGGGCGGAGACCACGCCCACCACAGGCTCACCCTGGTCCAGCAGAGCGATGAGGGTGGCCCACACGGGAACGCCGCGGCGGAAGTTATCCAGCTCCGCGAGGGGCGCAATAACCCACTGGCGCGCCGCCTGGCCGTTGTGGCCCGCGTGTTCGCCGGCGATGCCGTCGCGGGTGCGGACCCTCGACAGCTGAGCCCGCAACAGCTCCTCAACTTCTAGAGCAACCTCCAGCGCATAATCGGCGGGCGCCTCCGGCACGACCGGTTCGGGCTCGGCACTCCGCTGCGCGGCACGTTGCCAGGGCGCCAGGGGCGCGGACTCAACGGGCTTCTGCTCCTCTTCGGGGATAGCGGGGCCGTCCTCCGCGGGGGAGTACGCGGGACGGTCACGGAAACGGGCGGAGCTGACCCGGTCCACGCTATCGGCCAAAATGTGCGCGAGACGCAGGTCGTCGGTGTACAGCGGGGTACGGCTCATGGTTGGTTGGCTCTTCTCACGGTAGTAATCGGTGTGTGGCTAGGCGAGGGCGCCCAGTTCCTTCTCGGAGTCCCCCTCCTCGGGGGTCAGCAGCAGGAGCTTGCGTAGCGACTCCAGACGCTCGGGGCCGCTGGGGCCCGCCTTCCCTGCGGCCACGTAGGCTTCGATTCCGCAATCGGGGGCCTGTGCCGCGTGGGTGCATCCCTTCGGGCAGTCGGCGGCACCGGGGGCCAAGTCGACGAAAGCACCGACCACGGTCTCACGCGGCACATGCGCCAGGCCGAAGGAACGGATGCCCGGGGTATCGATAATCCAGGTACCCGCAGGGACCGGGCGGCCATTGCGCTCCACGGGGCGCAGGGCCAGGGCCGAGGAGGAAGTGTGTCGGCCTCGACCGGTCACCGCGTTCACGTGGCCGGTTGCGCGATCCGAACCGGTCAGCGCGTTCACCAACGTGGACTTACCCACGCCCGAGTGGCCCAGCAGGACCGATACCTCACCCAGCAGCTCCTGCAACAGCTCCTGCACGGGAGCCGACTCGAGGCCCTGGGCACCGTCCTGGCTGGGGGCCAGGCCGTCCGATGAGGCCGAGAGAACAATCTTGAGGCCGCTGGCGGCGTAATAGTCCAGCAGATGCTGGGGGTAACGCACATCGGTCTTCGTGATGCACAGAATCGGTTCGATTCCGGCATCAACCGCCGCCACCACGGCGCGGTCGATGAAACCGGTACGCGGTTCGGGATTGGCCGCGGCAACCACAATGACGAGCTGCTGGGCATTGGCCACGACCACGCGTTCCGAGGGGTCGGTGTCGTCGGCGCTTCGGCGTAGCACGGAGGTGCGTTCCCCCAGACGCACGATGCGCGCCAGGGTATCCTTCGCCCCCGAGGTATCTCCCACCACGTCCACGAAGTCGCCGGTCACAATCGGGGTGCGGCGTAGTTCCTTGGCGCGGGCGGCAATCAGGGTGCGTTCGTTCTCGGTGCCCTCGTCCACGACCACGGACCAGCGGCCTCGGTCCACGGTAATCACGCGGCCGCGAATGGCCTCCTTGAAGGTGGGGCGGTCCTTGGTGCGGGGGCGGGAGCCCTTCTTGTTGGGGCGAACGTGCACATCCGATTCATCCCAATCGGAAAAGTCACGAACGTTCATGCGGGAGGAACCCATTAGCGCACCTCCTCGGTGGTTTGTACGTTCTGCGGGGTTTCGGGGGCCTCACCGGCCCACTGCGCGAGCATGCCCTCCCACATGGAGGTGAACTCGGGCATCGTCTTCGCGACGGTCCCCACGTTCTGCACGACGGTGTTGCCGCGGCGAAGGCCGACAATGGCCGCGAAGGTAGCCATTCGGTGGTCGTCGTAGGTGCGGGCCACCACGGTCTCAGCGTGGGCCTCAACGGGGATGGGGGCCTCAATCACGAGGCCGTCCTCGGTATCGCGGGCACGGCCGCCCAGACGGTTAATTTCGGCGGCCAGGGCGGCCAGACGGTCCGTCTCGTGGCCGCGCAGATGCGCAATGCCGTGCAGCTCGACGGGGCCGTGCGCCAGCGCGCACAGGGCGGCCATGGTCGGGGCGAGCTCGCCCCCGGCCGACAGGTCGTAGCTGAGCGGCCCCTCCGGCAGGGAACGCGGGCCGGTCACGGTCAGAGCACCGTCGCGATACTCGACGCGCGCACCCAGGGTCGGCAGAAGCTCGCGCCACATATCGCCGACCTGCGTGGTACCGGCCGAGGAATCAGCCGCGGGGGCGGGCCAGTGGGGAACGCTCACAGAGGCGCCCGTGGCCACGGCAGCAGCCAGGAACGGGCCGGCATTCGACAAATCGGGTTCCACGGTGACCTCGAAGCCGGGGAAAGAATCGGGGAAAACGACCCAGCGGTACTCGCCACCCTCGGCGGGGTAGTGCTCCTGCACTCGAACGCCACGTTCGCGGAGCGCCTCAACCGTCATCTGAATGTGCGGAATCGAGGGAACCGAGGAGCCCTCGTGCACGAGTACGAGCCCCTTCGGCAGGCGCGGAGCCATGAGCAGAAGCGCAGAGATGAACTGGGAAGAGGAAGAAGCGTCGATGCGCACGACGGGAGCCTCGTCCACCGGCACGGAGGCCAGGCCCGGGGTACGCAGAATGAAGGGTAGAGCATCGGGCGCTTCGGCGCAGTCCACGCGCACGCCCAGCTGGCGCAGACCCTCCAGCACGGGGCCCATGGGACGCTGGCGTGCGTGAGGGTCGCCGTCAAAGGCGAACTCACCGGGTAGCAGGGCCGCCAGGGCAGGTACGAAACGCATCACGGTGCCGGCCAGACCGCAGTCAATACTGACGCGGTGAGCCTCGCGAACCCCGGAAGGCTCGGCTGACGCGGAGAAATCCAACGGGGTAACCCGCAGGTCGGGGCCGAAGGGCGAATCGGTGGGAATGAGCTCAACCCCGGCACCCAGGCGGCGTAGCGCCTCAATCATGAGGGCAGAATCGCGGGAGTGCAGAGGCGCGCGTAGGTACGAGGGAGAATCGGCCAGAGCGGCCAGGAGCAGGTATCGGTTTGTGAGCGACTTTGAACCGGGGATATGCACCGTCGCGTGACGGCCGAGGGCCGAAGCGGGGGCCGGGGGAGCGGGCCAATCACCCGCGGACAGCTGCACTGATGCGTCGCTCATAAATCCTCTTCCAAATCGGCATGCTACGGAGGGTAGCCCGCACTCGGCGGAATCCGTAGCCGGTCTAGGTCTATTCTACCGGGTGAAGGTTTAGCGCACCCCGCCGGAACCCCCGGATGAGACGGGCCTGCCCGGTGCTCGAGGGGAGCGCCGGGCAGGCTCTATAAGAAAAGCTGAAAAGCAGAGTGGGGAGACTCAGTGCCTAGCGGTGCACCTGCTCGCAGAAGTCTCGCACATCCTGCAGCAGACGGCTCTTGAGCTCCGCGGGGGCTTTCTGTGCGCAGGAGGAACGCATCTTCTCACGGAGCGCCAGCTCAAAGTTCTTGACATCGGTGCACTCGGGGCAGACGGTGAGGTGGCGCTGAATCGTGCGCACCTGTTCGCTGCTCAGCTCGCCGTCCAGGAACTCGTAGAGCTTCTTGAGGATGGTGGAACAGGGTTCGCCGCCGCAGTCTTCAGAAGGGGCTGCAGAGGTATTCGGGGTATCAGACATCGGAGGTTCCTTTCACACGGAAGGTGCAGGGGGAAGCAAGTGAGGCAAACGTTTTTTGAAGGGGCTAAACCGATTTGGGGGAGGTTTTCGCCGCGGTCTTGTTTGCCGAGGCGGCGGCCTTCGCCTCAACCTTGGCAACCGTGGAGGGGCGCAGACCGTTCTCCCTCGCGTAGTCGAGTAGCTTTTCTCGCAGAATACGTCGTCCACGGTGAAGACGGGACATGACCGTACCGATCGGGATGTCCATAATCTCGGCGATGTCCTTGTAGGCGAAGCCCTCGACATCGGAGTAGTACACCACCATGCGGAAATCCTCGGGGAGGGAACTCAGCGCCTCACGCACCTCGGTGCCCGGCAGGGAGCTCAGCGCCTCGGCCTCCGCCGAACGCAGACCCACTGCGTCGTGATCGCCGGCAGCGGCCAGCTGCCAGTCCTCGACGGTTTCGCCCTGGCTCTGTTGCGGTTCGCGCTGACGCTTGCGGTACAGGTTGATGTACGTATTCGTGAGGATGCGGTACAACCACGCCTTCAGGTTCGTACCCTCGGTGAACTGATGATAGGACGCGAAGGCCTTCATATAGGTCTCCTGCACCAGATCTTCAGCGTCGGCGGGGTTGCGGCTCATGCGTAGGGCCGCGCCGTAGAGCTGGTCCACGTACTGCATGGCCTGTGCGGTAAAACGTTCACGTAGCTCGCGGGTGTCCTTGGCACTGACACTCTGAGTGTCTGCGGTCTCGGCCATGATTCCTCCTCTCTACGGGAACGCTCCATACGGTCACCGTAGAACATAACGTCTGATTTGGGACTTTATTCCCCGCACCCGGGTGATGAGGGGGGGGGTAAAGCAAAACCCCGGGTTCGAATAGAAGATTCGAAACGCCGGGGTTTTAAAGTGTATGCAAGATACCTTATGCGTTGGGGCGCTTA
>ERZ772909.1516-NODE-1516-length-12693-cov-3.104289_pt1 | contig 12693 bp, 11 predicted proteins | sample MGYA00511137_ERZ772909 | MGnify/ENA primary metagenome ERZ772909 (study PRJEB29015, sample SAMEA2738095) | human oral metagenome | biome: human oral; feature: human-associated habitat; material: saliva | place: China | collected 2270 ... | reverse complement strand
ATATCGCCATCAGATGGATTCAAGTAATACCACTTGTCATAATACTCTAGCCAACCTTCGTGCATTGAGCCATCTGAATTAAAGAAATACCATTTGTTGTCGATTTTGTGCCAACCTTTAGCCATAGCACCATCTTCTTTGAGCCAGTACCATTTTTCGTTTTCATGGAACCATTGGCTAGTCATTAATTCACCATCAGCATCATAACGATACCAAGCACCATTAATTTCTTTCCAATCATCAATTACAGATTCTGTATCAGATCCGGTTTCAGTAGCATCTGCTTCATCTTCGTATGGTGGTCTAAACCAACCAACTATTCCAGCAAAACTTCTTGTATTGTATCGTGCTGGTCCACCTACTTCTAATGCATCTTTGTTTCCATCAATATTTTGTTCTACAGTCTTGATAGTATAACCATCACTATCTTCAATCACTACTCCAGTATGTCCAAACGGATGTCCATACAATGCTTGCGTATCCATTACGAAAATATCTCCAGCTTTTGGATTGATGTCGTCTGATGCATTGTACTTAACATAAAAACCATTCGCTTTCGCACTGTTTAAAAAGTCAATTGCATTTCCTTCCAATAGAATTTTAAAATATTTCATTATTAAGTAAACTATTTCGTCTGCACACTGTGAACCAAAGTAGCCATCTGCATCTACTCCAATCCCACGATTTGCTAAATAGCATACTTCATTTACTACATCTATTGCTTTTACCATATTATCACTCTCCATTTTCTATTAAGGTAATCTTGTAGGCCAATCTTCATCAGTAATATAACTAATGGCACTGACACGGATGTCTCCGATATCTTTGTCAGTTGGGATATTTTCGTTAAAAGTAAATTGGATGAAATTTAAGTCAGATTTCCCACCTAAGTACCATATACCGTAAGGTCTACCCTTGTCGTCATAAGTTGGTCCTACAAGTGAATTTTCGCTTCTAAAACCTTCAGGAATCCCGTTAGGATAAGTAAGTTTAGCCCCTTTATCTCCACTACTATTATGTCTTACAAATCCAGGTCCGTTTCTTCTTCCTACTCCAAACCAACCCCATTGAAGTCCTCCGAATTGATAAGTAACAAGATTGTTTACTCGTCTGATTTTAATGAACGAGTTTCCTGCTCTAGATACGCTGTTTAACGTTCTCCAACCTGTATCGCCAATCAATACTTTCCAACCAGTATTTCCAGATCCAGATTGTTTAATCCATTTCAACGCTCCATTAGTAACTGACATATCAACATACGTTGTTCCAATCGGTGCTTCAACTTGTCCGTTTGGCATTCCTGTTCCATGAATTTCATAAGCCGACTTTGCTTCTAGAGTTGTAATTTTAGTCGCCTGTTCGCCTTGCGTACGCAATAGATTGTTGACTGAATCTACAGTAGGCACTTCTGTTTTTTTAGCAAAACCAGAAACATCTACAGTAGGTTTAGCTTCTAATGTGGTTAATCTTCGTTTGATTTCTTCATCATTGTAGATAGTGTCTTTATCCTCTTTAGTTTCTAAAACAGACACTCGTCGACTTAACTCACTATCATTATAAGCTTGTGGAATTTCAGATTTCTTAGCATAATCTGTTAAATCTACCTGTGGATGATTTTCTAAGTTAGTTAACCGTTGTTTAATCTCCGTATCGTTGTAGACTGTATCATTATCTTGTTTACTCTCCAAAGCACTAACACGACTTGCTAATGCACTATCGTTATAAAGTTCAGATTTCTTAGCATACACGCTTTCTGCTTGTTGTGCTGTCAGATAGTGTTTAGCTTCTAATTCTTCTGGACTAATGAATTGCGTTTCATCTAATTCAGTTGCGTCATGTAATTCTTCTTTTGTTACATGATTCTTTTCTAATGCTGTTAACCGTTGCTTAATATCTGCGTCATTATACGCTTCTACCTGCGGACGATTTTCTAAGTTAGTTATCCGTTGTTTCAATCCACTGTCATCATAACTCTGTGGCACTACACTAGGTTTATTTTCCAGTGCTAACACTCGACTTTCTACTGATTCTACTTTTGAGTTAGTAGCATAATCTGTTAACGGTTGGTGTTCTTTCAGATAACCAGCCTGTTCTAATTCCTCGTGAGTCACTACAGATTTGTTGTCCAATGTTTGCACTTTAGTTTCTAATGCTGAAATTTTATTGGTTACTTCTTCTGGAACACTGGTAAGATAATGTTTACTCTCTAGTTCCTGTCTTGTTAAAAAATCGTGGTTATCAACTGCTGGTTGACTACCTCTATTCTGCTCCAATTGTTCCACACGTTGTTCTACTTTATCCAAAGCGTCCTTAGTAGCTAAATGTGCCAATGACTGGTGGCTAGATAGATAAATATTGCTAAGATTATTGAAACGTGCTTCGACTTGCTGAATACGTTCCTCAATACTAGTCAACGGCTGGTGTTCAGTTAAATATCTACTCGAATTGGATTCTAGCGTACTCAATCGATTCTTAACATCACTATCGTCATAAACTGTATCTTTATCTGGTTTGGATTCCAAAGTCTGCACTCGTTCTTCAATAGAAGAAATTGAGCTACGAATCTCAGTATCGTTATAAGTACCACCATTTTTCTCAATACGCTTAAATAGCTCATCTAATTCAGATTTAGTAACGATATCCTCAATAGCCACAACTCGTTTTGTTTTGGCTTCTTCGATTGGCATATCGTGTAATTTATCAATCTCAGACACTTTAACTCCAAAGCTAAATCGATGCACATCGGCTGATTGTGCCACTTTCTCAAAGTAGATGAATCCTAACACAGTTTCATCTGTATTAATTAGGCTAGTATCAAACTCGATTGTAAATTTATCTCCATCAACGAATGCTTTGGTTTCTACATAGCGTTTAGTCTTTTGAAAATAAAATAAGGCAATAATATTGTCTGTAGGTAATGATTTCATCGTAAATTCAATGAATGCATTGTGCTTATCGTGAGAATAAAACTCGTCATTAATGAAGTCGATGAGGTCTCGTTTGTGTGTTGATATATGAATCTTGCGTTTGATTATTTTTCTCATATTGCCCTCCTTACTAAATAAAAAAGGGATAAGTCATTTCGACCTATCCCTTAAAAATTAAATATTCTTCAATTCATTCATTCCGTTAACGACTGATTCAATTAGCATGCGTTTGGCGTTTTCATCAATGTAGATGCCTTTAGATTCAAGCTCACTTGTCAATCGTTTTTCAGCAGATGCTAACTTGTCTTGACTAGCATCAACTACATCTTTGTAGACTTGCTCCACAGCTTCAACGACTGTTTTTGCAATACTCTTTGTTAATTCATATTGCTTCAAATCCGTTTTAGCTTTGAGATGTTCGTTTTTAGCTTCTAAAAATCGTTTTAATTCTTTGAATAGTAAACCGATTAATACTACTAATACGCTTAATACTCCTTGCATGACCACTTGTGTTAATTCGTTCATTTATATCATCCTCTCACTGGTAATTGTAAAAATCGCTCAAATAACGGGCTAATGTATCCATTACCATGCAGTCCACTATACGATCCATATAGTTCTGATAATCGTCTAACTTCTTCATTAGTCGTATAGCCACGTTTTAAAGCTCTTTGCAAATCTTCTTCTAAACGATATCTTTCAATCGTTAAAATCCCATCATTTAGTTTTGTGATGTCTTCATTATTCTTTCTGCCTATTTCTGTAATTTCGTTAACTACATCTTGGATTTTATTAATTTTAGTATTAATATCCTCCGCATCACGCTTTCTTCCTGCCTGTATCCAAACGGTGACGATGGCGGATAAGGCAGGAATCAACGCTAACATTACATTCTCGCTCATCTATTTCACACTCCTACAACTCCATTTAAAAAAGAGAATTAGCGTTTATATTCCACTAACTCTCCTCGTTCATTAATTGTTACTCCAGATAACTGTAACTGTTCTAATACTCGTTTTTTCAATTTCACAGGAACACGGTCGTATGTGTATCGTCCTGCGATGATATTGATTGCAATTAGCATTACTAAGTTTGTCATATTATCTCCTCCTCGTTTAAACACTAGCGATAGTGCCATCTGTAGGCGTGCTAGGATGTTCTGTAGATTCTGCTTGATTGTCGATGTTTGGTGTACTTGTGCTTGGTGTTTCGTCATGATTTTCTACCTCCGTTGTTGTTGTAGTTGTACTTGCTACTGGTTGTTCAGTGGGTGTTGTTGTAGGTGCTGGATTTTCAGCAACTGGTTGTGGTGTTTCAGTTGTAGTTGTAGGAGTGTCAGATGTTGTAGGATGCTCGTCTTCTTCATAGTGGCTCGCTTTTAAAGCTTCCAAATCAGCAGTTAAGTTAAATACTTGTTCAGTTAACTCAAGTAATGATTTTTGAGTTGTTTCAGATGTTTTCTCAGTCTTAACTGCTAAATCATCTACTTTTGTTAATCTTTCTTTTACTTCATTAGATAAAGCAGATAGTTGGGCAATGGCACTCGATGGATCGTACTCCATGTTCACTAAATCCATCACTCTTTGAATTAAATACTCGTCTGATTTGTCTAGCAAATTACCAGGTAATTGTCTTTGTACATAAGTGTACGGTAGCTCTTTGCAAACTACCACTTCCGTCATATCTTGTTTTAAAAATTTACTCTTTACTTCGTATCCTGTCATTACCATAATTATTTATCCCCTTTCTTAGTTGGAGTTGTTAATTGTTCTTCTAATTCTGCATTTTTTGCTCGTTCTGCATATAATGCTTCTTGTAAATATGCTTTCTCGATAGAAAGTCTTGTAATTTCTTGAGCTAAATACTCAATCGCTGTTGGTTTGTTATTCATTGTTTAGCTTCCTTTCTAATTCTTCTACTTTAGTTGATAATTGTTGAATTGCTTTTACTAAATACGGCACAAAGAAAAAAGGACTGTACGTTTCAATACCATCGATTTTGTCATGAGCATCTGGTAAATATTGCCCAACTTCTTGTGCAATTAAACCGATACTCTTGTGGTATTCTGTACTATCCTTCTTAAAATCATATTCATATATATTTAGTTTGTTGATGGCATCTAATGCATCTACTTTTGTTTCAGTAATATTACTTTTTAATCGTTTATCCGACCAAGTTTCTACCCTAACAAAGACATTACCATACGGACTGGTAAAACCAACAAATGGACCATTCGCATCCACATCTCTCGAAATAAGCGTGATGTTATCCATTGGTAATTTACCTTTTAGTAAATCTCCTAATGATTTTCCTTTGTAGAAAAATTCTCCTCTTTTCGGTTCGATATATAGCGAATCATTGATAGAAACTTGACCGTTAAATGAAGCTCCATGATTCGCATACATCGTTCCATCTTGAGTGACTACCCAGCCGTTTTCTGGGAATACATCCCAGTTTGCCCCCCAGTTAACCCACAAGGCCGCTCTACCTGGAGAACCAGTATCTCCATTACTCATTCCGATTTTGAATTGGTTATCTCCAGTGATGTATTTACCAGGATAATATATTGTGTTTCCATATATATCTGTCTTTTTGATTTGACCAATTTGGAAACCACCAATATTTCCTTTATACGCCGATAGAAATTCAGCAGACAACTGAGTCGCTTTAATATCGATTGCCTGTACGGCGTGGATAAAAGCTTCTTTAGCTTGCATTTTAGTAAAGAAAGTATCTTTAGCAACAAGAGTATCAAAAAAAGCATCATCTACATCTAATTTAGATGCACTGATGCTTCCACTGGCTAAATGCCCAGATGTGATGCTATTCGCTTGAATCTTATCACTGGTTATCGCTCCATTTACAAGCATATCCCCAGTAACTTTCATTTGCTTAGTAATAGCCGTCATCATATTTGGAGTTACATTCAATATACTAGACAGCGTTTGTCCATCAATAACCTTGCTTGATCCGAAACTTAATCCATTAGCTGTAACTGAAATGTCGCTACGCTTAACGACTCCTTTCTCTAACTCCTGTACAGAAGTTGTTACGTTATCAATCGACTGATTAACTCGTGTTACGACATTTTCGTTTGCAGTAGCAATCTTTCTGTCATACGTATCTGCTAATTGAGTGACAGTACTCGATACTGCTTCATTCTTAATTGTAGAACGTAACGCATCTAATCGTTGAGTAAACGATGAATAATCGCCATTTAAAGTGCTGTTGATTTGCTGAGTTATCGTATTTGCAGATGTCGCAATAGCACTCTTAACATCTGAATTAAAAAATTCAGTTATCATCCCTTTGTTATTAGCTTTGATTCTACCCCACAAGTCACTATTTACATCAGTTAACATCAGATTTAACGCCCTCAAATCATTGAGGATACCAGATGTCTCCATTTGTGTAATTTTCGGCTCGACAAATGCTGTTGGTGTATTGCCTTTTTCAATCTGAATATTCCTCAATTCAGTATTTCCGACACAGCCCATGTGATGGATTTTTATCAACTCCTGTGGCGTTCTTGGAGTAAACGTTTGGTAGTATCTGCCATTTAAAACTTGCGTTGGATTCTTATTATTTTGGATTGTTGTGTGCATATGCTACTCCTTTTTGTATAAATAAATATCTGGTTGGTACATGTTAAACACTTCATCACGGTCACGTCTATTTTTAAAAATGATATAAAAAGCAAAGTGCCAGTCGTTATATAAATCTTGCACTTGCATGTGTGCACGTATTATCTCATACTGTTTTCCATTTACTATAGCCCTAGTAGCATTATAGTTAAAATCTGGTTGCTGTTGTTCTCCACGACTACTCTTGGTTACCTTAAATCCTCTTACAAGAATATCGTCTCCTTGACGTTCCCAATCATTAAATCTTTCAAAATGACCTACTTCCACCCATTTTTCTTTTCTCCACACCAACTTTTTTCCAACATACCGTGCCACAATTTCTTTTCCATTGACATAAATACCTTTTCTAGCCATTAAACCACCTCTTTATTCGTAATAGTCATAGACGGTATTATCGTCCTTATTACTAATAGCATCAAACTCTTGCTTGCTACCCATCCAGTAGTTCATAGGTTGCCCTGTTTTCTGGTTTACGAATCCTGTTGGTGCTGGGCGGTTTTCTAGTGTTGTGATTCTGCGTGTTATATCATTGTATGAGGTTAAATTACGCATACCTATACCGTTTACCGTTATGCTATTACCATTCACATTAGTTACTTTCCAATAGCCTTCTTGAGTACCATTTTCTGTTACAAATATATCTTGAACAATATCGCCCACTTTGATACCGTCTGGGTTTAATATAATGTTTTTATTGATTGTTTGAGTGCCACCCTCTCCAGTGCCTGGAATATCTTCTTTTGCAATACGATATACTGGTCCGATTAAATCCACATAAGCTGGACACCACGCTGTAGCAACTGTACCTCGTTCTAATTTGATATTGTCAATGTAGAAATTTATCAATCTTCCTGGTGCTGCATAAATCATGACACGACACATTGTCATATCTTTACCTGCTGTAAAAGTTTTTGAGATACGTTTGTATTTTTTCACTTCGAATCCTTGAGTAGCTAAATCTAATTCTTGCCATTCTTGTGCTAATATCTGATTATTGTCATTCAGATAATGTAATGCGAATTGTACAATGGAATTTTCTGTCAACGCGTCTTTACCTAAATCTATTGAAAAAGTCAGTTTATCGCCTTCTTTGGCTACTAATGGAAAGTTTGCACTAAATACCCCTTTGTATTCTGCATTAGGTGTACCCCAAATATGCAAACCTCTTCCAAAGTGTTGTATAGCGTGGTCAGTATTGAATAATAACCCGCTATTGGTTGTGGCTGTCCATGTAGGTTTATTGTACCCAATCCCAATGTTAGAATCTGGAAGTAAATTTTCGTTAATTGATAAACCATCTGCACCTTTAGGACCAGGTTGCCCTGGTTCTCCTCTAGCTCCATCTTGCACATTATCTAATCGAGTACTAGCAGCTGCTTTAATCCCTTGATAAGTAACTACAATATACACTTCTAAATATCCACCACTACGCTGTGCTGAACTCCATTGTGCAATCTTACCATTAGCGTCTGGACGTTGGTTTAATTGGCTAGTCCAGTTGTTATTCCCGAATCCACGATAGTAGAAATCGACTGTATATCCACTGCTTAATCTAGTACCGTCATAGTACACGTCTGCAATAACATTTAATTGGCTGTTTACACCATTGCGATAGTTGCCTTCAATACGCACGTTTGCCGTTAATGAGTGTCCTCGTTCTCCTGCTTGGCCAGGCTCCCCTCTATCTCCTTTCAATGAGGCACGTTGAGCTGTACTCAAGTTTTCAAATGTCACGACTCCATCACGCCCTGGTGGCCCTTGGATTCCTTGAATACCTTGCACTCCTTGTGGACCCGTGAGATACCTTAAATCTGGGAAACGGTGTACACCATCTCCAACTTTCATAAATCCAGTATCACTTTCGCACACAGGCTCTCCTTGTCTAGGAACATACTGGTTAGTACGCCACTGTTCACGAGTCATACGTTTCATTTGTAAAACTGCACTAATCGTTTCTGTCACTATCCATTCCCCCCATCAATTATAATTTGTGGATTCTCACTCCAAACAGTTTCTGTACGATTATCTCCATTGCTATCGATTATAGCTTTATACTCGAAATCTAAGCTCAATTCCTCAATTGTTGCTGATACAGTTTTTCTAGTCACTTTTGGTCGATACCAATTACCACTAAACTCGATATTGTAGTCGCCATAATAAACCATTGGCACTACACGATTAGCACTATTAATATCGTGTTCGATACTTGGGAATCGTGTGTCTGTTGGTCTTAATATCGCATGTCCACCTTCAACAAATAGAACAGATGGTACATTCAATGTCACGTTTCTGTGACCGTATGGAGTACACTCAGCGCTCCAGCTAATCGTATATTCTTTACCGACTTCAAATCCTTCGCCATTATGACCAACCTCGATATAATCTCTACCTAGTTCAATCGTTCGATTAAACGCTCCGTCAAGCCTGTTCTTGTTGTATCGTTTACCACCATCGCCACCAATCAGTTCAGCATTGATACGAGCAGATTCAGCAGTTTCTTCAATTTCACGCTTGAGCTTCTCCAATTCGACAAATGATATAGCATTTAATTTCTTCTCGATTTCTGAATCTCGACTAGTCAATCGTTGTTCAAATTCTTGTTTCAACTTCTCAGAAAAAGCATCTTTACTACTTTCAAATATCTCATTTAGCTTTTCTTTTAGCTCTGCTTGATAGTCTTTGGATTTCTCCTCAGCATCTTTACGAATCTTCTCGACTTTCTCGTTAAACTCTCTATCAGCTTGTTCTAATTGAGCTTGGACTCTATCTTCAATTTCCATTGAAGCTTGTTCAATCTTCTTGGTAAGTGAGCCTGTATAAGAATACTGGGCATCATTACCAGCTCTTGTATCTGCACTAATTTTGCTACTTAAGCCACCTTTAAAATCATAGCTTAATGAGAATATCGGCAGTTTATACGTTTCGTTTTTATTCGTAACGACTGTGACCCATTGACCTACGTTGAGTTTCAAATGTCCTTGAAATTCTAAGGTATATGGATAATATCGAATGTTTTTCAAATTGAAATACAAATCATCCAAATAGCTTTGAGTCATAAAGTCGTTTTGAATCTCTAGCGAACGACCAGTTCTTAATCCGACTGTATAAGTAGCTTTTTCTGCTTTACATGTTATACCAGCTATCTGATACTCAATCTCACTTTTTTTCAATCCGTGTAAGTAGTAACTCTCAGCATTAATCGTGATATTAGATTCTTCCAATCCCCGAATCTCAAGTTTGCCATCTCTATTAAAAAAAGCTGACATTCCAATTAACTGGATTGCCGAGCTTAATACTTCTCTGAATGTAATTTTATCTTTCTTAGGCTTTTTATTAATCGTATATCGTAACGCTTGTACACTAATATCTGGATTCTGCAATACTACATCAAGCTTCGTACACATCTCAGTAACGACATCTTTAACTGTCGCTGGGAATGTCAGATCCGTAACATACGGCTGATTAAACTTATACATTCCATCCATCATCATTAAAGTAGTCGTATTGCTGTTTCTATCGATTTCGATATCATCTATGAAATACTCGCCCATTTTAGTCCAATCCATTGTGTTTTCGACTAAAATACCGATTTCTGGAGACATTTTATCAAGCTTATTAAATGTAGTGATGATACTTGAGAAACTAATCTTACTTGTTCCTACAATTGTTCCACCAGTCGTGTAAGTATCGCCTGCGTTAAATCCATAGTTAAACGATGCATCATTGATATCTCTTGAAGTGTAGTTGCCTACTTTGATAGCAAGAGTCCGATTCTTGCCAAACATAGCTTTGTTATATTCTCTCATAAGCACACTACCTTTCAATGAAATTCATCGACAAGCCACTCCACGGACGAAACTTGTTATTGAACGAATACGCTGGAGCTGTTCTATCGCCTACATAAAACTCTTTTGTCGTTTGACCTGTGACCGGATCTGGATAACTTGCGGTAAAAAATACTGAAGATACTGCATTTAATAATGTAGAAATTTCTTCTTGAGTCAGTGGACCCCACTCGCATTCAAGCTTACGTTTCACTGTGATTCTATCACGTATCATATTACCGTTACTGTTACGAGTGGATTTACCATCAACATCCGTAACCCCAACTGAAAAAGATTTAGGGACAGCAACGGCTATCCCATTAATTAATAATGCACTCATTGTCTATCCCCTCTCTATACATAAAGCAGTGTTCTTCCTGCTCGTTCTTGTTCTCGGTTGATTTCATTAATCGCAAATCGACCAAACTCTCTATCGCCAATCTGTACCACGATATCTCCCATAGGTGCATTTGGAGTTTGCGGTTGTGGCATCAATTCAGATAACTTGTGAGCTAAAACATTCATCCAACCAGTATTGTTTTCTAGTGGCATTACTGCTTCTTTACCAGCTTCTCCGACCATAGCAAGTGTAGGAGAATCCACAATTCCACCTTTTGCTAAGTATGGAATGTAAGGAAGACTTACGCTGAAACCGCCTAAGAAATCTGGAAGTTTAATTTGGTTTAATCCACCAATGAATCCATTAATCAAGCCAATTACGCCATTAATAGCTGACCTGAAGATATTTGCTAGTCCATTAAATACACTTGCGAACATATCGCCAAATGCACTCACGACTTGACCCATGGCTTGCATTGCACCTTCCCAATTCCCAGAAAACACATTATCGACAAATTCAAGCAAGCCTTTCATAACATCAATAATGTCATTAAAGATTTTGGCCGCTAATTTGAACAGCTCAAGGAAGATATCTCCAACTGCCTTGAAAATTGGTGCTAATGTAGGAAGGATATTAGATGCAATCCATCTCAAGAACGGATCGATTACACCGTTCCAAAGTTTTAGCAACTTATCTCCTAACAAGCCGATTAAACTCATCATATTATCGATAGCTGGTTTAGCATACGCTTCATACACTTCTTTGAATTTATTTCCAAATTCCGTTAAAATCGGCAGAATATTGGCTTTCCAAGACTCACCGATAATTCCGACAATAGCAATGAAACTGTTCGTAATTCCGTCAAAAAATGGCGAAATATGCTCAGTATATACATCGCTAAATGAGCTAAATGTATGAGTAACTAAATCTGCTATTGAGTCAAAAATTGGTACCCACGCATCCAAGTAGCCTTGAAACACCTCTTGCAAAACTCCTAGATTTTCTGTAATTGGCAGTACCATCATTTCTTTAAAGTCTGATGCAATTTTCAAGAAAATATCTATTGCTCCTAAAGAAGCATTAGCGAAAATCGCAATAATATCAGATGTTATCTGCATTGCTGAATCGCTTCTGAATACTTCAGACAATCGTCCAATCGCTTCCCACAGCATGCCATCTAGTTCGTTAATTCGTGCCATAGAGTCAAAGATATTGGTAAATCTATCGATTATAAAACCTTTATAGTTTTCAAGATACAAATCGAATCCACCGACAATATTCTCAGCTATTGATAAGCCAATGTTAGCTAATGCACCGAGTTTTTGACCAGATGCATATACTGTTTTGTCAATAAAATTACTAAAGGCGTTGACTAGTTTAGGATTCGTAAAGATTTCTTGCAGATTCTTTCCAATTCGTTGGAATGCTTGCATCATCTTGTCAATCCCACTTGGATTAAAGGCACTCTTAAATCCATCAGTAAAGAGTTTCTTCATCTTTTCTAGGAACGGCTTAATCTTATCAAGCATATTCGTTAGCCATTTCGGAAGCTCTGGCTCTGGTATATCCCAGTCCCATGCTCCTGCAGGACCTCCGCCACCTTTACCGCCTTTGCCCTTACCTTTACCCTTATCATCGTCATCGTCTTGATCCAGTGTATTAATCTCATCAATACCCAAGAATGACTGTTTCATTTTCTTGGCCGCATCTTCTGTATCATCTGCTGCATCTCCAGCCGACTCTCCTACACCACCCATGGCTTGAGTCATTGCTTTAGCTCCAGCTCTGGATGCACTGACTGTCGTACCAAATAGCAATGAAATGAAGGATGCTAACCATCCGATGGCAGTCGCTAACCAACTAATCAACGTTTGAAGAATTGGTATGACAGCTTGAATAATCGGATAAAAGGCAGTAGCTAAGTTTACTTGAATCGAGTTTAAGCTAGATGCTAATTG
>ERZ772909.1515-NODE-1515-length-12693-cov-6.586169_pt1 | contig 12693 bp, 9 predicted proteins | sample MGYA00511137_ERZ772909 | MGnify/ENA primary metagenome ERZ772909 (study PRJEB29015, sample SAMEA2738095) | human oral metagenome | biome: human oral; feature: human-associated habitat; material: saliva | place: China | collected 2270 ... | reverse complement strand
GCGGCGACGCAGCGTGCCGACGTGCTGACCTTCGCCCCGTGGGGCTGAGCCCCGTGGCTGCCCCGCGCGCTGACGTCGCTGCGATCGTCGTCGGTGGCGGCGGGGGAGAGCGCCTGGGCGGCGTGTCGAAGCCGGACCTGACGCTGGGCGGCGTGCGCTTGATCGACCGCGTGTGCGGGGCGCTGCTGGAGGCGTGTGGCGCGGGGTGCGTGGCTGTCGTCCCGCCGGCCGTCCGCGTCCCCGATGGCGTCTTGCGTACCCTGGAGGATCCGCCGGGCGGCGGCCCGCTCGCAGGGATCGACGCTGGTCTGGCGGTCCTCGGCGCCCCCGCCGACGTGTGGGTCGTTGTCGTGTCGGTGGACTGTCCGGGCATTGCCGACGTCCTGGCGGCGCTGCTCGATGAGCCGCTGGGCGATCGTTGCGAGGGGCGCATCCTGCGCGGCGGCGAACCAGAGCCCTTCGATCAGTACCTGATGGGCGTCTATCGCGTCGGCGCGCTTCGCCGCGTCATCGACGAGGCCGTGGCGCGGCGGGGGAGCGTGCGCGGCATGGGGGTGCGGCGGGTGCTGCGCGCCCTCGCGCTCGAGCGGGTGGACGTAAGCGCCGACGTGTGCAGGGACGTCGATACGCCCGAGGACGTGGCGTGGTGGGGTGCTCGCCTTTCCTCATGATTTGTCGGTAATGCCTCGGTGGGTATAGATTGAAACGGTAAGTGTCTAGTTTCCTCATCCTATCGAGGTGCACGCATGAATCTTCGCCATGGGCTCCTGTGGCAACGGCTCGGACTGACCATATTGTCAGGAATCCTTGTTGCATCTATTGCTCCTGCTACTGCTGCCGCTCCGACAAGCGGTCAGGAATCGCACGGCGACGTCGCATCCGTCGACCTCGACCTGTCAAGGACGGATGCCGAGGCGGCCGGCCCTGCCGCCTCGCAGGATCGCGCGGCCTCGGACGGCGCTGCCGCCTCCGACTCCACCGACGCCGCCGATTCCGCCGACCGTGCCACGGCCTCGTCCGAGGAGGAGAGCGCCGACGGCGTCGACGCGCAGGTCTACACCTTCCCCGGCACGGACGGCCCCACCCGCGTCCACGTCCTGACGACCACGGGTTCCGCGGACGCCATCCTGCTCGAATCGCGCGGCGTCTTCGCCATGATCGACGGCGCGGAGGGCGTCGGCGCCCCCGACGGCACCGACCCGCGCTACCCCAAGCGCGAGGGAATCGTCGACGCGTCGTTCGGAGACACCGACTGGGTGCTCGGCTACATGGCCAACCACGGCGTCACCTCCTCCAACCTCGCGTTCTACCTGGGCACCCACGCCCACTCCGACCACATCGACAACGCGGACGAGATCATTCGGAAGTTCCACCCGAAGGTCATTCTCAGCCCCGAGTACTCCGACGAGTGGATCACGGACAAGTCCCGCCTGTGGGACAACCAGTGGATCTACGACAACATGATGGCGGCCGCGCAATGGGCGCAAGGCGCGTACGGCGCGTCGATCGTGCAGAACATCCACGACTACAACACCCACATCACGCTGGGCGACATGGATGTTCAGATCATCCCCACCGACCCCGCCGAGAATTACAAGCGAACCGGTGTGCGCGACGCGAACTTCATCGCGTACACCGCGAAGGTGAGCGCCTTCGGGCACTCCGCCTACCTGGCCGCCGACCTCGAGGCTGGCGGAGGCTACGAGGACCGCATCGCCCCGATCGTCGGCCATGTCGACATGCTCAAGGCCGGTCACCATGGCCTGCCGAGCTCGAACACGGAATCATTCCTGGGCGCCCTGTCCCCATCGGTCATCGTCCAGACGGGTCCCGAATGGTATTCGCCCGATCGGCTCACGGCCTCCGTCGTTGACGGAACGACCGTGTGGGCACCCATGAATCAACTCTGGTCCTCCGGGCACATCCCGTCACTCATCGCGACCTTCGCGCCGGCGGGCATCTCCTACAACGATATCTCCGGCGCCTCGTGGGGCCACGAATACGGCGGTCGCACCCCGCGCGCCTGGTGGTTCGCGGGCGGGAGGCCCGCCGCCAAGACCGGCTGGTGGAAGGGTCTCAGCGGTCACTGGTACTACTTTGCGGGCAAGCCCTCCGCCGAGGCCTCGGCGTGGATCAATGACGGTGGCCAGTGGTACTGGATGGACGCCACCGGAGCCATGACGACAGGGTGGATCTACGACGGTAAGGCCTGGTACTACCTGGATTCCGCCGGGCACCCCTCGGGCAGTGGCTGGAGTTTCATCGACGGCTCGTGGTATTACCTGAGCGGCGGGCGCGTCGCCCTCGGCTGGCTCTACGACTCCGGCTCCTGGTACTACCTGGACGCGAGAACCGGCGCGATGGCCACCGGATGGAGCCAGGTCGATGGTCAGTGGTATTTCCTGCAGTCCTCGGGTGCGATGGTCACCGGCTGGCTGAACGGCGGCGGCACCTGGTACTACCTGGGCGACAGTGGAGCCATGGCCACCGGCTGGCTCTACGACTCCGGCTCCTGGTACTACCTCGACCCGATGACCGGCGCGATGGCAACCGGTTGGGTGCAGGTGGACGGCAAGTGGTATTTCCTGCGGTCCTCGGGTGCGATGGTCACCGGCTGGCTGAACGGCGGGAGCGCCTGGTACTACCTGGACGGCAGCGGTGCCATGGCCACGGGCTGGCTCCTGGATCATGGGGCTTGGTACTACCTGGGTGACACGGGAGCCATGGTCACCGGCACGCGCGAGGTCGACGGTCGATCCTCCACCTTCGCCTCGTCTGGGCGCTGGGTCGGCTACGCCTCCTGACCGAGGCCTCGGCGATTATCCTCACTAAGCGCCGCCCGCCGCGTATTGACGTAGGTGGGCGGCGCTTGTCATAGGTCAGGTTTTGTGGCGCGATGTGGTGGTGGGGGACTTTGGTGTGTTGTTGGTGATGGAGGGCACTTAGACTTCATTCGGGGGAAGATGTAGAATTTTTGCAACTAAACGGGAAAGTGGGAGAGTGATGCTGCGAGTCCTTCATCTCGACAACTGGAAGTCCTTTTCGGAGCCGGTCGACTTCACGATGATCGCGGGGAAGGAGAGTCGCTACGGCGGGACGCTCTACCGTGACGGAAAGTCCCGTGTTCTGCCTGTTGCGGCAATATACGGTGCAAACGCAGCGGGAAAGTCGACCCTGCTCGATGCTCTGGCTCACCTGCAGGTCATGCTGCGCGAGCCGCGCAAGCGCGGGCAGCGCCTGCACTATCACCCGCATCAGCTCTTCGGGGTGGATCTGCCCAGTGTCATTGGGGTTGAGATCGTTCTGGATGTGCAGGACGCGACCTCGGATCGAAAGGCCATCGTCTACTACGAGGTAGCCTTCAACGCGGATGCAATCGTCGAGGAAGCTCTCTACCGCCTGCGCTCGGAAGACGAGGAGGCGGTCTTCGTGCGCCAGGGGCAGGACATCGCTCTCTATGGTGATCTGGAAGACGATGCATCGCTCAACGCGGCCTCGAAGACAGTCCAGCCCAATCGCCTGTTCCTCGAGACATGCTTCAATGCGGCTTTGGTCGACGATGAGAGCAGCCTGCTGGGTTCAGTCATTGACTGGTTTAAGCGCCTCACCATTGTGGGGAGAGGCGCGCGCTACATCCTCATGCCTCAGCAGATTGCGCACGATGATGCATTTCGCGCTGCTGTCGGACAGGGGTTAACGGTCGCCGACACCGGTATTTCAGGCATTTGCTACACGGGCGTCCCTCGTGACAAGGTTCCGGCACAAGACAAGGTTCTCGAAGAGATCGAAGACCAGTTAACCGACAAGACCTCCGAGGCATACCTCACTGCTGAAAGCGGGGCTGTTTTTCGCGCTCGGCTCGGTGATGATGGTGACGTCGTGTACGAGCGCCTCGTGACCGTCCATAAGGATGGTGATCACGAGTTTCGTCTTCCTCTCGAGCAGGAATCCGACGGGAGCATTCGTTACCTGAATCTGTTGCCCATCCTGTACTGGGCGGGAAAAAGCCAGCACTCAGGGGTTTACCTGATCGACGAGCTCGAAGATTCTCTTCATCCCAAGCTGACGGAGGAGCTGCTTCGGCTATTCCTTGACTCATCGGGGCCGGGCGAGAAGCGTCAGCTGATCTTTACGACGCACGAGCTCCACCTCCTGCGTGCAGACCTGCTGCGGCGTGATGAAATCTGGCTGGTCGAGAAAAATGAGCATCGTTCGGAGCTGACGCGGCTGACCGACTTTCCCTCAGACGTGCTCCGTAAGGGCAGTGACCTGCCGCGGATATACATGTCGGGTCGCCTCGGTGGCATCCCACGGATCTAGGGGCGTCATGGGTAAGAAGAAGCGGGCGCCGACGAGGCACTCCTCTCGGGGAAAGCGAGGAAAGTCATTCGATAAGGCCCCTCGGCCAGTCGTTGTTCTCGCCGTCGAAGGGGCAACGGAGAGGGAGTACCTGAAGGCGCTCAACCAGTGTCGTTATCGGGGAGCTTTCGCCTTCGATTTCTGTCGCAATCGAGACAAGTCGTCGCTGAAGAATCTCATCGCCAGTATCAAGCGGAAGGCTGAAGATGGTGGGCGCGACGGTGCTGCTGGAGCCTGGATCATCTGCGACGTGGATGACAACGCCCCACATATTCCCGATCTGGAGAATTGGTTGGCTGGTGTCAGTGGGTGTCGCCGCGCAGTAGCGCTGTCGAATCCCTGTATCGAGGCGTGGTTCGTCTACCACTGCTCGGACACCTGTGTGAGTAAGGAAGCTTCGCCCGTTTTGAAGGAACTGGAACGGGTGTGGGTGCAGGGAGCCTATGTGAAGGGAATGGTCATTCCAGATTGGTTGATTGAGCGAACAGATCAGGCCTGTGCGCGGGTGAAGCAGAGGCGGAAAAGCTTTCAGCGCGGCGCGACGGCCTGGGACTCAGGCCCATGGTCTGACATGCCCGAACTCATCGCTTGGCTCGATCGGTTAGCTGCCCGAAGTCCCACATGACAGTCGCCGGCGACCATCCTCACAAAGCGCCGCCCGCCGCGTATTGACGTAGGTGGGCGGCGCTTACTGCCTGTACTGTGAAGACATTATTCCCATGTGAAAGGCTCGCCATGACTTTCTCTCGTACCCGCCTCGCAGCGGCCCTGACAATGACCGTCGCGGCTACTACGGCCTCGTCCCTCGCCCTCGTCGGCACCGCCCGCGCCGACGACACTCAGAGCGGAACCCAGTCAGGCTCCTCCTGGGTGCCCGGTACGACCCTCGCGCTGGCGAACTCGAAGTCCGTCGAGGCCTCGTCCGTGAGCGCCTCCACCCTGACCTTCGCGCCTGGCACGAGCGAGCAGACCAAGATCTTCGTCCTCTCCTCGGGCTCTTCTGACGCGCTCCTCATCCAGAGCGGCGGATGGTACGGCATCATCGACGGCGGCGAGGACTCCGACCTGCCCGACGGCTCCGACCCGCGCTACCCCGTGCGCTCCGGCACGGCCGCCGCCACGAATACGAGCACCGAATGGCTCCTGAAGTACCTCGACGACCAGGGCGTCAACGACACCAACGTCGCCTTCTACCTGGGGACCCATGCCCACTCCGACCACATCGCCAACGCCGACGACATCATCTACAAGTACCGCCCGAAGGTCATCCTCAGCCCCGAGTACTCCGACGCGTGGATCACCGACGAGAACGGCCTGTGGGACAACCAGTACGTGTACGACCAGATGGTGACCGCCGCGAACTGGGCGGTCGACAGCTACGGCGCGACCTTCATCCAGCGCACGGACGGCTACAACACGCACATCACGCTCGGGGATGCGGACCTGCAGATAATCCCCTTCGACGTCGACGAGTACTACAAGACGCAGGGGACGACCGACGCGAACCTCATGGGCTGGGGCATGAAGGTCACCGCCAACGGTCAGACCGCCTTCCTGGCCGCCGACCTCATGAGCACCGAGTCCGACTGGGAGACCCCCAACGGCTTCGAGGATCGCATCGCGCAGGAGGTCGGCGATGTCGACATGCTTAAGGCCGGCCACCACGGCGCCGAGTCCTCCAACTCCATCCCCTTCATGCAAAAGCTGCATCCCGGCGCGATCGTGCAGACCGGCAATGCCGACGATAGCCCGGATCGCCTGTCCTTCCTTGTGCTGCACGGCGACACCAAGTGGTTCCCGATGGGTGACATCTGGGACTCGACCGAGGTTCCGGCGCTGGTCTGCGAGTTCAGCGACGACGGCATCACCTACGACGGGGTCTCCAACTCCGAGTGGGGCCACGAGTACGAGACCGAAACGCCGCGCGCCTGGTGGTTCAAGGCGGGACTCCCCGCCGCGACGACCGGCTGGTATGACGGCCCCTCGGGCAACCGCTACTACTTCAACAACTCTGCGTCGGCCGTGGCCGATCAGTGGCTCGACATCGACGGGGTCTCCTACCACTTCGACGAGACCGGCGCCCTCATCGAGCAGAAGGACGCTAGCGGCAAGGTGACGGCAGTGTCTGACGCCTCGTCGACGCCGTCCCCGACCCTGTGGTGGGCGATCGGCGGTGGCGCGGTGCTGGTGCTCCTCGCTGGAGGCGTGTACTTCCTGCGCCGCCGGGGCTGAGGTTTCCCCTCGTTCGGCGAGGCCGTGGTGCGCGCGGCCTCGTTTGTTTCTGGTGCCCGGGGTTGGCTGTCTCGGTACTGTCGTGCCACGGCCTCGTTCCTGGTGTCCGTGGTTGGCCCGCTCGACAAGCCGCACTCGGGCGTGGCTCCCCACGCGCCTCCGGCATGGTTCCCCACAAATGTCGCATGCAATTTCTATGTAAACCTTTCAAGATTTGAAACCATATCGTTAAGATTCTGCGGTTTTCTCGATACCTTACAAAAGTAAGGTGACCCAAATTGCATGCGACTTTGAGGGGGGGAGGGGGTCAGCGGGGCTCGTCGAGCTGGTGGAAGATCGCGCCCAACAGAGGGGTGACCACCTCGAGAGTGTCGAGCGCTCCGCCTCGCGAGCCGGGGGAGGAGATGATGAGCGCGCCCGAGGAGTCGCGCGCGGTCACGCCGACGACCTCGCGGGACAGGCCCGACAGGGGGGTGTTGGTCAGGCCGTGGGCGCGGATCTGCTCGGCGATGCCGGGGATCTCGACCTCGATGAGGGAGCGAACCACCTCGGGCGCGTAGTTGCCCACGCCGAAGCCCGATCCGCCCAGGACCAGGACGAAACGGGCGCCGGCCTCGAGGGCGTCGCGGATCTCCGTCTCGAGGATGTCGGCGCTCTCGGGAATCGCGGCCATCGTCACCTGGCCCAGGCCCGCCGCGGTCAACGCGCCGACGCACGCGGGGGTCGCCCGATCCTCCTTCGTGCCGCGCTGCACGCGGTCCGAATAAGCGATGATGTGGGCGTCGATCTGGCCGAGGTCGTAGTCGACGGGCTTGGGCATGGGGTCCTCCGTGTGTCTGCGGTGCGTACAAATGTGATCTTAGTCCCGCGGATGCGGGTGCGAGTGGTCGAAGAGGCGAGGGATTAGTGCTCGCACCATCCGAGGTAAATGCTCGGGTGTGCGTGAGGTGCGCGCCTGGTGGGCGCTCGCCGGTCCCCCTGAGAGTACCAAGCGCCCATTTAGTGCGGATATTCCCAGGTTAATTGAGGAGCCTGTTTGTCCCAATATGAGGCCGCTTGCGGGCGCTCGCGACATGCTCGCTCCGGCCTGTTGCCCACCGTCTCTCCTCTTGTTAGATTAAGCACGTTCAATCCCCTCTCAAAAGGAGATGCCCGTGCGCTCCCTACGCTTCCTCCCCATCCTGGGCACCGCCGCCCTTGCCCTGGCCGCCTGCTCGGGCGGCGCCCCCACCCCCGAGGCCACGGCCTCGTCCGACGATTCCCAGGTGCCCGACCGCGAGATCGTCCTCAACGTCTACGCCGCCGCCTCCCTGACCGAAACCTTCAGCGAGCTCGAAACCGACTTCGAGGCCGCCAACCCCGAGGTCGACGTCCGCATCAACTACGCGGGCTCCCAGGACCTGGTCACCCAGCTCGGTGAGGGCGCGGACGTCGACGTCCTGGCCACCGCCAACGAATCCACCATGAAGAAGGCTGCCGACGCCTCCCAGGTCGACGAGCAGACCATCTTCGTTACCAACACCCTGACCCTCATCACGACGCCCGGCAACCCTGCGGGCGTCACCGGCCTCGACTCCTCGCTCGACGGCGTCAAGCTGGTCATTTGCGCGCCCGAGGTTCCCTGCGGCAAGCTCACCAAGACCCTCACCGAGAAGCTCGGCGTGACCCTGCACCCCGTCTCTGAGGAGCAGGCCGTCACCGACGTGCGCGGCAAGGTCTCCTCCGGCCAGGCCGACGCCGGCATCGTCTACAAGACCGACGCCCTCGCCGAAGGCGACGCCGTCGACACCGTCGCCATCGCGGGCGCCGACGAGGCCGTCAACAAGTACCCGATCGCCCTGGTGAGCGCCTCCACCAAGAAGGAGTACGGCCAAAAGTGGATCGACCTGGTCCTCTCGACCGAAGGACAGGCCATCCTCGCAGAGGCCGGATTCACGCCCGCCGCGAAGTAACATCGACACGTGACGTCGCGGAAGACACCAGCCGTCAGCCCCCTGCCCATCTGGGCGGGGGGCCTCGGCGCGCTCGCCCTGTGCTTCCTGCTCCTGCCCCTCGCCTTCATGCTGGGGCGCGTCAACTGGGCCGCCCTGAGCGCCACGCTCGCCACCGACGAGGCCTCCGCCGCCCTCGCCCTCTCCCTGCGCACCTGCGCTGTGGCCCTCGGCGTTGACCTCGTCCTTGGAGTTCCCGCCGCCCTCCTCCTCTCCCGCCCGTGGAGGGGCGTGCGCGCCGTCCGCATCCTCGTCGCACTGCCCCTCTCGCTGCCGCCCGTCGTCGCCGGCATTGCACTCCTCGCGGCCTTCGGCAGGCGCTCGACGTTGGGCGCTCTGCTGAGCGGCGCCGGCCTCGACATCGCGTTCACGACGACCGCGGTCATCGTCGCGCAAGTTTTCGTCTCCTTGCCCTTCCTTGTCGTCACCCTCGAATCCGCGCTGCGCTCGCGTGAGCAGGGGCTCGAGGAGATGGCCTCCTCCCTGGGCGCCTCGCCCTCGCGCATCTTCTGGCAGATCACCCTGCCCACGGTCCTGCCCGGCCTCGGGCGCGGCGCGGCGCTCGCGCTGGCCCGCTGCCTCGGCGAATTCGGCGCCACCCTGACCTTTGCGGGCTCCATGCAGGGCGTCACCCGCACGATGCCCCTTCAGATCTACCTGGCCCGCGAGTCCGACGCGGACCTGGCCCTCGCGCTCGGTGTCGTGCTGCTGGGCGTCGCGGCCCTCGTCGTCGCGCTCACCGAAACACCGTGGGGTCGTGCTGTCTCGTTTCTGCGCGCGCGCCTGTCATCGACGAGGCCGGGGCGAGGCCCTGCGCCCGGGGTTGCCTTGGGTGCTCGCACCGCGGGATCAGCGGCGGCTGATCCCGGATGTGGCCTCGACGCCTCGGATGACGATGCTGCGGGCGTGGCGGGCGCTGCCGTCCACGTTGCCGGGACTGTGACTGAGCGCGGCTGGGCGGTGGACGCGCGGCTGCGCCCCGGCCTCGTGACGGCCGTCGTCGGCCACAACGGCGCCGGAAAGTCCACCCTCGCCCAGGTGATCGCTGGGACCCTGCGCGTGGATCGCGGGGCCGTGAGCATCGGCGAGCGAGTCGTCGACGACGCCGCCACCTTCGTCCCCGCGCGGCGGCGCGGCGTCGCCATGGTCTCTCAGGCCCCGCGCATCTTCACCCACATGAGCGTGGTTGCCAACGTCGCGTTCCCGCTGCGCGTGCGCGGCGTCGGGCGAGCTGAGGCCCGGGCCGCGGCTCTCGTACAGCTGGGGGCCGTGGGCATCGCGGACCTGGCATACCGGCGAGCCTCTGATCTGTCCGGTGGCCAGGCGGCGCGCGTCGCCATCGCCCGGGCGCTCGTCTTCCGGCCCGAGGTGCTCATTCTCGACGAACCCACGGCCGCCCTCGACGTCGAGGCGACCGCCCAGGTCTCCGCCGTCCTGCGCCAGCGCCTGATGGGCGCGGGGATCACGACCCTGCTCGTTTCCCATGACATTGCCGAAGTCCTGGCCCTCGCCTCCCACATGATCGTCATGGGGGAGGGGCGCGTTGTCGAGGACGGGGAACCCGTCCGCGTCCTCGCCTCGCCCGCCTCCGTGTTCGCCGCTCGCCTGGCCGGCCTCAATATCGTCACCGGCCCCGCCGTCGTCCGCCCCGGCCTGGTGGGCGTGCGCGTCGGGGAGGGTGAGCTGTGGGCGGCCGCGGACTCGCCCGAGAGTGAGACCGGGACCGCGGGGGCTAGCCTTGAAGGCGCTGACGCCGCGCCTGGCGCGGATGCTGGGGGTGCGCCTGGCGCTGGTGTTGGCGGCGCTGACGCCGCGCGTGCTGGCCTTGAAGGAGCTGAGGCCGCGCCTGGCGGTAGCGTGAAAGTTGGCGGTGACGAACCCCTTCCCTCCAGCCCCGCCGGTGAACCCGCTCGCGTCGCGCTGACCTTCCCGCCCGAGGCCGTGGCCCTCTCCCGCGAGGAATCCCACGCCTCGCCGCGCTCCGTCCTGCCCGGTGTCGTCGAGGGTATCGACGTCGATGGCTCCCTCGTCAGTGTGCGCGTCGCGCTCGCGGAGGGAGTCACGGTGAGCGCCCGGGTCACGGCCTCCGCCTGGGCTGACCTCCGCCTCGGCGTGGGGGATCCGCTGTGGGCGAGCGTCAAGGCCACCCAGGTCCGGGCGATTCGCGTCGCGGCGGGCTCGTGAACGGCGCGTGTGCCTCAGGCTTGCGGATGCGCGGGGCCTCGTGGCGCTGGTGTGCCGAAGATGCGCGAGGCCATGGCGAGGCCATGGCGAGGCAGGCGGGCAGCGCCGCGCTGGCGAGACGAGGACGGGGTGGGGCTTCATTCGGAGGATGCCGTGCTGTTTTGTGGCTAGTCGTTGCGTTTATTGTCGATATCGTCGGCCCAGCTGCTGAAACGTCGTTGAATCGCGTGGAGCTGCGAGGCAGTGATGCCGTAGGCCGCAACTTGTGTCAGGCTGATGCTGTGTGCTCCGCGCAGACACTCTGTGAAGAATCCTGTGTCGAAGCCTGCGTCGCGTTCCTGAAGGAGCTCGATGAGGCGCGCATCGCTGATCGTTCCGGTGGAGCGGATCGCATCGACGTCCAGATAGTCGCGTGGGTAGCTTCTGGAGTAAAGCGCACTCAGTTTGTTGCCGACGGCGTCAGCAAGGTCAAGAACGGGTCCGATGCCGAGGCGTACGGGTGTGTGGGCGCGCCAGTCGATAGCGAGATCAACGCTGAGTGGTGCCCCGTGTGGTGGGGTGACGGAGAGCTGGGCGAAAGAGGAGCTTGCGCGTTCGACGGTGACGTCGTAGTTGTGGGCAGCGAGGTGCTCAATGAGGCTGTCTACTGCGTTGGGGAACCGCGTGGCGGCGTGCATGACCGTGAAGAGGTCAATGTCGTTGGTGGGGCGCTGTGTCATCCCGTGTTCACGGATCGCGCCCGAGCCGGCGAGGGCGAAGCCCTCGTCTGCGAGAACCTCGAGTGCGCATGCGATTAGTTGGCGTTGCGTCTGTTGTACAGAGCGAGCCATTTGTTCCTCCCATGCAGTGCTTCGAAGCGGTTTTCCCATGCGGCTGTGATCGCTAGGTCAAGGCGCAGTATTGGCCACATGTCGGTGAGGGTGTCGCGGTTGAGGTAGCATCGCTGGTCTTCCACGCTGCCCTCGCCGATGATGCATTGGTAGACCGTCGTTCGTTCGCCGTCGTCGTCGAGGCTAAACGAGCCATTCCCTGGTGCCCAGCTCAAGCGCACGGGGAGGTGCACGGTGCCTGTGGATGGACCCGTGAGCTCATCAAGTGACGCGGGAACACAAAAGGGTTTCGTGTCGCGGTACGTGATACGTCCACTCATGTCGCTCCCCTCTCGTGACTGTGATCTGGCGGCTAGCTCGTATGTCTAGCTTAGCGTGCGATGAGGCGGGCTTGTCCGCGAGTTCTTGCCGGGTTGCGCATGTGTAGCTACGATTGCGCCGCTCGGTGTTGTTGATGTTCGATGGGGATTTGACGCCGAGGCTGGTGTGTCGAAGATGCGCGGGGCCATGGCGGGGCAGGCGAGGCAGGCGGGCAGCGCCGCGCTGGCGAGACGAGGTCGGTGCGGGGTTTTTGCCGAAGGGTTGAATTTTGAAACGCTTCACATGTTGTAATTCTCGTCGGACGCGTCGTGCGTCTCGCGGTCTGCGTGATGTGTCATACAGGCGATTTTCGCTGGTTCCACGCCGTTTTAGTGCCGCGTGCGAGGAAGGTTAACCATACCTTTGACGGGATACGATCCTGGCCCTAAGTTGATGGATGATTCAAGGAGGTCCTATGACAACGCAGCGCGCCAGCGAGCACCGCCGCCCCTATCAGCTCGGCATCGACGTCGGTTCGACCACGGTCAAGGCCGTCGTCCTGGACGGAAACCGTCGACTCTTCTCCGACTACCGGCGCCACAATGCCGACGTGCGCGCATCCCTGGGCGCCCTCCTCGCCGACGTCGAACGTTCCCTGCCCGGCGCCCGCGTCCACGCGGCCATCACCGGCTCCGGCGGCCTGACCACCGCCCGCGCCATGGGCATCCCCTTCGTCCAAGAAGTCATCGCCGGCACCGAGGCCACCCAGCGCCTCCACCCCGAGGTCGACGTCGTCA
>ERZ772909.1513-NODE-1513-length-12696-cov-8.056404_pt1 | contig 12696 bp, 8 predicted proteins | sample MGYA00511137_ERZ772909 | MGnify/ENA primary metagenome ERZ772909 (study PRJEB29015, sample SAMEA2738095) | human oral metagenome | biome: human oral; feature: human-associated habitat; material: saliva | place: China | collected 2270 ... | reverse complement strand
CCTATGACCCCCTGCTTGTAAGGCAGGTGCTCTAAACCAGCTGAGCTATAGGCCCGCTTAGGGTTTAGGAGGACGGAGCTGTCCTTTTTGCTCGGCAAAGTTAGGAATTATTTTTGATAGAGCCAAGTCTTTCGTCTTGCCTCGCCACGGAAGCCCCCTTCTTTTTGGGGCTGCTTGGCGGGGGGCAGGGTATTTCCCTCCCCTGATATCGCTACGCTCATTGTCGCGGTGGGGGGCTTGCTATACCGCTATATATAAGGGCGTACTTGGTATGCGGGAGCGAGGCTATATAGGGCTCGGGGAGTAACCAGTACTGGTTAGCGCCGTGACCAGTAGTGGTCAGCGTTGCGACCAGTACTGGTCACTTTTCTACCCTCACGAAGATGTGCTCCTGGCGGGTGTGGGGAGAGGAGGGTGCTGTGTGCAGGAGGTGCGTCCGTCTCTGCCTGAGGGGGCTCAAGGAGCCACTCTTTGATTGAAAGAATATAATTATAGTTATAAATAGAATCGATTCAAAGCTTCAGTATGAAGCACCCGCTGCTGAGGAGTTTAAGCTCAGCTCTGTTGCCATGAACATCTGCATCCAGTTCTCAGGTGATGCAGATTTCGACGACTTTGAAGAAGGAGAAGACCTCTAAGGGCCCTCTTTCCCTCGAGGGATAAGAGTAGCGAAGGCACGATAAGTTAGCTCTCATCGCAGAGCCCTTCAGATATCGAGGCGCTGCCGAGTCATCCGACTCCGCAGCGCCTCGACTGCTTTTAGCTGATCTGTGAGTGTGTGGCTTGGGGCGAGAGGTGCTGTGGTATGCCAAGCAGAGGATGTTGCCCAGCTTCGCACGTCGTAGGCTGCATATGAGCAAGCCCCTTGCTGGTATCCCCTTTCCCCGAAGGGGTGGTGTGCATCTATATTGGTCAGCGGGTGCACCTATATGAGGTTGTTGCTCCGCGTAGGGATAAAAGTTGCGGACGAGGGGCTGATAAGTTGGGGCTACGTACGTAGCTCTAATATCTACGTGCGTGGATATTTGGATTGACGTGCCTGGTCTTTAAGACTACGTGCATAGACAGAAGAAAACCACTACGGGAGGATGCTTTTTCCTTCACGAGAAGGACACTTTTCCCTCCGCAGGATAAGAGGAATGCGCGCGATAAAGCGAAGGGCTTGTGTATCTCTTCGGAGAGGCATATCCCCCAGTGCTGGATAGGGACGAGATGCCGCGGACAGACAGCATATCGCATCATTCGGTGAGAGAGCGGATCGGGTAAGAGGGCAGATACCTACTGCTCGGTATTTTGCTTTGGGCGGGTATAAAGGCTTGTATTTCTTCATCCTTCTGTGTACGTTTGTACTACACAAGCGAGCGTAATCCAGCACCTACCAGTACCTCTATCTACGGGGCTTCGTAGTGGTGCTCCCCTTCCTCTTCTCTCACCCCGCCCTCTCTCCCCGCGACCAGCTTCGCAGAGAGCTTGCGATTAAACCCTGATTAGGGAACTTTATCTATATTTGTAGTGGTCCTACACGCCGTAGCTCCGCTCTAAACCAATCGAGAACATGTTACAGGAATTCACCCTCAACCGTGGTAGAGCGATCATCAACTTTACCTCGAAGTACTGCGATAACCGCCGTAAGATCCTTACCAGCTACGCCTATAGCCGGGTCGTCGAATCCTTCATCGCCCACCTGCGCAGAGACAACCCCGTCATCTATGAGGCCTTCATCCAGGGCTTCCGCGATGAGGACGAGCTGATACGTGACTTCATGGAGGTCATCCGCCTACTGAGCGTCTGCAGCGTCGAAGAGATCCTCGAGGTGAACAATAAGTATGCCCCCTTCTTCAAGGACCGTGACCTCTTCCTCGAGGTCGTCGAGCTCCTCTATCACTACTGGCGCCGTATGGAGCGCATCGCCGTCGTCCACAACCAGCGTCAGGGAGATGGTGTGCAGAATGTCCGCTTCGTCCAGGCCTATGAGCTCTTCAACGAGCTGATCCTCTCGATCTACCGCCGCACGAAGGAGGTCGTCAATGGCTTCGCAAGTAAGGTCTACCGCCAGACGACCGCTGGGGCCAACGCTGGGCTTATCCTCATGGATGCCCCTTGGAACTACCCCATGGAGTATAAGGGCCTCTCTGCGATCCCCTTCATCAACTCCATCGTCATCAACCCTCCCTACGTCACCTACACGAAGAAGAATACGCGCGACGGCATCTTCCGCGAGCATACGCTGAATCCCGTAGCGAACATGATCCTCAACGAGGACGAGTGGTTCCTATACCCCGCTAAGGTCGGTGACCTCCTGGCCTTCGTCTACTTCCACAAGGACTTCATGTGCCACGGCCTTGGGCTGGCCAACCTCTTCGAGCTGGCGCAGGAAGATGAGTACATCGGTAAGAAGCCCGATATGATCTATATCTTCGGCTATCCCGATGGGCACGAAGAGAAGCGCACCTTCTACTACAAGGACAAGAAGAACGATATCCTCATCGGCTACGCCAACTACTGCGATGAGATCGACTACTTCGGCTACATGAAGAAGATGCTCCTCACGCTGCACAACCTCAAGCAGATGAGCCGTGGCAACCTCCCCATCCACGGGGCTATGGTCAATATCATCCTGAAGAATGGCCGTGAGGCAAATATCATCATCATGGGTGACAGTGGCGCTGGGAAGAGTGAAAGCCTTGAAGCCTTCCGCACGCTCAACGAGAAGTACATCCGCCACATGCGCGTCATCTTCGACGACATGGGTTACCTCCGCCTCGGCGATGACGGCGTGGTGCGTGCCTACGGTACGGAGATCGGTGCCTTCGTCCGCACCGACGACCTCGATCCTACCTACGCCTTCAGCCAGCTGGATCGCGGGATCTACACGAACCCCGATAAGGTCAATGCCCGCGTGACCATCCCCATCTCGACGTATGAGCTGATCTCGAAGGGCTTCCCCGTCGACTACTTCCTCTACGCGAATAACTACGAGGATGTAGAGAAGAAGATCAGCCTCTTCAGCGATATGGAGGAGGCTATCAAGGTCTTCGAAGCAGGTGCACGCCGTGCCAAGGGGACGACGACCGAGCAAGGCCTGGTCACCTCGTACTTTGCCAATCCCTTCGGCCCTGTGCAGGAGCAGGAGCTGGCAGGTCAGCTGATTCGCCAGTTCTTCGCCTCACTCTTCGAGCACCACGTCAAGGTCGGGGAGATGCACACCGGTCTGGCTGTCGAAGGCCTGTCGAAGACTGGCCCTCGCGCCGCTGCCGAAGAGCTCTTCAGCATGATCAACGAGGACTAAGGTGCTCCGCCTGATCTCCTAATACAATACGCCCCCGCAGACCGACGATGCTTCTGCGGGGGCGTATGCTGTATTAGTAGGCCACTGCTGGGAGCTCTTCCCGATAGAGGCGGTAGCCGAAGAAGGCAAGGGCAAGGAGAAGGTAATAGAGGAGGAGCGCGCCGAGCGCCAGCGGATAGTGGAGCATGAGTGCAGGGATCCCTTCGGCAAGTGCCACACCCTCCCGCATCAGCCCTGCGCCCCATTCCAGCGGAGCAAGGAGTCCGCTCGGTGCCGTCCCGATGAGAGGGAGAAGGAGGAAGATGAGGAGGCTCGTAGGGATAAGGAGCGCCGAGAGTGGTACGACAAGGAGCGTCGTCCAGAGGAAGGCCAGCGAACTCTCACCGAAGAGATAGAGGCTCAGCGGTAGGAGGAGGGGCTGTACGGCGAGTGTCATCGCAAGGAGTGCCCACAGATAGCGTAGGAGGGGCTGCCGTAGCTCGCCAAGCAGTCCCTCAATGGGACGGTAGAAGAGACGTATGCTGATGAGTGCGAGATAGGTCATGAGGAAGCTCGCACTGAAGAGGCTCGTCGGGGCATAGAGGAGCTGAAGGAGGGAGGGCAGGGTGAAGACCTCGAGGAGGCAGACGGGGCGACGCAGGAGGCGGAAGCCAAGATACATCGTGAGCATACCCGCGGCACGTAGGGTGGGGATGCTCGCTCCCGTGAGGAGGGTGAAGGCCCATGCGGCAGCGAGGAGTAGGGCGCACCGCAGTCGGTCTCTCCGCCTCACGTAGGGTATGTAGCGTAGAAGTAAGGTCAGCGCCCCGATGACGACGGCTAAGTGGAAGCCACTCACCGCTAAGAGATGCGCTACACCGCCCCGCACGAAGCTCGCACTGACCTCCCTGCCGAGTGCATCGTGACGCTTCTCACCGAGCGCCATCGCGATGAGGAGATGCTGGGCATAGGGGCTGAGTGCGCTCGCTCGGATATGTGCCGTAAGTCCATCTCGGAGCCTGCGGGCATAGCATGTAGGGGCGTGGAGGAGGAGTGTAGCGCTGGGTGTCGGCTGGTAGGCAAGGATATGGGCACGACCAAGGGCGGTCACGCCTTCACTCGTGAGGTAGCGGGCGTAGCCCTCCCGCTCGGCGGGTAGCTCACGGACATAGCTTAGCCTGTCAAGGCTGAGGGTAAGGGTATCGCCCACCCGAATAGAAGCACTATCGGGGCACCTGCAGGTGAGTTGGAGTAGGGCAGTGGGGGTATGGCCTTCGCCTAAAAGGCGGATGCGCAGGCGGAGCGTGGCGTCCTGGACTTCTTCCTCTTCGGTGAGGACGGCACGCTGGGGCGTGTGGAGTGGTAGCCTCACTTCGGTGATCGCCTCGACGCTGTGGGCGTAGTAGAGGCGTGCTGCCAGAAGCAGTAGGAGTGTGAGCCCGAGACGGAGCGCGCGGGTACGGCCTACTTGCGCGACATAGTGGCTGAGGCGTGTGCCTTCGGCGAAGGAGACGAGCGCCCCATAAAGGAAAGCTCCTCCCCCACAGAGGGCCAAGCCGAGGCTCAGCGCTCTATGGGGGAGGAGCTCTGTGGAGAGATAGCCGAGGAGGAGGATACCGAGGGCGAGGGTGGTGTAGCTACGGCTCACGGCCGTGACCACCGAGGCGACGAGTCCCCGCTCGTAGCTTAGACGAAGCCTATGGACGAGAGAGTGCCTTGAGGCTACGGATAGCGGCCTTGGGGTCTTCATGCGAGAAGACATAGCTCCCTGCCACGAGGACGTCGGCGCCAGCCTCTACGAGGGTGGCACCCGTCGAGGCGTTCACTCCGCCGTCGACTTCGATGAGGGTAGAGAGTCCGCGCTCATCGATCATACGACGCAGGCGCTGGACCTTGTCGATCGTCTGAGGGATGAACTTCTGACCGCCGAAGCCGGGATTGACGCTCATCAGGAGGACCATATCGAGGTCAGCGAGCACATCGCCGAGGAGCTCTACAGGTACATGAGGATTGAGGGTCACTGCGGCCTTCATCCCTGCGTCCTTGATCGCACCGATGGAGCGGTGCAGGTGTGGGCTGACCTCGTAGTGGACGTTCATCGTGTCGACCTTCAGAGCTGCCAGCTCGCGGACGAACTTCATCGGCTCTACGATCATCAGATGCACATCCAGCGGCTTCTCGATGATCGGGCGGATGGCCTCAAGGATGGGGAACCCGAAGGAAATATTGGGCACGAAGACGCCATCCATGACGTCGATGTGGAGCCAGTCGGCCTCGCTCTGGTTGATGAGGCGCACGTCCTCCTCCAGGCGAAGGAAGTTCGCCGAGAGGAGCGAAGGCGATATGATCGCCTGCTTCTTGCTCATGAGTCTGGAGTGAAAGGGGGGGTGAGGGAAGGGTGGTGGTTTAGAAGAGCGCAGCTAAGAGGCGCAGCTGACGAAGCGTCTCTTGGTGCCGAGGCTGTGTGCGCTCGAAGACTGTACGGGCAATAAGATTGAGTTTTTCTTTGTCAGTACGGGGGTAGGCTTGTTGCATAAGCAGTTTGGGATAATGAATGAATAATGGATGCCCTGGGGTAGCTCCACGCTGGGGCGTACCCCAGGGCATAGATATAACGTAGTGTCCTCGAGGTCTATTATCCCCCGATGGACGTCTGAGAGAGTTACTTGAGGAGCTCCTTGATACCGCCGAGCGAGGAGAGTACGCCGGAGGCTTCGTAGGGGAGGTAGACGGTCTTGTTGTTCTGCCCAGAGGTCATCTCCTTGAGGGTCTCGAGGTAGCGGACAGCGATGAGGTACTGGGCGGGATTGGCGCCTGAGCCTTCGACAGCCTGAGCGATCTTGCGGATGGCCTGAGCTTCGGCTTCGGCGGTGAGGAGCTTGGCTTCGGCCTCGGCCTTAGCGTGGAGCACCTGAGCTTGGCGTTCCCCTTCTGCGTGATTGATCGCCTGCTGCATACGCCCTTCGGACTCACGGATCGTGGCTTCCTTCTGCCCTTCGGCATTGAGGATCTGCGCACGCTTGTCGCGCTCGGCACGCATCTGCTTCTCCATAGCGTCACGGATGTCGCGAGGAGGATTGATGTCCTGCAGCTCGACGCGGTTGACCTTCACACCCCACTTGTTCGTAGCCTCGTCGAGGATGATGCGGAGCTTGTTGTTGATCGTGTCGCGGCTGGTGAGCGTCTCATCCAGGTCCATTTCCCCGATGATGTTACGCAGGCTTGTCTGGGTGAGCTTCTCGATAGCGTCGGGGAGGTTCTGGATCTCGTACATCGCACGCATGGGGTCTACGATCTGGAAGTAGAGGATCGCGTTGATCTCAGTGACGACGTTATCCTTCGTGATGACGCTCTGGCGGGGGAAGTCATAGACGGTCTCACGCAGGTCGATATTCGTGATCTCGGTGAAGCGCACGAGGGTCTGCCCGTTGGCTCCTGGCAGCGTGTAGCGCCAGCGCATAGGACGTGGACGGTCGATGAAGGGGATGATGATGTTCACCCCAGAGGACAGCGTGCGGTAGTAGCGGCCGAGTCGCTCGATGATGACCGTCTGAGACTGCTGGACGATGCACAGCCCCTGGTAGATGGTGACGATAGCCAGGACACCGATGACGATGGGGATAATGAACTCAATAGGCATGGTAGAGGAGAGAATGAAGGTGATTATTGAATAGGCTCGACCTGAAGGACGAGGCTGGTATAGCCAGTGATACGGACTTCGCTCCCTGCGGGGAGGTCGTGGGCGACGGAGGAGACAGCACGCCAGCTATCGCCGTCGACAGCGATGCGGCCACCACCATCACCTACCTTGATGACTTCGCTCACGAAGGCCTTGCGGCCGATGAGGGCATCCATACCCGTCTTGGTGTCGCGGGCGGCGAACCAGCGTGCCATCAGGGGCTTCAGCAGCCACAGGGCAAGGAGGCTACCGACGCCGAAGAAGATCGCTTGGATGAGCCAGCTTCCGCCGAAGAGCGCAGGGATAATAGCCAGAAGGGCACCCACACCAAAGCAGGCCAAGATGAAGCCTGGCGTGATGACCTCAAGGGCGAAGAGTATGAGTGCGGCGATGAGCCACAGCTGCCATAATGGAAGGAGGGAGAGGAATTCGGGCATAATCGATTCGGTCCTTAGTAAGAGAGGTGTTGTAGCAAAGTTAGCCAAACTCTATTACTATTCCTATTACTATATCGCATTCTCACTCTACTTCTTGGGCTGTCCTTTCAGCTTTTCTAACTCGTCTGCAAGGACAGACTCTATGAAGTTTGATATCTTCTCCATGCTCATCGGACGGACGCTATATTGGCAATTATCAATTGTACACCTTCCGTCGGGCATTTTTAATGGTATACCTATATCTTCGTGCTGATGGCAGAAAACAGTAAGGTCATATGGGCGAGGTGTATCGCCATCCATATAAATTTTCCATGTGACGGAACATTGTTGAGATTCCATTTTCCACTTTGTAGGTAGCATCTGTTTGAGCCTCTTATTTTTCATCCTAGGGGATAGGTAGCTGGCTATACTAGCTACAAATGAAAATGTTAATACAAAGATAGTAGACTGCAATATGCTAAATCGTGGAGAAGATAGTGTTTCCCAAGTATTCGCTGGTAATGAATTGTATAGCCAGCTTGGTAGAGGGGCAACCCATGCAACAAGAATACCACTAAGGAACCCGGTTAGGACACCTTCAATAGGGATAGTACTTAGAATAGAGAGTATCTTTTTCATGAATATTTTGATCAGTTTATTGGGGAGAGATTAGTCTTGTAGGCATGGGGTTTATCCGCTGGAGGGGCAGGTGATGAGGGGTATTATGTGGGGTAAAATTAGCGAATAATCAGCTTTCTGGATATAGGTGAAGCTACTTCGTTTGCGGGGCGGAGGAGGGTGAAGGAAGGGCGGTCGGGAGGCGAAAAGTGGAGGGTGTGTAAGTGCTTGTTGTAGACTGAGGTGGGAGGAGACGTGGAGGAGGGGAATTGCGACCAGTACTGGTCGGCGATCGAACCAGTACTGGTCACCCATAGGAAGCAGTACTGGTCACTGCGCGAAGTAGTACTGGTCAGACGAGTGACCAGTACTGGTTGATTTTGGGAGGGTGCAGGCCTTCCACCTCGCACCGTGAGGGGGGGGGGAAGAGGCGGAGAGAAAAGGTAGGGGATTATTCGCCGAGGAAGGCGCGGTAGTCGGCGAGGGTCTCGCGGGAGAGGAGGGGGCGGTTGGCCGCGCTGAGGGGAAGGAGGAGCGAGCCTTCGGGGAGGGTGGGAAGGAGCCCCATCGCAGAGGTAGCGCGCTCACGGAAGGTCTTGAGATCGCTTGCTGTGGGGAAGCCTTCGATGAGGTAGCCCTTGAGCCCCATCTCCGTGGGGAGCGGGCTGACCTGGAGCGTCCACTGCGTGAAGTGCGAATAGGCGAAGCTCATCAGCGCGAAGTACACCTCGTGGCGCGGTAGGCTCCCCTCGGGGTAGAGGAGCACGAGGCTGACGACTTCTCCCGCTGCGGTTGGGGCGAAGGTCGTGGCAGGCCCTTCGGTCTCACTTATCCCCTCGGTGCTACCCGTCACGGGGCGAGTGAGGAGGGGCGGAGTGGTGAGGGTGCGCCCCGCGCGTAGGGCGGCGAGCAGGCTCGAAGCGTAGGGCATCAGCGGGGTATCGGGATAGCGCTGGACGAAGTCCTCCAGGCGCTTGCGTAGCTGGGCCTCTTGTCCTGCCTGCACCTCGGTGAGGGCGGTGAGGAGGAGTGCCTTCGGGCGCAGGTCTTCGTCGTGGTAGGGGAGGGCATCCAGCTCGGTGAGGTACTCGCGAGTGCGGCTGACATCGCCCGTGCGGTAGGCTTCGTAGGCGGCATCATACAGCTCGGTGGAGCGCTTGGCAAGGCTTTGGAGGGAGTGTCTGAGCTCGGGCGAATGGAGGAGCTTCGCACGGGGAGAGTTGGGGAAGAGGCGTAGGTATTCCCTGCGTAAGGCTTCGGCCTCGGCATCACGTCCCTGTCGGAGGGCGAGGAGGATCTGACGGTAGGCGACCTCTTCTCGCTCGGCGAAGTGGGGGAAGTCCCTGAGGAGGCGCGTGTAGAGAGCACCCACCTCATCGAGGCGCTGGAGCGGGTCGTCGAGGACGGATGCCATACGGAAGAGGGCGCTGGCGAGGGTGTCCGTCAGCGCTTCGCGTGCCTTGGGGGTGAGGGGAAGGGCACGGAGGTAGGCTTCACGGCTTCGGCCTCTATCGGGTGAAGTGGTATCGGAGGCGCCTGTCTCCTCGGTAGTGGTGGGGGCTACGGGTACGGCATCGAGGGCACGCAGACTGCGGTTCCAGTCGTCGGTAAGCGGACGACTCCCCCAGCGCTGGCGGAAGGCGATACGGCCGAGAGCGATCTGCTGAGGGTCGTCGAAGTAGAAGCCCGCGGAGGTGCTTCGTGAGGTCGTGGTCGGTTCGTCGAAGGGCGAGCGAACGGCATCGCTGGGATCGTGCGCCTTCTCTCCCGTGGCTTCGGCACGAGCGATGAGGCTATCGATGTGGCGCTCCAGCTGGTCGGTGGGGAGGGCGGCAAGGCGAAGGAGGCTGTCGGCACGATGGGCGGTACGTGCGTGAGGGGCGAGGAGGCGAAGTCCGGGCAGGAGTCGCTCCACCGTAGCGTAGTGGGGGTGCTGGCGCTGGAGGAGGGGGAAGGCCTTCTCGAGGGCTTCGGTGGACTCTACGTAGTGCTGGTCTTCGAGCTCCAGCAGGCCTAAGCGGGTGTAGGCTTCGGTAGCCGATCCCCGCAAGGTCTGTGCCGAATCGATGCTTTGGCGAAGGGCGATGCGGGCAGTTTCGCGCTGGTCGGTGGCGAGGAGTGCCTCTGCGAGAGCGAGGTAGATGGCGGAGCGGTGGGGGGCGTAGCGGCGTAGACGAGCCAGACGCTGCAGGCGATGGATGCCCGTCCCGCTCTCGGTGGTGAGGGCAAGGGTGCGGAGCTGGGCAGCGAGTTCAAGTGCAGGCTGGGGGCTTGTGCGCTCCGCACGGGCAAAAGCCGCCTTCGCAGCCTCGCGTGCGCCCTGCGCTTCGAGGATCTGCCCGATGAGGAAGGAGAGGCGGGCACGCTGTAGGGTGGTCTTCTCCGAGCGAGCAAGGACGGTGAGGTGTGTGAGGGCGGTAGAGTCTTCTCCACGGGCAAGAGCAAGTTCGGCCGCTGCGGTATGGTAGAGTAGGGGCGCTTGGCGGAGGACTTCTCCCTCACGGCGGATAGCTTGCTGTAGATCCTCCTCGGCCTCGGAGAGGTGGCCACGCAGGGTATAGAGACGGCTGAGGTAGAGGCGGGCGACGTCGCGCACCTCGGGCTCGGTAGCGTAGCGTCGGAGGATGTCGGTGAGGGTGGTGTGTGCTGCGGGGAGATCACCGCCATAGAGCTGACTGCGGGCGATGAGGAGCCACGCCTCGGCGAGGGCGGGATTGTACTCGGTCTTCTCCTGCATACGCACGGCACGAGGATCTTGCCTCCAGTGGGCAGGGCGAGCGGGCTTGCGGGAGATGCTATGCTCTTCGATGGCCTTGGTGGCCTTCTCTATGGTGCGAGAGAAGCGGGGGGCGGCGCCTGGTATCGTGGCGCGAGCGAGTACGGGATCGACCGGCAGACGGAGCGTGTAGTCGTCGGTCGTGCCATCGAGTGCGGTCTGGTAGGTGGTCTGGTACGCCTCGCGAGCATTGTAGAGGACGTTGTAGCGCGTGACGAAGGCCTGCCACGTGCGGGAGCTCGCGGTATTCACGCGTCGGGAGCATGCCCCGAGGAGCGCAAGGAGAAGGAGAAGGGAGCCGAGTGCGCGGGGGCTTAGCCTCGGGCGTGCTGGGCCCTGCGTCGTGTGATGGCGCTGAGACATTTGCCGAGGGCAAGGAAGAGGAAGAGCAGGAGGATGATCAGCACACCCGAGGGGACGCTGATGAGGTAATAGCTTAGGAGTAGGCCGCCGACGTTGGCGATGAGGCAGAGGACGATGGAGCCGCAGATGATCTTGCGGAAGTCTGCCGTGAAGAGCCCGATAGTCGTCTGGGGTAGGGTCAGGAGGGAGAGGAGGAGCATGATACCCACTGAGCGGATCGTCAGCACGAGGCTCACGGCGACGAGGATGAGTAGTCCGCGCTCCCACAGCCCGACATTCATGCCACGCACACGGGCGAAGTCACGGTCAAAGGCGGTATAGAGTATCTGTCGGTAGCCGACGCAGAAGAGCGCTATCAAGAGGACGGCAAGGAGGGCGAGTGCGATGAGGTCGCCCGCCGTGACCAGCAGGATATTCCCGAAGAGGTAGGCGGGGAGGCTGGTGGCATAGCCAGGGGTGAGCGTCATGAAGAGCACGCCGAGGGCCATGCCGAGTGCCCAGATGCTGGCGATGGCGGAGTCCTCACGGATGCCTTCGGTACGGCTGAGCTTGCCGATAGAGAAGGCGGCGAGGATGGCAGCACCCGCAGCAGAGAGGATGGGATTGATGCCGAGGTAGATGCCGAGTCCTATCCCACCGAAGGAGGCGTGCGTGATACCGCCACTGACGAAGACGATGCGTCGCACGACGATATATGCCCCCACGATACCGCAGACGATGGCGGTAAGGAGGGACGCCGCAAGGGCGTTTTGGAAGAACTGATAGGCGAAGATACTCGGCATGGTGTCGAGGTCGGTGCGCTGGGACTTAGGCTGCGGGGCTGGGCTCGTGACGGCCGACGATGGCGTGGTAGTCGCGGTTCTCCCCGACGATGAGGTAGAGCTCGGGGCGGAGCGTCTCGGGGAACTCGACGCCACGTAGCTGGAGGCTACGCACCCAGGCGGGCACTTCGTCGGCATCGAGCGTGAGGAGGACGTCGCGGAACTCCTCGACTTCGCTCTCCTTGTAGGCGCTGGCACTGCGACCCTTGAAGCGGTCCAGCTCCTCGTCATCGAAGTACTCGATACGCTTGCTGACGGCAGCCAGCAGGCTGTCGGTCTCGCAGGTCAGGTGGTTGCCACAGCAGCCCTCTCCGTGGGGTAGCTCCTGAGGCTCGGGCTCGATGACCTCGCCACGGGCGATGCGTCGGGCCTTGAGGTACGACTGTATGGTGGCTGCGAGAGCAGCGATGGCGCCGAGGACGGCGAGAGCGATGACTATGACGAGGATACTTCCCATTGAGAGCTAAATCAAATCTATTCGTGAGTAAACTATGCTTAAGCATAAGTATATCTATGCAAAGATAGTTCATTCGTGAGGACTGAGCCTCTCCGTAAGGCGTGCTTTAGAGGAGAGGATACCGCCCTCGGGAGGAGGGTGGGCGAACCTATATGGGTCATCGGGCGAAGCTATATAGGTCGTGACGATGACCTATATGAGTACGTGGGTAGAGCTATATAGCTTTGTGAAGTGACCTATATATAGGTTGTTGCTCCGCGTAGGGATAAAAGTTGCGGACGAGTGGTAGATAAGTTTG
>ERZ772909.1507-NODE-1507-length-12711-cov-5.318663_pt1 | contig 12711 bp, 6 predicted proteins | sample MGYA00511137_ERZ772909 | MGnify/ENA primary metagenome ERZ772909 (study PRJEB29015, sample SAMEA2738095) | human oral metagenome | biome: human oral; feature: human-associated habitat; material: saliva | place: China | collected 2270 ... | reverse complement strand
AACGAGTCGTTAATCGTTCTTGTTCTTCTTCTGGTAATGCTTCTAAAAATGGTTTGAAAGCTTTTAATCCCATCTTCGTATACGGTAAGTGGAAGCAAATTGCTTCTAAATCAGCAAAAGTAGCCCCAGTTTGTGTTGCATAATCATTCCAAACTTCTGCAAAGAAACGAATGTATTGTTCATTTGAGAATTTTCCATCTACCATTGGATAGGCTTCATAATTCGGACGCCAAAAATCCATTACATCATCTGTAAATAAGCTAGCTTCATCTTCTAAACGAAGTAAACGAGGTTCAGCTGAAACAATCATTGCAACTGCCCCTGCTCCTTGTGTTGGTTCTCCACCACTTTTCAAGCCGTATTTTGCAATATCACTTGCAATGACTAATACTTTTGATTCTGGATTCAAAGCGATATGCCCTTTTGCTAATTGCAATGCTGCCGTTGCTCCATAGCACGCATGTTTTAATTCCACACTACGAACTCGATTCGATAATCCTAATAATTTTTGAATATAGACTGCTGCAGATTTTGATTGATCAATCCCAGTTTCTGTTCCTACAAGAATCATGTCAATGGCTTTTTTATCTGCTTCATCCAATATTCCAATTGCTGCATTTGCGCCCATTGTAACAATATCTTGAGTCACAGGAGCGACTGCCATGGTACTTTGTCCAATTCCTACTGTATATTTTGCTGGCTCCACACCACGCTCTACTGCTAAATCCTCCATGGATAAGGCAAATGGTGGTGTATAGAATCCAATTTTGTCAATTCCGATATTCATTTCTAACTCCCTTAATCTAATAAGTATCTATCCTAATAGTCTGCACGTACCATAGTAGCAAAAAATGGCGAAAGCTACAACGATTATCCCTACTGAAAGTCATAATTTTAAAAAATCTTTAACTTTCGTGAATTGTTAAATTAAATTTATAAAATACTACTCTATCCTATCTTTAGACTTCATTAAAAAATAATGTATCTCACTTAATGTTAAAATTTACAGAACCCTGGGAGTTTACACATTTTTTTACACATACTAACTATTTCATTAAAGAAAAAACATCCAAAATCCTTAATTCATATAGGTTTCTGGATGTTTTTATTTTTAGAACGAACAAACCTGCCAATTAACTGCTTTTCATGTATATCTTTTAATTTAACCTACTAATAGCGTAGATAAATTACATATACCATATATAAATAATATCCCTACTATAGTTAAAATAACATACTCTGGAGCTGTAAACATTTTCTCTTTGTAATATTTTTTTACATATATATAAATTAATGTACCTGGACATAAAGCTAAGATAGTCAAAACCACATACACATAGCCTGATGAAATAATTAACCACAGCATATATATCGTTGAAATCAAACCTAAAGCGATTGTAGTTATTTGAGCCTTTATTTTCTTTCTCACTATTTCTTTCATCAAGAAAAAAGCAACGCACGCATATGGTAATAAAATAGTTGCAGAAGATAATCTTGATAAAACACTATATGCTTCACTAGTAAATAAAAATGAGATTAAAAGTAATTGGACTAAAAAGTTTGTAATAAACGTTGACACAGCAGGCATACCATTTTTATTTTCAATTGTAAAACATTTTGGAAACAATTGCTGCACACCTGCTTGATAAGCAATCTCTTCAGCTAATAATGTATTCGCAATCCAAGCACCAAAAATTGATATAATTACTCCAGCATTTACTATTGTTGCTCCTGTTTTTCCAATTATACTTTCTAATACATATCCCATAGCAGGATTTGGTAAGGATGCAATATCTGCCCTTGTCAAAATACCAAACGATAAAACTGTTATCATTGCATATATGATTGTAATAGCAATAAATGCTAAAACTGTTGCTCTCCCTACATCTGATCTATTTCTTGCTCGACCAGAGAACACGACAGCACCCTCTATCCCGATAAACACCCACACAGTAACTAACATACTTCCTTTTACTTGTTCAACAACACTACCCAAATCCCCATCTAATACATTATTTCCCCAAAAATCTGCAGCAAACAAATTGATTTTAAACGCAGTAACGATACAAATTAAAAAAATAACTAGTGGAATAAGTTTTGCTAACATCACAATTGCATTAAGTAAGGCGGCTTTGTCCAAACCCTTGAGTAACATATAATGAATAATCCAAAGTAAAACAGAAGCGCCAATAATGGATGCAATATTTTGTCCATCCCCAAAAACCGGGAAAAAATATCCAAGTGCACTAAATAATAATGTTCCAAACGCTACATTTCCAATAATAACGGATATCCAATATCCCCATACTGAATTAAATCCTATATAATCTCCAAACCCTTCCCTAGCATAACTAAAAATTCCTGCATCTAAATCAGGTCTAGCAGTATTTAATTTAAGCATACAAAGTGCTAAACTACCCATCCCTACTCCTGTAACAATCCAACCAATCATCGTTGCGCCAACTGACGCCACACTTGCCATCTCCTTCATGAGATTAAATATTCCTGCTCCAATAATAGCACTCATGATAATCCCAATAAGAGATATTAATGACAACTTACCATCTTGTTTCATTATCTCCACCTCCTGTTATAAAAAAAGGCAACCAACTTTAACAGTTGATTGCCTATCACACATTTCACCCAATTACCATCTAAATGTTAGAATCGCAATGATAAACAACTAAGTCCACCGTCAATTTTTCTAAATTCGGAAGTATCAACTACTAACACTTTATAACCCAAATTTTCAATTGCTTTTTGTACTTTTGGATATCCTTCTGGCACAATCACATAATCATTAACCCAAATGCAATTCGCACCATATGCTTCATTCATGTCAATCTCAATCTTATTATATTTTTCAAATTCAGGAGCTGTTTTAAATTCTCCTGCAACTAATAAATTATTGTTTTCAAGATATGCCAGCCCTGTTTTAAGATGAAGCATTTCACTCATATGTACCATTTGTCCACTTAAACCATACTTTTCTAGGATAGAAATCATTTGTTTCGCTCCTTCTTCATTAGTACGAGCGGATAACCCAATATAAAAATGATCACCTACCATCATAATATCTCCAGCTTCTACACTTCCAGGATCTTCAATATACTCAATATTGTCATAGAATTTTTTCAATGTTTCTAACATATCCGGTAGTACAGCCTCTTTACGACGGCTTAATGCACCTGGACGAGTAATAATTACACACTTACTTGTACAGAGTGCCACATCTTCTACAAAACATGAATCTGGAAACTCATCTTTAGGTTCCAACACTGTAACATTAACTCCCGTTTTAGTCAAAGCACTAACATAATTTTCGTGTTGTACTAGTGCTTTTTCATAAATAGGTTTACCTTCATTTGCACTAGTTAAACCATCACAAACCGTTCTAGACGGTACTCTGACAATAACATTTTTAAACATATTACTTCCTTCTTCCTTTATTATATTTTTCTACACAGATAGTATACAATATACAATTTGTTTTTTCAATATTTTTTTATCGTTTTTTATTGTTTTTTTTCTTTTTTTTTGCAATACTTATAGTAGAAGGGAATGAAAATATGGAACCTAAAGAAAAAGTATACAATTTTATTTCAGAACAAGTAACCCTTGGCAATTTAACACCTACTGATAAAATAACTGAACAATTTTTATCCGATAATGTCGGTCTAAGCCGTACACCAATCCGAGAAGCTTTACTACAACTTGCTTCTGAAAATATATTAGAAAGAGAACCTCGAAAAGGATTTAAATTAAAACAATATTCTCAAGAAGAAGTAGAAAATATTTACGAAATTATTGGAACCTTAGATGGAAAAATAGCATACGAAACCTGTGAGAAATTAACTCAAGAAGATTATTCTGTTATGCAATTTTTAATAGATAGTATGTATTCTTCCATCAAAAATGGATTGTATACAAAATACAATGAATTGCAAGAAAGTTTTCATAATGTATATATATCACTAAGCACAAACTCAATTATGGTACAAGAACTTAAAAATAAGAAAAAAATATTCGTTGGAAAAAACTACAAAAGAATAACTCCTGAAACGATACAAAACTTGTTGAAAACGACAAATGATGAACATCAAACAATCCTAAATTTATTTAAAAATCATCAAAAAAATGAAGTTAGAAAATACTTAGAAGAAATACACTGGAATAAATCCAATGCTCGTTATGACATTTGGTAATCTGAACAGAAATGAAATTTTAAGGAGAATGATATGAATTCAAACGATATTGTTATTATTAGCGCTACTAGAACAGCTATTGGAAAATTCGGAGGGCAATTCTCTTCTATTAATGCTGTTGAACTAGGTACAGCTGCTGCAAAATCAGCCATTCAAAAAGGAAATATAGCTCCAACTTTAATCGACACAGTCATTTTTGGACAAGTATTACAAGCAGGTCTCGGTCAAAATCCTGCCCGTCAAGTTGCACTCAATTCAGGATTACCACATACTACTACAGCTTTAACCGTAAACGAAGTTTGTGGTTCTGGATTAAAATCTATTTTATTAGCAGCTCAAGCACTTCGTCTAGGCGATGCAAAAATCGTATTAGCCGGAGGAATGGAAAATATGTCTTTAGCGCCACATCTACTTCCAAATCGATTTGCTACAAAAAATGGAAATTGTACGATGATTGATGCTTTATTCCATGATGGATTAACCGATGCCTTTTCAAATGAAGCGATGGGAATAACTGCTGAAAATCTTGTTGAAAAATATGGATTCACTCGTCAACAATTAGATGAATTTGCAGCTCAATCTCAACAAAAAGCTTACCAAGCACAACAAAACGGTGCTTTTGAGAAAGAAATTACACCAATTGAAATTACAAATAAAAAAACGAAACAAGTTGTAAGCATTGATAAGGATGAATTTATTCGCCCTGAAACAACCGTAGAATCTCTCGGTTCTCTAAAACCTGCCTTTAAAAAAGATGGATCTGTAACAGCTGGAAATTCTTCGGGAATTAACGATGGCGCAGCAGCTTTAATTTTAACAACACGCGAAGTTGCCAACACTTTAAACTTGCCTATCTTAGCTACTTTAACAGGATATGCTGAAGCAGGAGTCGACCCTTCTATTATGGGAATTGGACCAGTTCCTGCCATTGAAAAATTAATTCAAAGAACTCATATCCCATTAGATTGCGTAGATTTATTTGAATTAAATGAAGCTTTTGCTGCTCAAAGTTTAGCAGTTATTAAAGATTTAAAAATCAACCCTGAAAAAGTGAACGTTAACGGCGGTGCAATTGCACTAGGACATCCAATTGGTGCTTCAGGTGCTCGTATTGTCGTCACTTTAATTCACGCTTTACAACAACGTCAATTACAAACTGGAATTACTTCTCTATGTGTTGGTGGCGGAATGGGTGTAGCCTTAAGTTTAAAAGTTGAGCAATAACAACATACGAAAAATCGACACACTGAACTCCTTATTTTACTGGATTTCAGAGTGTCGATATTTTTTATTAGAGGTTCTCATCTGTTGATAGAACTTGAATTGTGGTACATCGAAAATGATTCATTTCAACTGATACTTGAGAAAAAGGAAACAAGTCACATTGATGCATCTCTTTTCTTAAGCATTTTTCTTTCTACGAAAGAAAATAACACCTACAATACCTACAAGAAGTAAACATTCACAAGCCATTTTTCTACTTTCTGACTTAACTGTACCTGTTTGTGGTAATTGCTTATTGATGATTGTTTTTGTCGTTGTCGTTGGTTCCTCTTTTTCTGGTGGATTGGTATCATTGTTTTTCTTTGGATCATTATTGGATGATCCACCTGGATATTCATTTCCCCCACCTGGTTTAAGCTCATTATTCGTGATCGTTACTTTGGTAACATCAATTGGTGTTCCATCTTTTTTAGTACCCACCATTTTTTCTTGCTGATAAGTTACTGAATACAAAATCTTCTCACGTGTTAACCGACCATTTTCTTCTTTGTCAAAGCCTGTCATATTTGTTTCTCTAAAACGATAGGTTTTTCCTTTTTCTACCAAGACTTCTGTCGCCTTGTCACCTAAAATGCTATAAGGCACTTCACGTGTTGCTTGCCAAGTATCGCCAACTTTTTCCTCAACAATAAAGTATGCCTTTGCTTGCTTCGTGCTTCCATCGCCCCATACTTTATTGACAATGATTTTTTCAAGTTCCTTGACAGGTTTTGGTGTAGGTGGTGCATAAATTTGAGTATTGGTGATTACAAAACCATTTGTTTTATCACCACTATAGCTAACTTTATAATTGATATTACCAATCGTAAAAGTACTTCCTTCTTCTGCTACTTGGTTACCAAACTTGTTCGATTCAAGCACACGATAAGTTGCATTAGTATCTTTTTCCACTTTGATTGCTTTGGTTTGCCCTACCAATAGGCGATATGGTACGTTACTCACATTTTGCCATTTTCCATCGACTTCTTTTTGTAAAAGGAAGAACGTTTCTTTTAATGGCACATCTCCATTAAGTTGTTTTGTAACTTCAATGGTATCACGCTCAGGTTTTTCATCTGGAGTATATGGTGTAAATTTCCAGCTACCATAAACTGTTTCATCTTGCGTGATGACTAGATTTTCTATCTTGCTACCTTCTGTAAAGTTCTTATCATGATACCAGCCATCAAATAGCCATACCCCTTTGCCCTCAACATCTTCTTTCGTATCTACTGATGTTGTCAATTTTTTGGCTAGTGTTTGGTTAGTATTTTCGGCAATTTCTTCTACTTTTTCCGGTGTTTTAGCATCGTTTGAGTTATCATTTGGTCTATCGCCTACAACAACATACGTCAATGTATAATTTTCTGAATACAACGCCGCATTTTCTATTGAAGTAAGATTTGTCGGGTCTAATTCAAATGACGGACTATCTACATAAGTTGCCTCTTCGGACTCCATAGTATTTCCCCAGTTATCATTTGCTGGATTTTCAGTCTCCACTTTTTTATAACTTTTAGGTTTGAATACTCTAACAAAGTACTTACCTCTTGTATAATTTTTCAAATGATACTCACCGTTTTCATCAGTTGGCGCTTCAATTTTCTTACCATCAGGGGTCTTTGCAGGTTCTTTAGTATCACTCTTGTATAAAGCAACCTTTATCCCTTTCAGCGGCTTGTCGCTCATCTTTCCAGAGGCTAACGCTTTCGGATTATACTTCCCATCTTTTTCTGTTTTATCTTCTAAATAAACCTTACCACTAACATCATATCGAACAAAAGTCGCAGTTACACTATTTCCCTCATTATAAAAATTATTATCTAACGAAAATGCTGCTGTATTAACGGCTTTGTCTTTGGTTTCATCTAAAGTTGTATTGTAAGGTAATTTTGCCGGCAGTTCAAAATTAATCGTTTCCTTAACGTTGATTTTTTCACCTGCTTTTAAGACAAATTTAATACTTTTCACCTTACCAATATCATCGACTTGATCCTTAGTAAGCCATGCACCTTCCTTAGTAGCCTCAATGGTATCCGTGTCCACTAATTGATAAAAGACATCAAATTTTTTCAGCGGTTCCTTATTCACTTCAAGATTTTCTACAAAATTGTACAGTGGTGTAGAAAAAGTCGAACCTCTTTCCTTATAAGCACCAGTTTCATCAGGGGTAATGCTCTTGTCACCTGCTTGAGGTAGCTTATCAATAATAGAAATTTTCTGAACAGGCTCCGTTGAATTGTTAAACACATTCACAACATAGTGAACCTTATTACCTAGGTCTAAGTCAGAAGTGGCTGTATCTAAATGACCCTGTAAGCTTTTAACTTCCTTATGCAATACAACTTCTAGGGCAGGTACATAGGTAATAGTAGTCGCTACTCTCATAAAGATTTCATCTTTGTTACCATCATTGTCCATATCAAGGGCGTCCTTGACTTGAGTATCATAGTTTTGAAGCTTAGCAGGTCTAATGACATCATTATTATCGTAAATAAGGTAAGTCTCAATAATATTGTCGCCTCGTTTTGCATCCTTTGTTGCCTTTAGTCGATAGAGTGCCGCTTGCTCATCATAGCCATCTATTTTTCGAATCGCTACATCATCAAAAGTTGTAATAATCGCTGTTTTTCCTGTATTTTTATAATTTTTAACGACCTCATAGTTCTCTGTACCACGAAGATGTTTATCAAATTCAATGCCTGTTGGCAAAAGCGCTATTGTTTTGACATTCTTTATCGTATCAATAGATCCCCAATTGGATGGTGCGGGATTTAACAACCCCGTACGAAATTCAAACGGTGTTCCACCTGATTGGTAAATCATAGTCTTATTATCAGATATCGATTCAGCAAAAACTGGATGAAGGGCGCCTACTAAATGATAATTCCACTCTGGATTATCATAAACTTTTTCCTCATATTCAACACCATCTTGTGTTTGCAACATCCTTGTTCTTACTTTAACATACAGATTACTTGAGTATTTTACCGTTTCATCTTTATAAGTACCATTTTTAAACTTTTGAATTTCGGCATCTGTCAAACCTGTATAGTCAAGCAAACGAAGTCTACTATTATCTAAAATGACCGGTCGTTCAAAAACAATTTTAAATGCCTGATATTCTCTTTTCTTGTCTTCAATCGTATACTTTTTATTTATTTTTATGTTTTCTTCAAGCAGGACTTCAGTTCCATCTGCTTTGACACCATAAACCTTATGGTTACCACCATTTTTAAAACTAGTTTCTAAGGCTGTTGCTTTTTTCTGTTCTTCCTCTGAATTACCGTTAAAACTTGAAAGAATGAAAGATTTGAAGTACTCACCCTCGCTTTTAAGTTCTGCTTTGACTTCTTTTATCTCAGTAACCATACCTCCGTTAGGTTTACCAGGTTCACTCCCATTGTTCTCATTCCACATTTCACCGGAATAGATCATCCCCTGATTCATCATATCTTCCTTAATATAATAGAACTTATCATTTAAAAATGCGTATAATTTGCCAGTTGCTGATTCTACGGGCTTACCTGCTTCTTCGGAATTCATTCTAGCTAAATCACCATGAAACCATTCTCTATTGCCCACACGATGGAAACGGAATTCACCTCCACCAGTAAATTCTTTTGGTTCTAATTGAATATAGACTGTTTTTGTGTCTAAAAGCTGTTGTCCTTCTTCTTCATAGTTGATATAATACTCTATTTTGACTGGAATTTCCTGATTCAACGGAACATTTTTCAAAAAAATGTAATGCCTTGTAACCCAACCAGGCTGAGAAACCCTACTACCATCTGCCAATACTGTAGTATGAGTATCAGTCCATTGCATGACTCGCTTACTTATTGCTGTTTTATCATCTATTTTTTTAGCACCAGAAATATCATCTAAATATTTTTTATCGAATATAAACTTGAAGGTAACATTTTTAGGAATAGTATACCCTACTTTACCACTAACCTCATTCGGTAAGTCGATATACTCCCACGGTTCTAACGTCAAAATCTGTCTGGTTCCCTGAGGAAGTACAGTTTCTGTCAAACTTTTCACTGGAACCTTAGCATAACGAATAGGATGTTCTTTTTTTAAGTCATTCTTATATTCATTTCCTAAACCCCATTCTAAATCTGTAGCTATATTTGCTACCTTTGCCTTGAATTCTTTTCTAAGCTGATAAGCTGGTGTTTCATTAGTACCATCAGATACTAAAAATTCTGCTTCTATGACAGTCTTATCCCCCGGCTGGACATCGGTATTCGGATCAAATCTAAAAGGAAATGGGAAAGTAAAATGTTGACCACCAGTAAGCTGATCAAACAAATAATCACAAATATAATAATCATTATCTTCAGAAATCTTTGATTCACGAGCGACTTGCGAAGCCGCAAATTCAGGTTTTGTGATAACCGCCTCTTTTTTTACTTTGATACGCACATGAGGTTTATCAATTTTGACATTGTCACCGGAAACGTCCAAGTCAACCACGGCATTAATTGCTTCATTTGTCCAAAACTCAGCACTATCCCCCTTAATCAGCTTAACTTGATTTTCATCTATATTTAAAAGTCCAATATCAAATCGTATCACTGCATTTGCAGGAATGACGGATGTACTTTCCCTATTCATGCCCAACATATGATTCTCACTATTACTTCGATTTTCAAAAGTTGCGTTGCTTTCGCCTCCCTCTGCCCAAACGATATTGGCACTTGGTAGCACATTACTAAATAACAATGTCAGCAGCAACATAAAATTTATAAATTTTGCTTTTTTATTCTTTAGATTCAAACCTTTCACTCCCTAATCTATTGTTTTGACTAAAAACTTCATTAACATGACACTAACAAAATAAGCATCTACTCAAGATGCTTATTTTGTTATAAATTCTTTACTCTTACTGCATATTTCTTTTAGGAGCCATCACAAATGTTCCTGCTAACAATAGAATCATTACTCCAAGGTAGAATGTATCATCAGATTTCACCCCTGTGTTAGGTAATTCAGGTTGTTGATTCACCTTAGTAGTTTCAGTCGGAGTTTCTGGTTTAACTGGTTCACTTGGATTTGTTGGTTCAACCGGTTTGTTTGGTTCAACTGGTTTGTTTGGTTCAACTGGTTTACTTGGTTCTTCGCTTGGTTTATTTGGTTCAACCGGCTTACTTGGTTCTTCTTCTGGTTTACTTGGTTCACTTGGTTTACTTGGTTCACTTGGTTCACTTGGTTGAGTATATTTTAAAGAAAATGTAATTTCTTTACTAGCTGGAGTTAGGAAGTCTGCACCTTCCTTAGATTGCTCCGCTTCCCAGAAAAAATTAAATAGCAGATTTTTATTACTAATCACTTTAGTAGCAACTGCTGTCAAATGACCTGTCACTGTTCCTCTTACAGTATAATTAGTGTTAGGACGTGATTGTTCATTGAATCTAACGCCCTCAACTACTACTTCCAAAATATCGTCCATTCCATTTACTGCATCTACAAGATCCGCCAATGTTTTCACATCTTTAGTAACAGTCATTGTTACTGTAATGGTTTTTCCTTGAACGCTCGTTTCATCTTCAATAATTTTATACTTGCTATTGTCTTTTAATAATTTAACGCTAGGGTTTTGTACAAAATCCAATTCATTTGGCAAGGTTAAAGTAGTCACAAATCTAGACTTATAATTAGAAAGATTAATAGTAGGTGCTGTAGCTGTAGTTTCCTTATATTTGTCCATAACATCTTTCAATTGTTGTTTTACAACACTAACATCTAACGTTCCAGTGAATGCTAGCTTATCATTTCTTGAAGCTACATAAACTGCGTCATGCTCAGTGTCTTTTCCAATCAATATATCTCCAGGCAATTTCATCTGTTCAACATATTGCACCAAGAGAGAAATTTCGTTAGGAGCAGATGTGCTTGCCCCAGCTTGACTTTGTTTACCTTCCCATGTAAAGTTAAACGGAATTGAATTGTGTGTTGCTGTATTTGTCGCTGTGGCACTAAAATTACCTGTGATTGTTCCTGTCACTTTATAAGGTGTATTCGCTTCAGCTGTATCTTTAAAAGTAACTCCTGGTAAGGTTACTTTTAATTGGTCTCCAACTGCCAGAACAGCCGTTTTTAATTGTTCAAATGTTGTAATGTTTTTAGAATCTTTTAGAGTTAAAGTTACCGTTGCAGTTTGCCCACTTATAGTAGTGCTTGTAATTTCGAATTTATCCTTCGCACCAGCTAATGTTGCAACAACCGTTTCTGGGAAAGCTAACTCTTGAGGTAATGTAAGTTCTGCTGTAAATGTTGTTGTTAAGTTCTCCAACGAAATATCCTTTGAAGCACCTCCATGCTCTGTTTCAATCGTTAGTAACTTTTCTTTGATTGTTTTAACATTTAAAGCACCCACAAAATCCATTTTATCCGTTTTTAATTTAGTAATAATATCATTACCAGTATCCTCACCTATCAGTAAATCAGCTTCTAAATCTCCAGGAGCTGGTTTTAGTGGATTGTCTGGGACATGTTTAGGAGCATATTCTGGAGCAACAGATGTTGTACTTTCATCTGTGTTGTAGACGTCTGTTAACAACAGCATACCCCATTTGTAGACACGTGTTTCAAAACTTCCTTTAGCAGTAATCTTTTGTTTTCCCCATGTATTTTTATCTTCTTCATTATTAAATTTCACAGAATAGGGAATCTTTAAATCAATAGTTTTTGTGGAATTTGCTCCGCCATCTGCATTATAAGCATTGTAAATTTCTTGCCAATTTATTTGTTTAAGTGGAATCTTAAAAGTCACAGATTGTCCATTAATTGTATGTGTAATACTATTTGTATCAAACATACTTGTAGTATTACCAGTAGTAATAGTATCGTTATCTAAAGTAACATTCTCAGGAAATGTCACCGTATACTCGATGTAAGCGATTTTATTTTTACCGTCTTTACCATGAGGATATAATCCCATAGGTGCAGCCGCTTTCATTTTTCCTTCCAATCCAGCCATCACTTTTCCCATTGGAATGGATGCAGACCATTCTCCGTTATACGTTCCAGGGATTGAAGGTTCTTCTCCTACACGAGCTGTCTTGATATAGTCAGATACGTTTAAAGTTGAATTTTCACCATCTGCATATATGCTAGACACCGAAAATAAATAACTAAGTACCAACAAAATTATTGTAAATAACGACATGAATTTAATAAACATTTTACGATTTTTCATATTTAAACCTCCTCACCTTATTCTAACACACCCCCC
>ERZ772909.1503-NODE-1503-length-12727-cov-19.840909_pt1 | contig 12727 bp, 9 predicted proteins | sample MGYA00511137_ERZ772909 | MGnify/ENA primary metagenome ERZ772909 (study PRJEB29015, sample SAMEA2738095) | human oral metagenome | biome: human oral; feature: human-associated habitat; material: saliva | place: China | collected 2270 ... | reverse complement strand
TGGTCGTTTCGTTTTGGAGGGAACAACCCACAATGCTGATGTATCAAAGCTTTCCGCAGCTTACTATGTGGTGCGACTACATAAGTTGACTCACACAAAGAGTCTGAAGTTAATGAAGCGATAACCAACGCTTCACTGTCTATCTACTCTCCATTAAATATTTAATGAGGAGCAGAATGCCTGTAAGCATTCTGCTCCTTTATTTTACACAAGTGACATGATCATAAAATAATTTTATCTACCTTTGTTGAGTAATCAAACCATTACTATTACACAATGAAAAAAACACTTTATCTAATGCTTGCCCTCACGACACAATCGGTCTTTGCGCGGCTACAATCTGTAAAGGCTCCTTTTGAAGTCTTCACGTCAGTAGAAACAAAACAAGCAGAAACTATCGGCTCTACAGCTTCTTCGTCTGCTCTTTCGCCAGCTGTTTGCCCTGAGCAAAAAAAATCGTTCACTGCGGCAAGGGGCGGTCGTACATTTGTTAGTCGTCCTAACGGCAAATTGGTTTACACTTTCTCTTATAAGCACAAGGGAGAGGCATCGGGAGAAGTTTCGCGTTTGTCAGTAAAACAACTTGAAAGCACTCAGGACGAATCAATCAGAGAAGTTGCGGTAGAACAAGCCGGAGCACTGGGGCAGCTCCTTCCTTCAACAGAAAGACTTGAAATCAGGAAATTAAAAATAAGCGGTACTATTAATGGCGACGATGTGCTGGTACTTAGGGAAATGGCAGGACGCAATAGCGATGACGAAGAAACGGAAGGAAAACTTGAAGAACTTGACCTGAGCGATATCGTACTTGCCGATGGCGGAAGTCCATATTACTCTACCACAAGGGGTAATTATTACACAGCGACCTCTAATGATGTAGACGACAATGAGGAAAACTTTTATTGCACCGACTTGTCATACGCTTTTTGCAATACACATCTTAAAAAGGTGCTATGGCCAAACACCATGTGGGAGGTCGGAGATGCAGCACTAAATCGCTGCTACGAATTGGAGTCGTTTACGCTTGGAAGTGAAACGAATGAAATCAAGAGCGGTGCATTTGAATACTGTACTGCCCTCTCAAATATTGAGCTCACTCAGAAAATTCTTTATATTGACACGCGCGCCTTCGCCAATAGTGGTTTGACAGAAATTTCTATACCAAAAGAAATTGAGACGATTGCCAATCAGGTATTTTACAAATGCGAAGCATTGAAGAAAATAGATTTTAGCGATGGAGTAAAAGAAATCAAAGAAGCTGCTTTCAGCTATTGTTCAGCTCTTGAGGAGATACACTTATCTAAAGTACTGACAAAAATAGGCAAAGAAGCATTCTATGCTTGCTCATCGCTGACGGAAATCACACTTCCCAAAAAGTTAATCAATATAGGTGAGAATGCTTTTGGAGCTTGTAAAGCTCTAAAAGAAATTAAGGTTGAAGCAGGAAACACTACATTTACATCAATAGATGGTGTATTGTTTAATAAAGAAAAGACCACACTGCTAACATTCCCTTTTGCAAACACAGCCAACTATCAAGTACCTGTGGGCACAACAAAAATAGCGCCATCGGCTTTTAGCGAATGCAACAAGCTTGCATCAATACAATTCCCTAACACGCTCATCGAGATAGGCAGCGAGGCTTTCTACAAATGCTTGAAACTAGAGAACATTACATTTCCCGGCAGTATTACCGCCGTGGGCGAGGGGGCACTCTATGGATGCGAAGGACTATTGGAGGTGGAGTTGAGTAAGAGTATGACCATGATTCCGGACAATTTATTGAGTAAGTGTAAGAAACTGCAGAAAATTAAAATCCCCGAAGGCATCAATAAAATTGCAAGTCAAGCATTTAGCAACTGCTCATCGCTTACTCAGGTTGAAATACCTGCCTCTGTCAATAGCATTGAGAGCGAGTCTTTTAAAGCATGCGACTCTCTCAACGAAATCTATTGTTACATTAAAGAGCCGCTCACAATCGAAGAAGATGTGTTTAAAGGAGTGAATGTTGGAACTTGCACCCTATACGTTACAGCTAAAAGTATAGAACAATACAAAAACAGCGACGTATGGAAGAATTTCCTAATAAAACCTATTCCCAACACAACATGCAAAAATAATGTCATTCAACAGAATGAGACTGTAAAGGTTTGCGGTAATACCATCACGATACAGGGAGAATTAACTGCCCCAATTCATGTATATGACACCTGCGGTAAGACTATATATTACGGCACTGAAAGAGAAATCTCTGTAGGGAAACATGGCATTTTCTTAGTAAAAATAGGACATAAGGCAACGCGTGTAATGCTTTAACCCAAAAGGTTCGGAATCGTTCGACTGATTTCCTTTGTATATTAACACAAGTTCGACGAATTTAGAACCATGCAAGCTGTGCATCAATGGCCCTCTGTACATTGTTGCACAGCTTCTTTTGGTAATGCAAAAAATGGGCCTATATGACAAAAATGTGCTTAAAATCCTTGCAACCATCTAATAATCAATATCTTTGTTTTATTTATATTTTATGATAAAAAATCTGCTTTTATTGTGGGTCAAAATCGACTATAAAACGTGGTCATCTTAATGGTAGTCAACGCTGGTATTGTAAGTGCTGTAAGAGGAGCTTTGTTGGACATAAGCGCCTTACCAATACCATTGTCAATAATCGTTATTCCAAGGGTAATCTAACAGTTAAAGATCTATCAGAGGAGTACGGAGTTTCAACCAGGACAATCTATAGAAAACTCACCAAATCTTATAAAGAAGAACTTCCCAACCTTCTTGTTCGCCCTGTAGTGGTTTTAATGGATGCCACCTATTGGGGACGTAATTTTGGTGTCGTTATCATGAAGGATTCATTGTCTGGTGATGTACTTTGGTTTAAGTTTATCAATAGGCATAAACGTCTTGAAGACTATAAGGAGGGCATAAGCTACTTGGAGTCACTTGGATATACCATTCAAGGGCTTGTATGCGATGGTTTTAAGGGACTTAGGCAAGCTTTTCCCAATTATAAATTCCAATTATGCCAGTTCCATCAAGTAATGACTATAAAGATAAAACTAACTTCAAGACCCAAGCTTGAGGCTTCAAAAGAACTGCTTGAAATATCCAAGATGTTATGTCATACGGACAAGGAGTCCTTTATTGGGGCTTTAAAGGAATGGTACACCAAGTGGGAGGATTTTCTTAAGGAACAAACAACAACAGAAGACGGAAAATCACATTATACTCATAAAACTCTACGTAGTGCTTTTTTGAGCCTTAAAAGGAATATGTCGTCATTGTGGACATACTATGATAACCCTGAGTTGAAGATGCCAAATACAAACAATGCCATTGAATCACTCAATGCAGATTTAAAGACAAAATTGAACCTACACAAGGGGATCAGTATGGAAAGAAGAAAGAGCTTCATCTAAGACTTTATAAAGTCCCATTCTCCTAAGAAATAAAAGGGGAATGGGAGATTTTAAGCACATTTTTGTCACATAAGAGAAAACGACGCTAAAATAAGCACATTTTTGTCATATAATCAATGATTTTAATTTATTAAACTTAAATTTATTAAACGCATCAGTTGCTTTACAACTGATTTTGACATATCGATTTGATTTTTATTCATCTTCAATCTCTAACGATTTGTATGGAATGGTATAACTATCCGCATCATTTGATTTCTTTACTTTTCCATTTTTATCAAGCATTGTGATTTTTCCTCCGCCCATACTTGCAGAGATGAAAGATAGCGGTGATTTGAATATGCGAGCGATTGTTTTACTCGCTTCTTCTACAGAGCATTTTTTCTCTCCTTCATATTTGTATGTCAATATCTGGGCGTTTGATCTTTCAAAGCCAATAGTCTCCCAAATATACTGTTCTTCACTATCTTGTATTCTTAAAATTAATCCAGGGAGACCACCGAATTTATATGGTCCAAATGGCAACGGGATTTCTTGAGTGTACCATGCAGTATAATTTCTGCCTGCAAACGAGACTGTCGCCTTCGAGCATGGGTAGCCGATAATCGTGTCTGTTCCCTCTATGAATTTCCAATTGAATTGAGGTAGGTCTTGTTGGAAATTCAACACACCAGTTTGTAGTGGCATACGATATTTAATGTCTGCCTTTTTGCCACCTTCAACGATTAATTCTATTGGCCATGGATTTCCTTGAATGTTGCTTCGTGTCACAGCTCCATGCCTGGAGGCTTCTGTGCAGAGTGAATCGAAATGGAATATGATGTCGCTAAAATCTCTTACATAACGTTTCCCTATATATACATTGCGCACGTCGCTGAGATAATTTTTGTCTACGGGATGATTTTTATATTTCAAATTGTATGTAACCTTGTATCGTGCCGTGTCAAGAGCATTCTTCTTTTGAAGGTTTTGCGGAAATGGAGCTGTTATCTGTGCATGAACTGTAAATGACATGAACATATAAACAACGATAATAAAGAGCTTTTTCATATCTTAAATGGTTTTATATTATTCTAAATCTAACTTTCAGCAATATGGAGCGAGGACGGATATTATAAACAGAGCGAGTTTCGGTGAGAGCCGACTTATTCGAATACGAATATGTTTTAAGATTAAGCAAATTATCGCAAGAGAGTGCAAAGCTAAAACGTTTGATGGTGTAATTTGCTTCTGCGTTCAGCAAGAGAAATGATTTGTCCCCACTGTTGAAGTTGTTATAATAATGATTGAGAGAGGTTAAGAACATTATTCCAGCAGGCAGAATAAAATTCAAAGAAGCACTGTTGTTTACTGTACGCAACCAGGGCAAGCGTTGTCCTTCATTTTGTTGTGTCTTCATCTGATAATACCCACCTTGATAAGAAACAGAGAGCCATTTGAATGGAGCAATAGTGATGTCCATATTTGCAGCTATAGCCCTGCCTGTATATCGAAGCACCACATCTTGTAACAGCAACGGATTGTCGTAATAAGAATAAGATAATGATGCACCGACTTTCAATTGTTTCCAATCGAACCCTTGACTTCCGTGGAGTTTTGCCGTAAAAGTGTTGGCTTTTTCTTTGGTGTGCCGGCTGATTGTGCGCATGGAAATATCATCATAGTAGGAGCCATAAAGCACTTCGGGCTTCTGATGATACCATAACAAATCAATTCCCGCAAAAGTCATCGTAAGGATATTCTTGAATGAATAGCCCAAAGAAGAAGATTGACTAAGCCCCTCAAACAATCCTGTAACGTCGTATGCAGAGAGCTGTCGATAGGAGGTAAGGATATTGTTTGTGTACAAATTCTCAATAATCGGAGTAGAATATGAAATATTGGAGTTCAAATTTAATTGATGATTACTATTGATATTATAAGTAAGGGAAATATTGGGTTCTACACGTAATCCGGATTTCTTTGTCGTTTGACCTTTCACTATATCTTCCAGTTGGAAATACTTGTATCGTATGGGCATATTGAAAGAGACATACAGCTTCTCTCTGTTATATGTTGCTCTTGCTCCGATTCCTGCATTGATGAAATTGAACTTCAAATCATTTCTGAAATTTGCCAGTGAGCTGCTCAATGTGTTATGTTGGTAATCTATAGTGGCAGAAGGATGTATGTTTACCTCGCCTATTCTCCATGCCGAAAGCAAACAAAAGTTGTTTTCTGTGGAAAAATGATGAATGTCTACTTGCTGGTCCAACACTCCGATTGGAATAACTTCAGAAAATAGATTTGGAGAAACCGCAAGAGAATGAGGACGCTTTTCAAGGTTGATGAGAGAGAGAAATTCATAACCCTTATATTCTGAACTACGATTAGTGAGATGAAATTTATTGAGCAGACGATACGAATCAACCATGCCCAACTGGTCAATGGGTTTATCCCCTGCCACTATTCGACTATTGGCATGAGTTCTGTCCCAATCAAATTTCACCTGCTCCTTCATATAGTGTTGGTCTCTATTGTCCAAGTAGCTTATGTCTCCATAAGCCTTTTCTTGCTTTACCGTTCCCGTCATAACCTCTTCGACCACATTCTTAGAACCATCGGGCAGGATATTGCTGATGTTCGACCAATGGCTCCGTTTGTCTTTGTCGTGAAAATACGCCGCATTGACTCCCAACTCGCCAAACTTCCCAACTCTATAAGCGTTATTGAGAGTAATGCTGTGTGAGCGATTGAAATAATAAAAACGTTTGTCTATTCCTGGAACAGATGGCATTGTAATGGAGGAAATCGTGCTCGTCCGTGAATAGTCCTCGTCGAAAGAATAAAGTTCCTGCGACAAATCCTCGCCACTATTATTCCCTTTATATGTGGCAAGAAACTGCTTGTTGCGCTTGAAATAGGTGGCAATGGCAGCATTGTTCCATAGTGTCTCATTGCCATATCCTCCTCCGAGCGTTGCAATCAGGTTGAGCACTCCCTTCACACCCTCTTTCAGCCGTATATTAATAGAGGCTTGCTCCTCTGGTTGCAGCCCTTTTAAAGCTTTTATGTCTTGATGGCTCTCTAACACTTGTACTGACCCCACATTCTTTGGATCTATGCTGTTTGTGGCAATGCCGTAATGACCTTTCATAAGGTCAAGCCCCTCTATGTAGAAATTCTTGATGGGTTTACCCTGATAAGAAATCTGTCCATTCTTTGAAACGGTAATGCCAGGCATTTTCTTCAGGACATCTGCGATGGTTTGGTCAGACGAAGAAAGGAAAGAAGCTACGTTATAATTAATGGTATCGCCTCGTGAATACACTTTCTTCGCCTTTACTGTAACTTCTCGCAACTCAATTGTTTTTGCATCTGTCTCAATATTGCATTCTCCTGAACGGTTGGGTATCTTCATGACAACAGACTTCATTTCTATCCGTGACACACGAAGCATCAGACTGTCACAGTCGCAACGTACAGTAATCTGATATTTGCCATCATCACCTGTATATGTTGATGCGAGTATCTTGTTGGGCAGATTAGGATTCATCACAACAATACTGGCAAAGTCCATCGCCTCGCCAGAGGTGTTTTTCACTTCTCCCCATAATTTAGTCGGTACCGCCTGGGCATACGTCATACAGGGAATAAGCAATAAAAGCATGATTCCATATATTTTATTCATCAACCTTTTTCTGTGCAACAGCTTAACATTGCTGTTAAAATCACTTGGTAAATATGCTTGATAACTTGTCATACTCAAATATTTGAAGGTTCAAATATTACACTAGGTAAGGTTACTCGTTGCAATATTATAAAAAATAATTGTAACCACCAAGAAAAAACTTATTGTTTATGGTTATCAATTATTTAACGTCATTCTTTCCTGTTTATTGCTTGCGGCTTTTAATACCCATATAAGGGTAATGATGAACACCCTTATAAGGGTATTACCCATTACCCTTATATGGGTGTTGGGGTACACCCTTGTATGGAACGTAATTGCTGTAGAGAAAAAACATTTTACTGTCATTCTATGTATTTAAAGATGTCTATTTCTGTTACTATGGAAAATAGCTTTTTAACAATATCATTCTCAGGATAATTTTCAATGTACTTTTTAGCTACAAGGCAACTCCTTTCCACAAAGTGTTGCTGAGTTTCTCCTGCTTCCAAGTTGCAATACCAGCTATCATAACTATCTGTTATAAGTCTATTATTCAAGCAGTACACATCTCCTCCTAGAATGGGTACATATTTTTCTTTTAATTTAGAAATGATAATAAGTGCCTGTTGTTTGGGAAACGCATAAGCATCTATCCCCAATTCCATTAAGGAATAATATTTCTTCATATCAGTTTGGCTTGAATAGTCTGTGGTTTATATCACCATTGGGTTCTTTGATGAATTCAAATACACCTTCTTTACCCTTATACGAACCAGGTATACTAAGTTTAGTGCGGATTCTACTATGTTCTATACTCTTTAATTGTTTGGGGCTATCAATTATTTAACGTCGTTCGTTCTCTATTTCATTGTTTACGTCAAAGATAATTCTATCAGCGAAATTCTTTGGAACCTTCGTTGATGAGGCATGTATCAAGATTCGACCCTTATAGTTAGGAGCCCACGTCTATTCTCTATGTCTTTCAGCCCACTCACTAATAGAGAAGCCCATGGCTGTCTTACAGATAATGTTTTCATTTTATAAGTATTTAATAGATAAGGATTCTACAGTAACTACACGACGTCTATTCCTCTTCGTCTTTGATTTCCACTGCCGCCTGTGTATTCCGAGCCTCATCAAACTTTGCCTTCATCGTTGGGTTATTATAGGTGAGTTTACGAATGGTCAGATCTTCTGTATCCTGAGTAGCAAGACGTAGGTTATTTTCACTACTAACCAACTCTGCGCGCATCTTTTGAAGTTTAGATATAGTAGCGTCTATATCCTTAATTGCATCATCAAACTTTCTTGTATAGAGCTCATAATGTCTACTGAACTTTTGCTTGAAGTCTTCCATCTTTGTTTCAAAGTTCGTTACATCTACCTCTTTACTCTGTGCTAAGATGAGTTGCTTCTTGTATTCTAATGAGTTCTTCGATGCCTGCACCAACAGTGTGATGAAAGTTACAAAGAATTGTGGGCGAATAACATACATCTTCGGGTAGACATGACTCTTATTTACGATACCACTATTATATAGCTCACTGTCTGCCTCCAACAAACTTACCAACACGGCATACTCACATCCTTTCTTCTTTCTATCCTCATCTAACTTCTTCAAAAAGTCGTCGTTTTTATGTTTGGTGGCAGTAGTATCCATCTCGTTCTTCATTTCAAACATAATAGATAGGTATTCTGTACCATCTTCACTATCTCGGAAGATGAAGTCGCCCTTCGTACCATCACTCGCATCATTGTCTTTTTCAAAATAAGCATTAGGCATCAGTGGGCGCAGATAACGCTCGAACTCAATACTACAATGCTGCTCTAACGTCTCACCAACCATCTTTGTCGACATCTTCGATTTCAGTTCTTTGTAGTAGTCTATCTGCTCTTGCTTCATACGCAATTCTCTCTCATGTTGCTTCTGCAAGTCTGCTTCATGTAGCTGAGCCTTACTCCTCTCCTGCTCTATCTCGTTCTGCAGCATCACAATCTTATTTTCTTTCTCTTGTGCTGCCTGCTGCGCCTTGTTACGCTCATCCATCACAGCCAACTGCAGTTTGTCTCCACTCTGGCTAATCTCCGATTTCAACTCACTGATAGTCTTTTCCTTCTCGGCAAGTGCAATTTTCATTTCACTTGTCTTCTGCGATTCTATTCCTTCTAACCTTGCTTTGAGTTTCGCTATCTCCTCACTCATCTCCGACTTCTGTCGAGACAGCTCACTCTCTTTCTCACCTTTCAGTCGTTCTATCTCAGCCACCTTCTGACCTAATTCCTTCTCCTTTTCCGACAACTTACTTTGGAATGTCTGTTCGGTCTTCGTCGTAACCAACGCCAATTCTGCCTTGTTACGCTCGTCCATCTCAGTCATTCTCCTCTTCACCTCTGCTTCAATTTCCTTTGTCTTAACCTGGTTCAATATAGAAGCATAGTCAGCCTCATCTACCTTGAAGATATTCCCACACTTAGGGCATTTTAGTTCTTTCATAATCCTATTCTTTAAAGTTATTATTTATGTTATGTGTGCAAAGGTAATACACATGAGTGCAGCCTGCATAGATACTTTTTTCTTTTTTATTTGTGAGATTAGCGTGCTATATTCTACTTACAACTACACCATTCTATATTACAATTCTATTTTTATTTTGTTTGCTGTCATTTTAACATTTCCCACCAAAGTCCTATGCATTAACGCTTTAGCTGGTAGGGAAGAGTGACAGAAGTGACAGGAAAACTAATTTCTATGTATTATTAGTTGTTTGCAATCTGTCCCCAAAATAGTCCAATATAATGATATATCGAAGTTATCGAGAGTCGTCAAATAAGACTTAGCATGGGCAACAATTGTTCGGGATATCTGGACAATTTCTTGCAGACACCCACAAACGGACTATTCACCATATTGAGTATTTCTGCTATGGTCTTCGTCTTTCCACTTCCTGCCGAGTGTTGTATGAGGTAGTTATGTCCTACTCCCTCTTCTTCAAAAAGACTAATAGTAGCTAAGTTGTAGCTAATAAAAAACATCCTTAACATAGGATAATCTCATTTGCCCTCATAACAATTAAACTATCTATGAATAATCTTTTAAATAAACATAACCTTCTAATAGCAAATGTGTTTGTTAGCTATTTCAGATTATGTTAGCACTACAAAGTTAAGAATATTATATCACTTTTTATCTTATTAGGATAATTATTTTCAAACATCAGTTCTAAAAATCAAAAACATCATATTCTTTATTTGATAAACCAACCGTAGTGCTTAAGATTCTTCGTGAAAACAAATTCTACCAAGCATTTACGCTTATAGCATTTGCTTGTTGAATTCACATTATGCTATTTTTGCAGTGCCGACATAAATATTTAGCTAATATTTTCGTTGAACGGACTTTAATATTTATTTTTGCGTTAGAATAGAAATTAAAGTGTAATTGTATATGAACAATCAATTTTACTCACTGCTAATGCTTTGTGGCATTTGTGTTTGCAACAATGTATATAGTTCTACTTGCTGCAATATAGCTACTGTTAGAAAAACAAATAACAAGAAGACTTTCGACCAAGACAAATGGCAAACCGAAACTATTAGAACGTTCCTGAAAGAGAATGGCTATAAAGAACCATCGCAACAGAGTTTCCACGACAAATGTTTATATTTGTTCGGAATAGATTTGCCTGCAAATCCAAAAAATACTGCCAGACCAATTAATTCGATAGATACTGACTATACCATTAACGAATTGGGCAGATATATATACCCTGATGTAGAAAATTTGTTCTACCAACCATGGATTGATAGAGACATAACCAAAGAAGACGCAAGGAAATACCTCTACGACAACGAGGCGGGGGTTGGTAAAAGAATTGCAGCATACAACAAACTGTTGTTTAACAACGACTCTACAGCTCTGCCATATTTTAAAGAATACTTAGGCGAAGCAACTGAAGTGGTTTTCAAGTTCGACTACGAGGGTAATCCAGACCTTATGGAGATTGCCGTGAAAAATGCACGACTGTCTAGCTATTTCGACGATCCATCTGTCATATCGATATTATTTTATAACAACAAGAAACGAGGCATTAGAAAGCGACTTATAAAACAGATATACGACCAATGTGCCAATAACAGAGACGATTTTAAAGACTTTGAACGAATTGTTACTACGTTTTCGTGGACGTTTGATGTATTGGAATACGATGTGAACGTGAAAGACCAATGTTTGGTTTACTTGGTTACGCTTATGATGGACTACGACAACAACAACCGAGCAGCTATTATTGAACCTCGTGGCAGCAAGGCTTTCGAATGTCTTGAGTATTTTCTTCGTCAGTTTCCAGATATAGAGAGCCGACTTAAAAAGCACAATTTTTATGATAACAACAAACTGAAAGAACTTGTAACCTCTATTCGTTCTGTACAGCAAACAGAAGCAGCAAACGGACGCAACAATAAGGTTGCAACACACTTTATATACGACTCTGATGGCTTTTGCAATATGCGCGAAAAAGGCAGCATATCGGCACGAATAATTGGGCGCATACCTTCTGACACTCCCGTGCGTGTATTAGAAGCAGATGGCGAATGGTGGAAAGTATCTACAAACAATGGCAAAACCGGATATGTGCATAAAAGCAGAATTATAAGAGGAAACTAATTGTGCTATATAGCTTGTATTAGAGCTTAACGCAAATCGGTCGTTACGATTTCTTTCTGTTGTCAAACAAACAAGAAATCATAACGACCGACTTTTGTTTTATGCAATCCGAACTTTATCGGATGATAGTATTAATAGTTCTGTACCAAACGGCTCGCACAACCTTGATTTGAATCTGACCCGTCATTGAATTTAATGGGACCAAATGAAGGTGTAATTCTAACGTGAAGGATTGAATATCCACTACGTGAGGAAGTTGCATAATTACCATGTTTGCCCCATTGTTTTAACACGCTTTGGTTACTCGGTCTCCAAGCTGTGAGTGGGATAAATACGGCACCGCTATTTCTAATCTTTTCAAATGTTGTTTCGTTATCATCTGCATTTGACTTACGACCAAAGGTAACATTAGTTCCTTTAAACAAAGCCTTAGCCTCTGAATATGGCATATTATCAGGGAAAATAAGACAACCACGCAACCATACATCATCATCACCACGCTGTTCCGATGTTGCTTTAATATGACATCTGATCCATTTAGCAGCTTTTACGCCAGGTTCGTTCCATACTCGAATAGTGTTTGGCAACCAAGGATCGAATTCAGTAGGCATAAGATACTCCCACTCGTCTGAAGTCATAACACGTGTATCTTGGTTTCCAACTTTCAACATGTGACCATAGTCGTACTGTTTTACTACTTGATCACTTGTAGCTGAAAAACTATTTTCAAGCAATGTTGGATTATTGAGAGTTCCCCAAGATGGCAAATCGAAGATTCGATACTTTTCAGGAGAAGCATATTTTTTACCCCCCACCGTTATAGTTTCAATATTATAATCTGCATTTGTTCTTGAAGTTTTTGGAATTGCCGTTTCCCACTGCTCTGGTGCTAAGCGGTAGTAGCCTGGGTGTACTGTGTGAGTTCCCTTAAGCTTAAGTGGAACAGAGTTCTTCCATCTAACGAGCGTGTTAGCTTCAAGAGTCTTG
>ERZ772909.1502-NODE-1502-length-12729-cov-18.218794_pt1 | contig 12729 bp, 8 predicted proteins | sample MGYA00511137_ERZ772909 | MGnify/ENA primary metagenome ERZ772909 (study PRJEB29015, sample SAMEA2738095) | human oral metagenome | biome: human oral; feature: human-associated habitat; material: saliva | place: China | collected 2270 ... | reverse complement strand
TGCGCCGCCCCGGCCTGGACCCGCGCGGTAGCTTCCGCACCGCCCGCTTCTCCGAATCCGTATCGCGTTTTGAGGATGTACGCCCCGGCATGGTGCTCGAGGGCACCGTCTCAAACGTGGCGGCATTCGGCGCGTTCGTGGATATTGGTGTGCACCAGGACGGCCTTGTACACATCTCGCAGATGAGCCGCGGCTACGTGGCGAACCCGCACGATATTGTGCGCAGCGGCGACATCGTGCAGGTGCGCGTGGTGGAGGTTGACCCGGCGCGCCGCCGCATCTCCCTCTCCCTGCTGGTGCAGGACGAGAGCTAATCGTCGAAAACTGACAGGCGGGAGTTAGTTACGAAGCGCCCGCCAGGATAGCTGATGGTTTGCCGAACAATCCAAGAACGAGCGTTCGTCAAAACCAGTCGTCGAAAGCCCGAGAAACCGCGCCACCAGGGCGCGCAAAAGCCCCGACAGGCATTATCCGTGCCTGTCGGGGCTTTATGTAGGTGAGGTTCGAGTCGCTAGGCCCAGACGACACCCTAGAAGTCGATGTTCGCCGGGTCAGCGCCGATGCGACCCTCGGGGGTGGAGAGCGCATCCATGGCCGCGATGTCCTCGGCGGTCAGCTTCACGTTCACCGACGCCAGGTTCTCCTCAATGCGCGAGGGAGTCACGGACTTCGGAATAGCCACGGTGCCCTTGGCCAGGTGCCACGCCAGCACGACCTGTGCGGGGGTTGCGCCGTGGCGCTCTGCAATCTCGGCCAGCACGGGGTTCTGCAGCAGGTCGCTGCCGTTACCCAGCGGGCTCCACGCCTCGGTCACGATGCCGTACTCGGCGTGCACGGCGCGCAGCGCCTCCTGCGAGAAGTAGGGGTGCAGCTCAATCTGGTGGATAGCCGGAACCACGCCGGTCTTCTCGATGATCTCGCGCAGCTGCTCCTCGGGGAAGTTCGACACACCAATCGAGCGGACCTTACCCTGCTTCTGCAGCTCAATCAGCGCACGCCAGGAATCCAGGTACAGGCCCTGCTGCGGCTTGGCCCAGTGAATCAGGTACAGGTCAACGTAGTCGGTGCCCAGCTTCTCCAGGGAGGCGTTGAACGCCTCGAAGGCGCTCTCGTAGCCCTGGTCGGAATTCCACAGCTTGGTGGTGAGGAAGATATCCTCACGAGCCACGTCGGAGTTGGCGATAGCGCGGCCCACGCCCGCCTCGTTGCCGTAGATGGCGGCGGTGTCGACGTGGCGGTAGCCGGTTTCCAGGGCGGTGCCCACGACCTTCTCGGCAACCTCGTCCTCAACCTGCCACACGCCGTAGCCCAGCTGGGGGATGCTACGGCCGTCGTTGAACTTTACGTTCGGTACGTTGTAGCTCATGATGCTCCTTTGGAATCTATGGGGAGGTGAGGCCTCCGCGGGGTTCATTGGTTCTCTATGCTACGCCCGCGGCCGAGGCGAAGACGAGTCGGTTGTGCCTCGAGCTTAACGATGCGAAGAATCATGACGAGCCGCGGCGGGGGAGAGGGGCCGCTATCCCGCGTCCTTCTCCTCCGGCAGCGCGAAGAGCTCGCGCACGTCCTCGGCCGTCACCGCCGCGGAGGCGAACTCGCCCTCGCCGACCACCGCATCGAAGAGCGCGGCCTTCGAGGCCTTCAGCTGCATGACCTTCTCCTCAATCGTGCCCTCGGCGACCAGCCGGTACACGTGCACCTCACGCTCCTGGCCGATGCGGTGAATACGGTCCACGGCCTGCTGCTCGGCGGCGGGGTTCCACCACGGATCCATGATGAACACGTGGTCCGCCTCGGTCAGGTTCAGACCGAAACCGCCAGCCTTGAGCGAAATCAGGAACACCGGCGCGGCCCCGGCGCGGAACGCCTCGATGACCTCGGCACGGTTGCGGGTCGAACCGTCCAGGTACAGGTGGTCGATGCCCTTCTCGCTCAGGGCCCGGGCGATGCTCTTCAGGTAACCGGTGAACTGGCTGAACACCAGCACGCGGTGCCCGCCGGCCAGCAACTCGGGTAGCCGCTCCACCAGGTACTCGCGCTTCGCCGAGGTGACGCCCTCGTAGGCGTCCGGGTCGATGAGCGCGGCATCCAGGGCCAGGCGGCGCAGCAGCGTCAGCGACTGGAAGATCGTGAAACGGTTCTTGTCCATGTCCTCCAGCAGGCCCAGAACCTTCTGGCGCTCGCGCTGCAGGTGCGTGTCATAGATGCGGCGGTGGCCGGGGGCCAGCGGCAGGTTCACGCGCACATCGTTCTTTGCCGGAAGCTCCGCCGCCACCAGTTCCTTGGTGCGGCGCAGCATGAGCGGCCGGATGCGCCGGCGCAGGCGAGCGGTCGTGGCGGCCGCGTGCGCCGGATCCTCACCGGACTCCGCCGGACGGGCGTACAAGTCGCGGAAGGCGCGGGCGGAGGGGAAGAGCCCGTCCGCCACAATCGCCAGCAACGCCCACAGCTCCATGAGATTGTTCTCCAGGGGCGTGCCGGTCATGGCGATCTTGGTGCGCGCGGGCATCGCGCGGGCGATAGACCAGGCGCGGGTGCCGGTATTTTTGACGAATTGCGCCTCGTCCAGCAGGAGCGCACCCCAGCCGGGGGTGCCGGGGCCCTCCCCCGAGCCGAGCCCGGCCGCGTAGGAGGCGTACGCATCCTCGTCCATGCGCAGTAGCGTGTAGCTGGTCAGCACCAGGTGCGCCCCGGCCACGCGTTCGGCCAGCGGGGTCTTGCCGGCGGTGGTTTCGGTAATGGTGACGACCTTCGCCCCGGGCAGGAAGCGTTCGGCCTCCGCCGCCCAGTTCGAGATAACGGAGGTCGGCGCGACCACGAGGAAGGGCGCGAACGGCTCGCCGGGAACCGCGGCGCGGTGCTCCTCGATGGCGTGGGCGAGCAGGGCGAGAGCCTGCACGGTCTTGCCCAGGCCCATGTCGTCGGCGAGAATACCGCCCATGCGGTGCTCGTAGAGGAAGGTGAGCCAGCGGTAGCCCTCCACCTGGTAGGGGCGCAGGGTAGCCTGCAGGCCCACGGGGACCGGGTACTCCCGGTTCAGGCTCGAGCGCGCCGAGCCCGGTTCGTTACGCTTGCCGTGGGCATCGGCGCTTGTCGCGGGCTTATTCCCACCCTCTGCGAGGTCGGTTTCGCGGGCTTCGGATGCCTCCACGAGCGCCAGCAGGGAACGCACCTGCTCATCCCAGCGCCGGGTGGTCTGCACGCTGGCCGCCAGCGATTCCAGCTCCGAGAACAGCCCGGCCTGGTGCCGGTTGATGCGCAGCTCGCCGCCCGCATCGTCGAGCTCCCGCGCCTCCGCGATGAGGGTGCGCAGGGTCTTAAATTCGGGGCGGCGCAGCGAGAAGTAGGTGCCGTTGCCTAGCAGGATGCGGTCCGCACCCCGGTCCAGTGCCTCAAAAATCTGGGCGAAGGGCACGGTCCAGTTATCCACCTTCACCGCGATGCCCAGCCCGAACCAGTCGCGCGAATTGCCTTCGGTGACGGTTACCTCGATGAGCGCGTCGGTGGCTTCCACGAACTCGGGCGGGGTGCCGTTAAAACGCGCCCGAACAGCGGAAATGCGGCGCAGCTTCGGCAGCACGACGCTCAGCAGCTCGCGGGTTTCCCAGCCCTCGACGCGGCGCTCCTCCAGGCTGGCCAGGGCCGGATGCGCGGCCAGCACCGAGCGCACCGAGCGCAGCACGCGGGCCTCGAAGCGCTCGTCGCGCACCTCGCCGCCCTCCTCGCCGGGGTACCCGAAGACCGGCAGGCGCTGAACGCCGGATTCGTGTTCGGGGTCGGCCTCGAAGGGGTTGAGGGGGTACTCCCAGTGCCAGCCCAGCTGTGCATCGTGGCGAACCTCCTCGTCGAAGGTCAGCTCGAGCACCAGGCGCGGCGGGGTGACGGCAGGCAGGGCCAGAGCCGGGTCGGGGGTGAGCGCGGGTACGGAGCGGCTGAGCGCCGGCAGAAAATCGCGCTGGAACGCGGGGCGTTCGGCGGCGGGAATCTCAACGGTCCCAGCCGAGATGAGCGCCTCGGAGGCGGCGTCGAGCGGCTCGACCAGGGGGATGAGCGCCAGCTCCACGCCCTCGGGCAGGTTCGGGACCGCGGGGGCGGCGGGATGCGCCTGCTCGCCGGGGGACCAGGGAGCCGGCCCCTCCGAAGAAGGTTCGCCGGGGGCATTTTCGCGCCGGGCACCTTCGCGGTAGGCAACATCGCCGGGAGCCGCTTCGACGCTCGCGGCGCTATCGGTTTGTGCCGCGGCCTGCTCCGGCTGAGCGGAATCCGCCGACTGCACGGTTTGCTCAGACTGCACAAAGGCGCCGCGCCCCACCTCGTCCAGCGCGCCCGGCCGGGCGGTCTTCCAGTGCACGGCTTTGGCGGCCTGCTCGTACTCCTGCTGCACAAGCCCGCCGAGCGCGAAGAAGCCGGTGCGGGGCGTGCCCATGGGGTGGCAGTGGGCGGCCGGAAGCCAGAGCTGGCGCAGAAGCTCGCCCTCGCGCCCCTCCCAGCTCAGCGCGGCCTCGAGGAGCAGGCCCCCGTCCGGGCTCTCCTCGGAGTCCTCGGGCAGGGCGGCGGCGCGCAGGCGCACCCGCGCGGGCGGCAGAATAGCGTACTCCACCTCGCGCCCGTTGATTAGTAGCGGCAGGCCGATTTCCTCGGCGCGTGCGAGCACATCCCAGAGCAGGGCAGAGCCCGCGGCGCTGAGCGAAATCCAGTCGCGGTGCGAGGAATACATGTTCTGCCAGGGGCGGGCAATCGAGTAGAGCTCGGCGAAGAAACGCTCGTGCTCCGGGTAGATGTCGTGGCGGCCGACCGGCCCGCCTACGCTCGAGGCGAAGGTATCCCAGGTGAGGCCACCCTTGACCCAGCGGCCGGTTTTGGAGCGTATGAGTGGGCGCGCGAGCAGATTGATGGCCGGGGTCGCCCCGGGCATGTTGCGGCCGCGCGCGTAGGATCCCGAGACGCTCATCGACAGGTCGAGCGCGCCGCTGACCCGTAGCGAATCGATGCCGGAAAGGTCCTGACGTGCGGAAAGAACCGAGGAGAGATTCTTGCGCCAGGCCGAAATCTTGGAGGCGGGCACCGCCTCCCGGGTGCCGTCCGAGGGGAAGGACACCCCGCCGAGAGAATTGACGCCGAGGGAATCGAGATCGAAGCCCTCCGCGTCCTCGCGATTCTCACGCGCGGTCGGGGTGGTCTCGGCGGAGTCTGGGCTCGGCAGACGCGAGGCCACGGTCAGGGCCCCGGAGGCGCGCAGCGCCGCGAGCGGGTCCTGCGGTTCGGCGCCCGGACCCTCCGCCGCGCTCGCTTCTGGGTCGGTCGCTTCGGTGCCTGTTGTTTCGGAGCCGGTGGCCTCGGTTGCGGGGGCGTCCTTCGCCCCCCGAATCTTGGTTCCACGGCCGCCGCTGTCGAGCGGGCCGATGGCCTGCGGGGTGAGGGCCCTACCCGCCACGGAGGCGCGGTCCAGCGCGGTGAGCATGAGCGCCACGGCGTGCTTGCAATTGCTGACGACCGGGCAGGTGCATCGGGCGGCGAAGGCAGCCGAGCCGGCGCGCGGGGGGAAGAACCGAATCGTCACCTCGTAGGGCACGAGGGTGCTTCCGTTAACGAGTCCGGTGAGGGTGCGGTTGTCCTCGTCGTAGCTGTAGCGCACGACCTCGCGGTTGCGCTGGTAAGCGGCCCCGCGCTGGTAGGTGCGGTGGCCGACCTGTCGAATGATTTGGGGTACGGTGACGGGGATTTCGGGGAAAGGATTGTTGGGCACCTGCCCATTATCTCGCATCGGGTGAGGCACCGCCCGGCGGGTGGTCACCGCCGCCTGACCGCGTGTATCCCGGCGCTCTGTGCGGTGAATTGAACACGGTGAAGGTGGCCGCTGCGCCCCGCACGGGATTGGTCTGCGTGCTCGCGGAGGGGTGAAAGCGAGGGGCTGCGGAGGGTCAAATATTACGTGTCGAGACCGCCGTGGAATGGTACTAAACAATTTGATAAGTAAAAATACATGTGACCTGAATCTTTTGTGAAGAACACTTTACTTAAGGTGAGAACGTGCTGTAAGCTGGAGCCAGCTTCAAGAGTTTCGACTGATAAGCTCCGACTATGGTCGAACGCCAACCCCATGTTCACGGGTGGCTCGGATGACGAAGCGGTTTGTATTCACCACCCTCAGAGGTGGTAACCGGTACAGACAAGAGCAACGCGAAAGGATCGCGCCACTCACGGCGCAGGTTGTCACATGTACAACGGCTCTGCAACCGAAGCAGTAATCTCTCTGAACCCCTCCCGCTCCTACCAGGACAGCCTGCGTGCCGCAGCAGTTCCCGCTCGAGGCGGTTTCACCGCGGTCAGCATTGACGACTACTCCCGCATTTCTTCTAAGCGCGACGAGTTCCTGAACTTCCTTCTTCTGCCCAACCCCGAGGGTATTCCCGCTATCGAAATCGCCGGTCTGCGCGTAGCGTAGCATTAGGAGTATGAACTTTTCCGGTATGCTCCTGGACTCCGACGTTCTCGCGGAGATTCGTAAGGCAAATCCAGACCCTGCCGTGGTTGCGTTTCTGCGCCGCCGCTCGTTTCGCCACATGTACATTTCGGTGTTGAGCATTGGTGAGCTCAAAGGCCTCTACCCCTATCCCGAGACCGACCGCTGGATTGCTGAGCTGCTCGAACGCTTCGGCGACCACGTCATTAACGTGGATGCGCGCGTGAGCCTCGAGTGGGCGGGCCGCCAGGCCCCGCGCGGTCAGCACGCGGTGGGGCGTGACGATGCCGGCCCCCTCCCCACGGCCGCCCTGGAGGGGCTGATGGCCGCGAGCGCAAGCGCCTACGATCTGGAGCTGGTCTCCTCGAAGGCGCAGGTGTACCGTTCCTGGGGCGTGGACGCATCCAACCCCTGGACCGATCAATAGGGGTGCCGCAAAGATTCCCGCCGAGGGACTAACCCAAAAACTGACGCGACGTGCAAAAACCCGTCTCCGAGGGCCATCACCGGCCCTTCCGGAGGCGGGTTTCGTCGTCAAAACGTGGCATCATGGAAGGACGATGAAAAGCACCTCACCTATCTCCCGCTATTCCATGCCCATGCCCCTGTGGCTTCAGGGCGTCGTTGAGCTGATTCTGACCGCCCTGATGTCCGGTGTCCTGGTGGTGGCCGCTATGGCTGCCGTGTGGGCAACGAACGGTTTTGGTGGTACGGAGTTCTCGTCGGTGGCCGCGATGTCGGCCCACCTGTGGCTCCTGATTCACGGCGTTCCCCTGGACCTCTCGGCTGTCTTTGGCGCCTCCGCGGGCACCATGACCCTGGTGCCGCTGGGCCTGAGTGTTCTGCCGTTGCTATTTTGTTACCGTTCCGGTCGCAGGCTGGCGCGCGCCTCGTACGAGGGGGAGTTCCTCATTCCGGTGCTCTCGGGCTCGGTGACCTACGCGCTGATTTGTTCGGCGGTGTACGGTTGGGCGAGCCCGAGCCCGAAGCCGTTGCAGGTGTTGAACGCCGCGCTGGTACCGCTGGGTATCGTGGTGGTCGGCCTGATGTGGGGCGGCTACCGCGAGGCGCGTTCGCTTTCGCGCATGGTGGGTGTTGATACGGCGGAGCAGATTTCGCAGATGAGCCAGTACTCGCGCTGGGCCGGGTCCTACGCGTGGGCTGTGGTGCGCGCGGCGGTGGTTGCCGCGGTGGCCTTCGTGGGTCTGGGCGCGCTGCTGCTGGCCCTGGGTATTCTGGGTAGGTGGTCGCAGGTGGTGGCCACCTACCAGGAGCTGCACGCGGGCCCGGTGGGTGACACCGCTGTGACGCTGCTGCAGCTGGGTTTCCTGCCCAACCTGGTGATTTACGCGATGGCCTGGTCGACCGGTGCCGGTTTCGCCTTTGGGGCGGGTACCTCGATCGGCCTGACGAGTAGCAATGCCGGGTCCCTGCCGATGCTACCGATCCTGGGTGCGGTTCCTGAGTCCCTGGGAAGCGCCGGCCTGCTGGGTCTGCTGGTTCCGGTGGCCGCCGGCGCGATTGCCGGTTGGTGGTTCCTGCGTGAGGGTGAGGATCACCTGGACGAGTGGGTCGCCCTGAAGGTGCCGTTCCGTCCGCTTTCGGCCCTGCTGTCCTCGCTTGCGCTGGGCGTGCTGACCGGTTTGCTGACTTCTCTGGCCGCCCTGTGGCTGGGCTGGATTTCCTACGGCTCGTTGGGCGTCGGACGCTTCACCGAGGTGGGTGCCGAGCCGCTGAGCTTTGCGGGCCACACGGCCCTGTGGGTGGGGTTCGGCGTGGCTCTGGGCAACCTGCTCAGTCGCGCCCTGGTGCCCGATAGTAGCCGCGATCTGCCGCGATTTGCCGATGAGCGCCCGAACCTGGGCGAGCGCCTGATGAGCCTTGGTGCTTCCGCGAAGGAGCGCCTGGCTCAGCGTCGCGCGGAGCGTGCGGCCGAGCGTGAGGAACGCCGAGCTGCCGAGGAAGCCGAGGCTGAGCGTCGCGAGGCGGAGGAAGCTGAGGAAGCCAAGCGCCGTGAGGAAGAAACTCGCAAGGCAGAATCCAAGCGCAAGGCCGAGCGTCGCGCCCGTGAGGAGGCCGAGGAGGCCAAGCGTCGCGAGGAAGAAGCCGAGCGCAAGGCTGCCGAAGATTCCCGAAAGAGCGAGCCGAGCTCCGAGGACTCTGAGAACGAGGACCCTGAGAACGAGGACTCCGAGCACGAGGATTCGCAGGAGCCCTCCGAGGCGCACACGATTGTGGACGAGGTGGCCACCGGCCACGTGCCGGTGCACCCGCAGGAGCCCGTGCACGCCTACCCCCTGGAGGCTTCCGACCCCGTGGCCGAGCGCGCCCTGGCGGATGCGCTCGCCGAGGTCGTTCCCGATGAGGACCTGCCCGAGCCGGTGGAATCCGACCTCTCCATCCCCGAGTTTATGAACCCCGAGCCCGAAAAACCCGAGCCCGCTTCCGCCGCGTCTGAGGCCGGTTCGAAGAGCGAGAAGAAGACGGCCCCGAAGGCCGCGGAAACCTCGAAGTCTTCCGCGAAGACCGCGGGGGAAGGCCCCGCCGAACCCGAGGACGCCTCCGAAAGCGCCGAGCCCGCTCGCCCGCGAGGCCGTGCCGGGCGCATCATGGCGTACTTCGGTTTCGGCGTTCAGCCCGCCGAAGGCTCCGAGGATGCTGCTCCCGACCGTTCGGAGCACGAAGCCTCCGAGGCCCCGGAGGCCGAGCCCTCCGCGGCGGAACAGCGCGCCCGCAAGCGCCGCGAGAAGAAAGCCGCCAAGAGCGAGCGCAAGGCGCAGAAGAAGGCCGGGGGCGAGCGTGACTTCATGGAACGCGAGCTGGAGGTGCTCTCCGCCGACCAGGCCATGAACCGTATCTTTGGCGTGCGCGCCCAGACCGGCATCCTGCCGCTTCTGACCGACGAGGCCTCCACCGTGGAGCTGCCCCCGCTGCCGACCGGGGAAGAGGTTACCGGCTCGCAGGCCCCGAAGAAGAAATAGTTCGAAAAATAGCACGAAACCCGCGCGAGGATGACTCGTGCGGGTTTCGTGCTGTGTGCGCTCCGGCCGCCGCTAACGGGAGGAGGCCCCTGCCGTGCTGCCGGTGCCCGCGAAGCTGTCCATGCTGTTCTGGAGCATCTGGTCGCAGGTGTACATGTCGGTGCCGGTCAGCGCGGCCGTGCGGCACTCGCGGTACTCCTGCATCCCCGGCATGATGGCCAGACCGATTCCGCCAATCACGGTCATGAGGCTGTAGAGGATGCTGAGGGAAGCGGCAACGTAGAAGATCCAGGGGCCGCGCGCGCTTGCGGTGCGCACGATGGCCCAGACGTTCAGCCCCATGCCCACCAGCGCGAAGAGGAAAAGGCCCAGGAAGTAGGGCATGGGGGAGAGCACGAAGGAGGAAGCCCCGAAGATGAGTAGCACGGAGACAACGAGAACCATGGCCGTGCGGAGCAGGATGCGCTGGCGCTGCAGCGGGTCCATCGGCGGCTTGCCGGGGTTTCCGCCGGGCTGAGGTGCGCCCGGCGCGCCGGGGTGCTGCCCGCTGTACCTGCCGGGGGCCGGCGGCCCCTGGTGCTGTCCCTGCTGCGGGTTGGAGGCGGGGCTCTGCGGCTGAGCCTGCTGCTGAGGGTTGCGGGGCTGGTCGTTCGGGGTGTTCGGCGGGGGAGTAGACATAGCTTTAAGGGTACCGTCCCTTCGGGCGTAGGGCCCGCCGCGCCGCCGTTCGTTCGCCTTCCGCGTCCGGACTGCTGGAGCCCTCCGCTCTTCCGACTGTCCCGACCTACCGAGCGCTGCCGCAAGGCCTTCTCCCGTTTACGCGGACGACCGTCTCTCCGAGCTCCCGCAACGCATGTGAGATGGGCTATACTGATTGGGTGCGAATTGTGGTTATGGTATCCGGATCCGGAACGAATCTTCAGTCCATTCTCGACGCCGTAGCGGCGGGCGAGCTTCCCCTCGACATTGCGGCTGTTGGCGCCGACAAGCCCTGCCTGGGCATCGAACGCGCCCAGGCCGCCGGCGTGCCCACCTTCCTGGTGCAGCCCGGCGACTACGCAGACCGCCCGGCGTGGAACCGCGCCCTCGAAGAGAAGATCGCCTCCTACGAGCCCGATTACATCGTGTTCGCCGGCTTCATGCGCATTGTGGATGCTCAGCTGGTCGAGCGCTTCAGCAATCGCATTATCAACACCCACCCCGCCCTGCTGCCCTCCTTCCCGGGTGCGCACGGCGTGCGTGACGCCCTGGCGCACGGTGTGAAGATTACCGGCCTGACCGTCCACTTTGTGGATGCGGGCGTTGACACCGGCCCCATCCTCGCCCAGGCGGCAGTGCCCGTACTCGACGACGATACCGAAGAAACCCTGCACGAACGCATCAAGGTGCAGGAGCGCCGCCTGCTCGTGCAGACCATCGCCAACCTCGCGCAGAAGCACTCTGCCGCATAAGTTTTTCATACGGCGGGTAGAGCGCACGCTCCGATTCCCCGCCCGTACAGACGTACCGTCGCGCCCCACCGCCCGAGTGGGGGGCACCCCGTGCCCGGCGCGACGGCGGGGGTAAACCCCACCCGCACATCCCGCCCACCGGGGCGGACTCACATCCATCCATCAGCCGTGCCGCCGCATGTGCCGGGCACGGTGCAAAGTATCGGAGTATTTGTGTCTCTTATTGAGCTCGATCGCGTGCCCCTGCGCCGCGCCCTCATTTCTGTCTACGACAAGACCGGCCTGGAGGATTTCGCCCGCGGTCTGCACGAGGCCGGCGTGGCCCTGGTGTCCACCGGTTCGACCGCGGCGACCATTGCGGCCGCAGGCGTTCCCGTCACCGAGGTGACCGAGGTGACCGGCTTCCCCGAGTGCCTCGAGGGCCGTGTGAAGACCCTGCACCCGCGCATCCACGCCGGTATTCTGGCTGACCGCCGCAAGCAGGAGCACATCGACACCCTCGGCGAGCTGGACGTCGAGCCCTTCGATCTGGTCGTCGTGAACCTGTACCCCTTCGTCGAGACCGTGGCTTCGGGTGCGGATCAGGACGCCATCATTGAGAAGATCGACATTGGCGGCCCTTCCATGGTGCGTGCCGCCGCGAAGAACCACGATGCCGTCGCAATTGTGGTGGACCCGGCCGACTACGAGCGCACCGTTGAGGCCGCTAAGAACGGTGGCTTCTCGCTGGAGGAGCGCCGCCGCCTGGCTGCCGGCGCATTCGCTCACACCGCCGCCTACGACACCGCCGTGGCTACCTGGACCGCATCCCAGTTCCTGCAGGACGAGGACGCCAACTTCTGGCCCCCGTACGCCGGCCTGGGCTTCGAGCGCAGCGAGACCCTGCGCTACGGCGAGAACCCGCACCAGCGCGCCGCCCTGTACGTCAACCCGGCGGCCGCCCCCGGCATTGCACAGGCCGAACAGCTGCACGGCAAGGCCATGAGCTACAACAACTACGTTGACGCCGACGCCGCCCTGCGCGCCGCCTACGACTTCGATGAGCCGGCCGTTGCCGTCATTAAGCACAACAACCCCTGTGGTATCGCCGTGGCAACCCCCGGTGCCGCCGATCCGATTGCGGATGCTCACGCGAAGGCTCACGCCTGCGACCCGCTGTCCGCGTACGGTGGCGTGATTGCCGCTAACCGCCCGGTGACCGCCGCTATGGCTCAGACCGTCAAGGGCATCTTCACCGAGGTGATTGTGGCTCCCGGCTACGAGCCCGAGGCCCTGGAGATTCTGCGCGAGAAGAAGAACCTGCGCCTGCTGGTTCTGCCCGAGGGCTTTAGCCGTGACGCCATCGAGTACCGCCCCATCTCCGGCGGCGCGCTCTTCCAGGAGGCCGACCGCCTGCAGGCTGAGGGCGACGACCCGAAGAACTGGACCCTGGTTGCCGGCGAGCCCGCCGACGAGGCCACCCTGCGCGACCTCGAATTCGCGTGGCGTGCACTGCGCTCGCCCAAGTCGAACGCCATTCTGCTGGCCGATAACGGTGCCGCTGTGGGCATCGGCATGGGCCAGGTGAACCGCGTGGATTCCTGCAAGCTGTCCGTTGAGCGTGCGAACACCCTCGGCGGCGAGGGTAACGAGCGTGCCCGCGGTGCGGTTGCCGCATCCGATGCGTTCTTCCCCTTCGCTGACGGCCTGCAGGTTCTGCTGGACGCCGGCGTGCGTGCCGTCGTGCACCCGGGCGGTTCGATCCGTGATGAGGAAGTTATCGAGGCCGCTAAGGCTGCCGGCGTGACCATGTACCTGACCGGTACCCGCCACTTCTTCCACTAAAAATATGTAG
>ERZ772909.1501-NODE-1501-length-12749-cov-7.519773_pt1 | contig 12749 bp, 10 predicted proteins | sample MGYA00511137_ERZ772909 | MGnify/ENA primary metagenome ERZ772909 (study PRJEB29015, sample SAMEA2738095) | human oral metagenome | biome: human oral; feature: human-associated habitat; material: saliva | place: China | collected 2270 ... | reverse complement strand
ATGGGTGAAGTTGCTGCTGAAAATGCCCTTAAAGGAAATCACGTTGTTGCTAAATTGAACTTGACTCCTGCAGCTATCTATACACTTCCAGAAGTAGCAGCAGTTGGTTTGACAGAAGAACAAGCTCGTGAAAAATACGATGTTCAAATTGGTAAATTCAACTTTGCGGCTAACGGTCGTGCGATTGCATCAGATGCGGCTCAAGGATTCGTTAAGGTCATTGCAGACAAGAAGTACGGTGAAATCCTTGGTGTTCACATCATTGGTCCTGCAGCAGCTGAATTGATTAACGAAGCGTCAAGTATCATTGAAATGGAAATCACTGTTGAAGAAATGCTTAATACTATCCACGGACACCCAACATACTCTGAAGTAATGTACGAAGCCTTTGCAGATGTTCTTGGAATGGCCATCCATTCACCTAAGAAAAATAAATAAGTCTTTTAATAAAATTTTCTTAAAGTAGTACGGACGGCAGCGACCTCTATTAGAGTTCCATGCCTAAAAATTGAGTCTCTTGTCTCAATTTTTCCGAGAAATGTAACGATAACACGTTGCATTTCTTTTTACTACTTTTTGAAAATTGTATTGCTATGAATAGAAATTAAAAATTAATTTTTTGGAAATACTATGAAATATATTATCAATCATTCAAATGACACTGCCTTTAATATTGCTTTAGAGGAATATGCTTTTAAACACCTTTTGGACGAAGATCAAATCTTCCTTCTTTGGATTAACAAACCATCTATTATTGTAGGTCGTCACCAAAATACCATCGAAGAGATCAACCGTGATTACGTTCGTGAACACGGAATTGAAGTAGTACGTCGTATCAGTGGTGGTGGAGCAGTTTATCATGATTTGAACAACCTTAACTATACAATCATTTCAAAAGAAGATGAAAACAAGGCCTTTGACTTCAAGAGCTTCTCTACTCCAGTTATCAACACTTTGGCAGAACTTGGTGTTAAAGCTGAATTTACAGGCCGCAATGACCTTGAAATCGACGGTAAGAAATTCTGTGGAAATGCGCAAGCTTATATTAACGGACGTATCATGCACCATGGTTGCCTTCTCTTCGACGTTGATTTGTCAGTCCTTGCTAACGCACTTAAAGTGTCTAAAGATAAGTTCGAATCAAAAGGTGTTAAATCAGTTCGCGCACGTGTAACCAATATCGTAGATGAATTGCCAGAAAAAATCACCGTAGAAGAATTCCGTGACCTACTTTTGGAATACATGAAAAAAGAATACCCTGAAATGACAGAGTATGTCTTCTCAGATGAGGAATTGGCTGAAATCAATCGTATCAAGGAAACTAAGTTTGGGACTTGGGACTGGAACTATGGTAAATCACCTGAATATAATGTCCGTCGTGGAACTAAATTCCCAAGCGGTAAGGTTGAAATCTTTGCTAACGTTATTGAGTCAAAAATTCAAGACATCAAGATCTACGGTGACTTCTTTGGTATCGAAGACGTTGCAGCTGTAGAAGATGTCCTTCGTGGTGTTAAATACGAACGTGAAGATGTCCTCAAAGCTCTTCAAACCATTAACCTAGGGCGTTACTTCGCAGGAATCACTGCAGAAGAAATTGCTGAGGCAGTGGTGGAATAAAGAAAGAGAGATCCATGTAATGTGGATTTCTTTTTTATTTAAACTTGATAATCGATCATCATGAGAGTATAATATAGTGGAAATTTTAAATATATAGAGGAAAAATTAATAATGATAAAGATTCCAGTTGAAAATCTTGGTCTATTTGAACAGTTAGATCGTACTGTGGTAGCATTTTTTAAGAAACAAGAAACTACAAATCCATACGATTTGAATGTCAGTATCACACAAGAACACTTCGATAAGAAAAGACAAGAGTTAGAACCTTTAGGTTTTCAAGCTGTACAAATCCCTCTGGGAATGGCCTTAGACAATGTTATTCAGCAAGCTCATTTTAAAGACTTGATTATTGGGGGTCTTGCTCCTGAGGAAATCATCGTAAGCAAAGAAGCGTTAATGCCAATGAAAGACATCGTGGATAGTTTTTGTATTATGTACGCAGCAGCGAATAACCGACTTGAAAATTGTAAAGCTTATGAATTAATGAAAAATAAAACAGTCTACTTTATTGGAAAACTTCTCACTGACAGTCCTCAAAGAGGTGATGAAATTGCTTATATGGGTATTGATCGAATAGCGAGCGATGGTACTCCATATGAAGCAGTTAAATGCTTTTTAACGAAAGAGAGTGCAGAGAAGTACAATGGTGAAAAAAGACCGGTCACCCCTGCAAACTTGGCCTATCTAAAATCATTCTGGGGAAAACCAGTCATTATTGAGCCACACCGTAATTATTGGATCGAATTTTTATAGAAAGAATAAAAGAGCGTAAGATACCATAAAAAATCTTACGCTCTTTTTCTAACACTAAAACATTACATAATTTATATTATGTGTCTTATAAACTATCCAAGGCATTTTTCTGCTCATCATTAACGATATGCGTATACAAGTCGGTAACTTGTGTGCTAGCATGTCCTAGCTGGTGGCTGACCAAAACTTGGGATTTGGTGGCATCATAGAGACGAGTTGCAAGAGTATGACGTAGTTTGTGGGGGGTCACACGGACTTTGAAGTCTTCTGAATACTTGGCTACCATCTTTTCGACACTAGAAGCATCAATCCGGTTCGGAACACCTCGATATAAGGTTAAGAAGAGGGCTGTATCGGTTTTTTCTGTCTTATAACGTTTGTCTCGAATAGCGAGATATTGCTCTAAATAAGGCTTAGCAAAGGCAGCGACATTAACTGAGTCACGTTTTCCACCTTTTCGAGTGACGTCAATCACCATCATCTTAAGATTGAGATCTCGAAGATCTAGGTTTACTGCTTCAGAGAGACGGACACCAGAGGCAAGAAGGAGTGCGATAATGGCTAAATCACGCTCTTTATTCTTATTAAAGGAAGATAAGGCGCGATTTGAAAGAGTTTGAGGGTATTCCTGATCAATATAGTTGAGGAAACCTTCTGTCTCATCACCTAAAAAGAGCTTTTGCTTGATATTTTCAGCCCGAGCAGCCAAGGTTTCTTTCTTTTTCTTGGTCGCAACCTTCTTCATGACATTGCGGTAGAAATAAGGTTCCCCTTGCTCGTTTTCAACTTCCTCAGTCAAATACTTATAAAGGCTAGAAAGTGCCGAAAGGGTACGGTTAATGGTTGTTTGAGAAACCCCGTTTTTTGTCGTATTGGCATTGAGCAGAGGACGTTCACGTAAGTAAAGAATAAAGGATTCCATGTCTTTCTTGGTCATGTGCTCCAGAACGTCTAAGGGAATATTGGCCATGGTGTCAGCATCTGATATACCAGATTCCAAGACCCAGGTGAAAAATCGATCGTATTCCTTTAAGTATTCGTACAAGGTCGTAAAACTGTATGGAACAGCCAGTTTCGATTGATAGTATTCTAGAACATACCAGGGCATGACTTGTTTAAGTTTATCAATACGTTCTAATAAGATCTCGCGTTTCATGTTTTTCTCCAAATCTTTCTATACTAGTAGTATAGCATAGCCTGATATATTTTTCAAGAAAATTATAGTTTTTCGGAAAGATGTAATAGGTGATAACCAAAATAACCAAAAAAATTTTTTAAGCCAATTATACTCAATTATGTACTTTATTTAAGTGAACACTGGAATTTTTTACTACTCTCAATTCAGTTGAAAATGTACTTTATTTAAGTGAAAACTAAAAAATTTTCAAATGTACATTTTGACAATAAAAAAACACTCTAATATCAATTTAATGAAATTTAGAGTGTTTTTATTTATCTATATTTTTTTTAACTGTACAAAGTGTTCTTGCTTTCTTCTGTGGCCTTTGCAAATCGAACATGCCTTTTTATTTCGCTTTCTGTAAGCCATTCTTTCTCTAACTTGAATTTTATAACGATGATCATGGTTTTCCTGACATATCCACCATACAGACATATTACTCAACTCTGTGATTTCAGTTGGACTTGCTATTAGAAGGTTATTTACATAATCCCACTCATTCATTAGACTTTGTTGAGTTGTTGCTAAGTCGTTAAATCCTTTTAAAACTTTTTGATTTCTACAATATGGACAAGAATTATCTCTGTAAAATTTTTCTTTAATGACTTGCTGATATTCTCCAGTACATACAGGGCATTTCCACCATGCGTTATATGTTGAATTTGCCCTTACGGAAGACATTTCTTGTTTATTAAATGTTGACCATTCTTTAATTAACCAAGGATGTGTTGTTTCAAGATCATTATAACCTTTTGCAGTCTTTTTAAAAGAACAATATGGACAACATTGGTCGTTTTCGTGGCGTTCAGAAATTTTTGCTTTAAAACTTCTGTGACATTTTCGACAAATCCAATTGGTTAAAGTATTTGAATTATAAAAGAAGGTATCAATATCACCATTAAGTTCTTTTACCCATTCATTGTTTAAGTACGGTTTAACATAGCTCAGTGTTTCATTTGGTTTAGGAATTTTTTTATTACAGTAAAGACATATAGAGTTAAGTTTATTAGAATTATTGTTGGTAAATACATCTAGAACAGTCCCTAATCTCTCCTGAAATTCTAAATCACAACAATCACAAATCCAATTAAATATTTTATTCTCGGATTCTACCGATTTTGTCACCTCATCAGGTTTTTCTAAATTCTTGCTACTCCAAAGGTCACACAACTCAGGATAAGTATCTGCAATTGTATTATAACCTTTTAATGCTTGCTCGTTATTACAATATGGACAGCTATCTATTACTTCTTTTCTTATTGGAATTGAACAAAGGTATTCACCTTGACAAACAGAACACTTCCACCAATATTTTTTTGTTTCAATGTGGCTCAATGCTAAATGAACAGGCAATCCATTTTTATCGCTCCATTCTTCCTGTAATTTTGGGAAATTATAGAGTATATCATTGTTAAAAACAAGTGTATCCCAATCACAATGATTAGGACAAGTTTGAAAATTCCTATTCTCTAAGTCGGTTCTTGAAATCATTTCATTAGGACTGCAATGAAAATTTACATTGCAACAAGGACATTTCCAATTTATACATTCAGAAGACTTATGCCAGTATTCAGAAATAGATTTATCATTACTTTTATCCCAAAATTTCTCTAAATATGGATGAGTTTCTTGTAAAGTATTATACCCTTTTAACATCAATTTATTATCACAATAAGGGCAGCCTTCAAAATGCCTTTTGACAACACTACATTCATATTGACCATGACATTTAAAACACTGCCATCTTACTAAGATATCGGATAAACTATCAATCATATTACTTTTTACAAGAGTTGGAATAAATTGCTTAAAAAGATTTCTATCTGTATGCAATAGGGGGTTGGCTTTCACTTTAATTACGGTATCAAATGTTGCTTTACAGTTATTACAATAGAAACCATCTCTTTTGATTCTTGAAATTAGCCGATCAATAGACAACTTAAAGATATGGTCACATTTGTCGCATTTCCAATTTCTAGGGATTGTAACATTGTCATTTAACTTCAAATCATTAAACTCTACATCGTTTTGCTCCCCTGGAAGATAAATTTTCCGAAGATTAGGGTATGCTTTAGTGTAAGCTACAAAATGTGTATTCTCATTACATCCGACATGAATAAGCTCTTGATTATGTTTATTGGTTAATTTAGAAGTGTTTGCTACATCTTTCCAACTAACATGACAGGTAGGACATTTGAAGTGAAATAACCTCTTTGAAGAAAAAGATAAATTATCAATCTCTTCCTGAATGCTTTCTATATTTTCATAATGAAAGTTTATGTACTTTAGAAAGTTAGGAATCCTTGCAGATATAGAGTTTTCCCCTTTTATAAATACTTCTCCAAGCTCACATACAGGACAGATTTTTGAATGATTTTGGATATTCTTATAAGATTTTGATGCACTTGCTTTCCATTCATAAGAACAGGTAGGACATTTCCAGTTAATGTGTCTTTTACTAGAAATTAGTATTTTTTCTACATCTATTTTGATATTCTTGTCAAAGTCCCAATAGTTCAATAAAGCTGGAAAATCAGTGATTAAGTCTGACATTTTCTCCTCCTAATACTTAGTCTTGTTATCCAGTAAGTCTTTAATTTCCAAAATCTTACTTTTGCTTATTTGCTTTTCAGTACGAGTATGTTTATCAAAAGATATTTTTGAATCTGAGGTGATAATATTTTCACTTAGATACTTCTTAGTTACAAGTTGCTGATCAGATTTTAATAAGCCTTCTTCTTTTAATAATTCATTTGCAATCCCAGGATACAAACTGGTTTTAAGAAGATTTCTTAACTTTTTGTTTTCCTCTAATAATTCTTTGTTTAATGCTGTCTGCTCCTTAATTTCAGCATTCTTTTCATTAAGTTGTGCTACCTCATTTTTCAACTCTGAAACTCTTGTTTTGAGCTCACTGGCTTCTTCCTTATATTCTATTGCTGCATCAACAACTCTTTTATAATAATTGTTAAGTTCCATCAATGCTGATTTGATTGCTTTAGGGGTTCTATTGGTCATTAAGAAACGTTCTACATCTAGAGTTTTATACGATATAACTGTTTGATAAGTTTCGTCTTCAAATAGTTCCAATCTATCATTAAGGGCTTGTCTAAATTCTTTGTTTCTTCTAATCGTTGTGTCTGCAACTTGCGGAAATCCATTGTTTCTAAGGTAATTTCCAAACTGTGGAATTTTGAAAAGTCTAGGATTATTCGAACAATGTTCCAGCAAATAATGTTCAAATAATAATAGCAATTCTTGATTATCAATATACTTCTTTCTAGCCATTTGAGAACTCCTGTAAGGATAAATGTTTTTCAGTTAGATATTCTTGATAAGAACGACTAACTGTTTTAAGTTTTAATAATGCCTCACCAATATCTTCTATATTCCCCTTTCCTTGTCGAACTCTTTTTATAGCCTCATCTACAATTAAAGCTTCCTCATCAATTGATTTCTTAAAGGATTTATCCATAGAGAAATAATCTTTTCCAGCTTTTCTGTAAAATGGACAACTAGTGCAAGCACCAAGCTCTGCATGTGAGCTAATGACTTTAAGACAGTCAGAATAATCACCTTCCGCAAATCTTGGTGAATAACATCTGCCCTTATTATCAAGAGAAACATAGTCTTTGTTAACGGTGTATTTGTGCTGAGTCTTACTGATAGCGTAAGACGTTTGAGAGTTTGTTAATTTACGATAAAGCTGATAGCTCCTACATTCAATAAACTGACTCAGATTTGAAAAATAATGTGAGGATGTTGTGACACTATCATGTCCAGCTAAGAGCATTGCTGTTACTGGACTAGCTCCTTCTGCTATCAGATTGATCATTGCAATGTGTCTAGTATCTCCAATATGAATGAAATTAATCTCATGATCGTCTAATTGATTTGGGGAATTGATATGATGGACAAAATACCCATACTGTTGAGATACAATCTCATTAAAGAAATATTTTAAAATTGTATTTAAGTTACTGTACGTCAAGAAACGGTTTTTAGTACCAGCAATACGTTTCCATTTCCGATAATGAGAGTCTGTCACAAATAGGGTATCTAACTGTGTAGATGATAAGTCTTTGGTTAGCTCTAAATAATTTAAAATCTCACTCGCAAGCTTAAATGGTACTTCGTAAGTTGTTAAATAATAATCCTCTGAAATTTTATGGGATACTCCCTTGTCTTTTCCTTTTAAGTTATTTCGTCTGAGAGTTAAGTAATATTTTCCGTCTTTTTCTGTGAGACAATTTCTCTGAGTGAGCAAAAACTCCCTTGGTCTAAGTGGTACTACTGCTGTTATTTGCCACCATAAGTAAAGAGGGTAGTAAAACAATCTTTCCTCATCTGATAATGGTTTAACCCAATAGTCGTTTAAAATATCATTAAATAAAAAATAGGATTGAAATTGGGCTAACTTTCGCTGTTTTTTAGTGTTCAGTTGATAACTAACATTTAAAAGTTCATCTAGTTGCTCAATCAGTTGGGTTAATTCGTTACTCTCTAAACATGGTAGTGTAGAAAGAAAATCTATACATACTGAGGGGTTGGAAATCTTCATATTTGCTAACGAGAAGACTTCGTTCACTTTTATTTCTTTGACTAATTTTTTTATATCTCTTAAAAAGGCTTGGAGTGTGATTAAAACATGATGTTCCATAGATAGCACTATAAAACTCTTTAAGTAGGTGACAAAATCATCAAAAGATAATTGAAATACTTGTTCATAAAACCTTTTATATTGGAATTTATTCAAGTTAAAAATGAAGCTAACGTTAGAATATTCATTAGTTGTTGCCCATCTATTTTCTTCAAAATTGGTGGTTAGGATAATCCCTTTTTCAACATAGTCTTGAAAACATTCTTTTGCGCTCTCAATCATATTGTCATCAAACAGGACAATTTCATTTACTTTACGAAATAATTTTAATTGATTATTCAACTGACTAACTCCTTGATAATATCCTCATAATCAGATAATACAGCTTCCCCATACTGTTCTGATAATGCTTCTAACATTTCTGTAAGGCATGGTTTAATCTGCTGCTCAAGAATGGCTCGAACCTTTCCTCGTTCAAGTTCATTCTTTAATTTTTGATATTGTTTATTGAGACGATTAAACTCACCAATTAACAAAAGTAAGGTAGATTTTGTTTGTAATTCATACTGGCAACCGACACAATGTTGACGGTCATCATAGGGGCATAGTTTCCCTAATGCAGACAAGAGACACATACTTTCTCCCTGCTTAGAGAAAGCTTCTCCGTTGCCAATTCGATGACAGATTGTCAGTAATTGTTCAGGTTCAACATTGTTTTCAACTAGAGTTTTTAAAGCTTGTTGCGAACGTAAATCCGCCCTAATACTCAGTTCTAACGTTTTTTCAATTTCTACTGGCGTTAAATCTAAACTTTTAATCATTTGAGTTTGTTGGCTTGGACTTAATTTTTTATACTTTCCTCTAGTTACAATGGTCAAGAGCATAGACGGAATCATGGATAATACGCCTCGTTCAAATAGCTCTTTTGCAACCATTTCAGGTTTTAGTTGTCCGAGTTGGGCATCTTTTAGATACGTTGTTGTAGTTTGTGCAAATTCATTAAAATCCCCTTTATGGCTACGAGCTAATGCGGCCAGAAAATAACCTTTAATATTCAGTTCTGACTTTTCTTCAAGAACATCATCTGCTAACATTGCGACAGATTGTAAGTAGGACTTGTTTGCAGAACGACTACTAAAGTTACGCTCTAAAAATAAATTTCCGATTTCCTCCCCCATATAACTAGTAATCTTTTCATAAGTTTTAATTTGTCTGATCAATGGATTTTCTGCATTGTATGGTATTTGAAGTTGGAAATGTGCCTCACAGATAGCCAATAACGTTCCAATAAGAACCTGACAACTTTCTGGGACATGAAACTTTAGCTGAGCAACATTAGAAGCGTTTTTGGTTTTATTAGGTGTTAAGTTTAAATAAGTCAATCTTGTTGTAATACTTAGTAAAGTCCTTCTAGCTTCACTACTACTCCAAGTTCCATCTACTACTGCTTCTAAAACTTCTAATGGTTCTCTTGTTAATTTAGGATGTCCTAATCTTTCTAAGTCTGTTGATCTTAGTGCACAAATAAAATGCAATCCTAGATATAGCCATGTATCTGCATAATCCTTTGAATTTGCTGCTTTGCACAATATGTCTTTTTTTATGATGTAGTCTTCGTTAAACAGGTAATACATTAATTCAAGGTATTCATCTAATTCATACGCTCCATTTGCACTCTCAATCGTGTAACGCTTTGTCATTTCAAAACTTACTCGATAACGAGTAACGCCTTTATTGAGTAGCCATTTAATAAATTGAATGAGGATATTGCCTTGTGACTTCGTAAGAACTTCTGTTGCTACTTCTACTAAGGTCTCTACTTCAGCATCACTATATAGAAACAAATCTTTTGTTAAGTAATATGCTAAAAAATCAAGTAGATAGAAACGATTTGTTTCACTCAGCTTTTCTTCTTCAGCAAATTGTACGAATAATTCACTTGTAGAAGGAAATTTTTTTGAAAAGATTTCTTCCATACTTTTAATTCCTGGAGGTGTTGTTAGATAGTCTTTGATGCGACTTTTAAGAACTTCAGCATCTTTTTCAGAAATAGTATAATCATCAAGATTTATAGACACACCAAACCATTCATTGTCTAGTAAGAATCCACTGACTTTCTCACGGTGTTTTATTGTAGCAGCACCTAACTCGACTAATATTCTTTCAAGATATTTTTTTAAATCTACTACCAATAGCTACTCCTTTTAATCTTCTCCAAACAATTTTTCTGCTTGCCAGTTCATATATTCAAAAACACCATTATTAACCTGACCATATTGTTTTGCAATTTCTCCTTTATTTTGTAAATAAACCCAAGCACTTTCTGGTGAATTGTCCCCTCTAGCAGACATCAGTTCACTAACTTCATTAACACCTGACAAAACCAATTGTGTGGTGTACCAGTGCCTAAAGATATGGGGTGAAATATTATTTTCTTGCAAGAGTTGACCAAAAAAGACAACCTCTGGGTCATCAGATTTAAGAAATATTGGAATCATTTCTTCGCGAATAATCTTACGAAATCGTTGATAGTACACATCGTATGACAATGCTTTCCCTTGCTTGTTAAGGTTTAATGGACCATAATCTCTCTCATACCTTTTACCTTCTAGGTAGCTCATATAGTCATTGTAGGTGTCTAAAAAGACCTCTAGGAAGATATAAGGTACAGCTTGAAGTCTTTCCTTTTTAATTCGTCCAGTTGGCTTTAAATCGCTTCTAAGGGGCATTTCTTTTCGCAGATCAATCTCAATTTTAAATACTTGATTATCACTTTGGTGAAATATGATACCTGCCCCCAAAGGGCTATCTTCACGCCTTACATTACAAGCTTCTGATGGTCTTAAACCAACAAATGCTCCCAAAGCAACAACCATAAGTAAATCCTTGTGATATTGAGCAATGTGAGCAAAAAGCATTTCAAAGGCGCTGTTTGGCATATCCCTAAAAATTGACTTCTGTGTGTTGCCTCCATCAACAAATACCTCAAAATTCAACTCTTTTCTTTTGATGACTCTACCTCGTCTATTAGTGAACGTATTGATAGAATAAAGGTCTTTTGGCTTCAATTTAGCCTTCCCTTTTCGTTCATTCAAGTATAGAGTTAAAAAATCAAGAACGGCATTTACACATTTTTCGACTGTACTTTTCTTTCTATTTGTTCTATCTTCGGGCAATTGTGCTAAACCATAAAGCGTAAAAAATTCCTTGACCATTTCAAAAGTTAGTTGATCAAGATTATTTACCCCAACTGTTCCAAATATATAGTTCAAAAACTTAACAACGTATGAAAAACGTTTGTTGCCATCGTCTGAGATAGACTTAATTTTTGCGGAAGATTTTACATATCTATGAAAATGAGTGAATTGTAATGTGCCATCATCATGTTTGAGTGCAATCAATTGCTTTGTAACGATATTATTATCACCTAGAATCAGCGAATGTTTATATACAACAAATCTCATGTTACCTCCTTGTTTATTATGACTGAAGGTTCTTACTGTGTTTTATGATGTCAATACAGAAAAAAACGATCAAATCAGTACTATTTTCCTTTGTGCTCTAAACTGCATAAAGGGAATATCGATGAGTACTTTCATTGATCGTTATTATTATTCAAATTAATTCAATAATAAAAGTAACTTCATCTAAGTAATAAGAGCAATTAATTAGCTCAGCAACAACGATAACCACAGCAACTCCTTCTAAACGATGAAAGGAATATCCGCCGTGGCTATCTATCTATTTTTTTCTTTTACTTCTGTAAGTTACTTTTGTTATTTTTACTTTTTCTGTATTATATCATATTTTGATTAAATTGTCATCTAAGAAAGTGATTTTAAAAAAACTGGAAATTTTTTCAATTGTATATTTTGACAATAAAAAACACTTTTATGTCAATTTAATGATTTTAGAGCGTTTTTAGCTTATTTGATTTTAAAGTTGTCGTCTATTCCTTAGAATTACTTGAAGAACAGGAAAAATTCGACAACAAAGTAAGTCGATCTATTCAGTTATAAAACCTATGAAGGTCTTTCTGCTGGAACTAGCCACTCCTACTTTGGAGATGTAGATTATACTCTTACTTATTCAACTGATAATATCCCTCATGATTTCTCCTCATGTGGTGCTAGCAAACTTCTATATTATAGAACGAAAGGGATAGAATCAACATTTAAATAACACTTTAGAACGAAAGAAAATACTGTATTGTACCAAATTCCTATTTTAAAAAAAGGGTAAAATAATTTATTACTAAAATAGTTAATAATTTACTCCAATAACACTACATTCTGTAAAACTAAAAACACAAAGTCACCAATAGTACCTTTTCTCACTTAGATATTGTTCTTTTTGTTCTCTAGAATTGTCATGATTTCTGATTCCTAACAATTTGTCTGTTGAAGAAACTATTGGGTCTATCCAGTCAGCTTTGGATCTAATCCAATCAATTTCATCCTTACTAAGTCTTCCCATTTAGGTACGTCGGGATTGGAGGTTTCGTTTGGGATACGGCTTGCTAATTTTAGTTCGCTTCCTGGTATTTTGTTATATCAGAAATAGTGATATCTTCATTATTAAACATATCATCCCAAA